>Ga0315314_1001456_pt1 | contig 21372 bp, 21 predicted proteins | sample TDP9_MG_FD_203631 | JGI IMG/M metagenome (GOLD analysis project Ga0315314, IMG submission 203631) | Freshwater sediment microbial communities from Lake Towuti, South Sulawesi, Indonesia - TDP9 | ecosystem: Environmental > Aquatic > Freshwater > Lake > Sediment | place: Indonesia: South Sulawesi... | reverse complement strand
TCATTAAACATAGCTATAACGTCATAGTCTTTCTTGATAATCAATCGGCTTCCGTATTCACGTTCGTCAATTGATGCACTTAGGTTTTTGCCTTCAAACTCTTCTGTTTTATCGGCTGTAACAGTCACTTCGATTTTGTTGTGGTCAGCCAATTTATATACACGCCTATTAAATAGAAGAACTGCTGGCTTATAAACTTTCCGCAGATTTTGAACATGAAATCCAATTATTAAACCATTTCAATAGTATCGGTCTATCCTCACTATCAAAATATCGTTCTAACTCAGTATGATGTTTTCTACACAAAATTACCAAATTTGTTTCTGAATTATTTTTCTTATTTCTATCAATATGATGAAGTGATAATGTTGTATATATTCCACATTTTTTACAGCCTTCCTTGAAGTGGTCTAGCCAAAATTTTGCGGCATCTGAACCAAACTTCTCTCTAATTCTACATTCTGGATGTATTTTACGATATTTCTTTGAATATTCTCTATTATAATCTCTTCGATTCCGTTTATCTGGATGAGTCTTTCGCCATTGTTTGGCACGTTCACTTCTACATCGAGAACATTTTCGCATTGGAATAATTCCATGCGGACATATTATAGCATCTTTTCTTAGTTTCATACCTAAATATATAGAAAAAGAAATATAAAAGGTTTTCGCTACCAGTTTTCGTTAGGCACGCCGAATACTTTCTGGATTGCATCTCTTATCTTCTGGATTAAAGTTTTCTTGCCAGTTAGACGTTTCTCTATCGACTCTACGATGTCGATTTTCTTCAATGGTTGTGGCGGCACTTCTGGATGGCTTATTTCTATATGATGGTCGGCTTCTGCACTTTTAACTGTAACTTCGCCTTCGACGTCTGCGGTTATATCAAACTTCTGGCTTAGGATGTCTGAGATTACTTTGCGGAGTGCGTCTGTCCAGTATTGTTTTGGATTCTTGACCAGTTTGAGCTTGATTGCTTCTCTCAAATCAATGGCAGACATTTGAGCGAGCTTTATTAATTCGTCCTCAGATTCAGCCTTGAATGTGGCTATTTCGTCTGCAAGAAGCTCGCTAAGTTGCTCAATCATTGACGGCTTGAGATTTTCCATTAACCATTGTCTTGCATAGGCTTCTATCTGGTCTCGGACAAACTCTTCGACTAGCTCCTTTATCGTCTCTTGGATTGTCTGCTTGACGTCTTTTGGTTCTGGAACATACTTGATTTCATCATTCTTTGCATACAACGATTCAACAACATAGATTGCTGGTGTTTCTGTGCCTAAACCGTTAAGAGCTTGCCATTCCCATTGCTTGCGTTCTTTCTCAAAAACTTCGGCGTCTGGAAGCATTTCTGGACGTGTTTCTTCCATAAGTTTCTTGAGGTTTGGCACTACTCGCATGTGAACATCGGTAACGTGTTCTGACGGCAAATTCAAAGCTAATGCAATTCTTGGAGATAAACCTAACAACGTCGCTCCTTTTGGATAGAAGGCATCTGGCATATATGAATTGCTTTTGCTCGCACGACCATACATCATTTGAATGTTAATTCCATGTGGGTCGGCATCGCCTAGAACATAGAGCTTGAGTCCTCGCTTTTCCATATCAGCATGAAGTTTTGTTGCGGCTTCAACGTTGTAGCCTTGGCTAGTCATATAGGTTGCTTCTATCATTAGCGGTAAATCATTGATTATGATACTGTTCATACCAGCGGCTTTCTCATAGTGAATCAGTTTTCTTGCTTGAGTTGAATATTGAACGCCATCGTCCACTAAGTTGAATTGGATTACTGGGTTTGCATTTACTGGAATTTTCTTGCCATCTGGAAGAATAAAGTATGAACGGTCGTCACCAGTTACATAGCCACGGGGTCCCGCTCGGACACCTAATGATTGCATTGTATATCCAGTTGCTAGTTGAAGTTTCTCCATAATTGTGCCTACGAAAGCGTTATAGGCTTCCTCGGTCTTCAATTCATGTCCGCTGATTTTCCAGTCTGGATGTCCCATACGAATCGAGTAATAAATGTCTCTTTGGTCAACAATGATATTGCTTAGGGCTATGGCTTCGAGAGCGGCATGGACAAACTTTGCGATTTCTGGCTCAAGTTTCATCTTGAATCCAGTAGTCAAAGCACGCCATCTATTATCGACAATTTCTGTGGTCAAACGTGGAACAAAATAATCTTGCTGAGTCAGCATCGGCTGAATTGCGGCTTTTCCCGCCTTAACGTCGCCAGTATGCTTCAACTCAACTAATGTTTTCTGTTTAGCCATTTCAATCACTTTGCCTTTTTATTTCTCTTCGCCTTATTTAAAGGTTGCGTAGTTTTTGCCATTTCGGTTATTTGTCTGCCCCATTGAATACGATTCCAGAGCCTCTCGTTTATGAAATGAACGCCAAAACAAATTCCTTCGATAGCTATCGACACGCCGATAGAAACATGAATGTCTAATCCGAGAACAGAAAGCAATAAAGTATCTACTGTCACTTCTAGGACTCTCATCGAAACGCCCTTAAGTAAAGAGCGTTTCTTAGTTTCGTTTACTTTATGTTCGTGGCATTCTTCACTCATTAAATCCCAGATTAGATTCGGCTTATCATTCTTCTCCTTGCTCAAGCTCTTCATCCTCGCCAAAACTTTGCTGGCTCATTTGAGAGAACATTTGGGCAAGCATGTATTCTGCCATTTTCTTCTGAGCTTCGGGGTTATTCATGAGCTTCATCATTTCTTTCTTGTATTTCTTTTTGGCTAGTATTTGTAGCATAAGCAAATGCGGGAAGAAAACTGTGCCAATAATAAAGCCAACAATCTTCTCAGTTAATGAGGGCTTAATTTCTGGTGCCATACATTCTTGGCAAGAACATTGATGTTGACACTTTTCACACATGCTTTTTCACCCCCATTATCTTGTCGCTCTATTAGCGGCAGTCTTGACTGAAACCAAACAATATAGGCATTCTTCGACCAAAAACATCTTGCCATCTACTCGTTGCGTGAACTGGATTCGTTTGTGGCGACCGCATGTTAAGCATGGTTCTTCGCTTTCGACAACGACGATTCTGCCATTCTTCAGCTTGACTTCTTTGGCAACATCGTTTGGAAGCTGGTCGAGAGGTATCCGAATCTTCGAGAGTATTTTGCCCATCTATATTACCTACCTAGATAATGCACATACGAGCTTATAAGCGTTGTCTTTAAACACCTTATTAAATCAACTTTTTGCTATTTCAAGTAACTTCCTAACAAAATCATAATCTATAATTCTCGATTTTGGTTTTGATGTATCCATATTCTTCTCCGTTTTTATGGCATCGCAATTAGCACAGAGAAGCTGTATTTTACCAGTATTAAATTCTTCCATAATTTTTTGAATGTTTTTTGGAGAATAACGACTGCCACCGTAAAGTGAGCTTATATGTCAATGTCCTCTAATTTTTCCAGATTCTTTCAACGGAATTTTTGAATCGATATGAAAAACTGATGGATATGGACATTCAGCAAATGTCAAACCACAATTCACACATTTTCCGCCCATATATAAAATCAATTTCTCTTTTGCTTTCCTTTGATATTTACGATGGTAAATTCTATGTTCTTCTACATCCATTATTTCCACGTCGGCTTGTTTTCCTTGGTCAATGTGTCAAGACAATATTCTTCACCAATTCCATATGGAGAGATGAAATGAGCTATTCGACTCTTCTTGTAACCCCTAAACTGGACTGGATTCATCTCTATCCCAATCATGCCCCATTTAGTCTTTTCGCCTAGATTATCTTGACTATTTACTCTTTCGATAAGTTCGAGCATTGATACTTCGGTAAACTCATGAATCCAGAAGGCAAGATTTTTGGCTTTTTTATAGTGGACTCGGATTTCCCTAATGCCGAAATAGATTCCGCTATCCATTGGAGTTATGTTCTTTCCTCGACTGTTCTTGCAAGTAATGAAGAAATCTCGGCAATCATATCTACTTGGCAATGAAGACGCCATGCTCCCTCAGTTTTGATTCTACGGACTTAGATGTGTATGGAATACAAATCACGTTATAATAATACAGCCAGTCAACTAGAACGTGCAATCTGGCTACCTTATTCTCGATACTTTGTGGAAGATATTCCTTGTCTATGGCGTCAATATGATGACGGCTGACCCAATGTGTCCTTGCATTAGTTCCATTAAAGGTGCCATCTATCCATTGATGGACTTTGGGAAATGGTCTGCCAAATATTAACATATCAACTTGTTCGTGTATCATTGGGTGTGGAAAGATTCATCCGCTCCATATATTCTTGATAATAATGAAAGAGATTGCCTCGTGATGAATAAAGATGTTTCCTACATTCCTCGCCCACATACTTAGCTATTCTGGGCATATCGTCTTTTGGTTGTCCAGTCAATCCAAAGTCAGCTTCAACCTTGCTTATTGCACCAAAGATTTCATTCTCTGGAATCTGTGGTAGAATTGGCTGTCCTTCACGAATCTTCTTGACTACTGGCTCTGGAACGTCAAGTTTCACTTTCGCTTGAATATATTCGCCGTCATCATTGAAAGTTTTTACTACCATGCCCTCTTCCTTCACGGCATCACAATGTTCTAGGACATGGTTCTTGAACTTCAATAGGTCTGTCATTGTGCGGTGTCTTGTCTCCGCATACAACTTGACTACGGGCAATCCATGATGATAACAATGTTGATGAACGTTCACATAGGGCAGAAAATTCATGGTTGAAGTATCAAAAATGTCCACGACTATAAGCATATCTCGGTCATATGTTTTAATACCAGTTATGCTTCTACCTTTTCTGCATTCTTCAACCACAACTCTGAAGGTTGGATTTTCATTGATTAACTCTAGGACTTTTTGATATTCTGGCGTTCCTTGAACTTTAGTTATTATATCTGGTGCGGCATTCTCTTGATTGTGGCTAGAAACAACTATCTTTGTGCCTTTAGGCAAATCAATCAGACCAGTATATAGGCTGGATTCCCCACGTTTCTTCTTTTTGAGCCATATAGTAACGTTCTCCCCATCTTCCTTGATTGTCCACATAAGTCTCTTACCGAGTAACATACGCCTAAGTTTTGCATTTGACGTTAAAAGGGCAATATGGGGATAACGCTGGAATGGAATATCTTTCTTAGGCATACTAACCACTAAAAGAGAAATAGCGAAATGTCTATATAAACTTTGCGGGAATTATGACCATAAAAAAGTGGGTTTTATTTGATTGGAAGAATGAGCTTTTTCTCTTCCTCTTCCATTTTCTTCTTGCGAAGTTCGGCACATTGAACGCTAGTGTAAGCCTCGTCGTATATGAACTGCAAGAAACTCTCATCAAAGAAGTCATAGATTGTATCGATTGGAACGAAGAATCCCATCCACGTTACAACATCAATTCCGAAGCCTAGTTGAGTCGTTACAACTCTTGCCGTGTGTCCAATTATTTCATAGGTATCTTCAAGGAAAATTGGACCAACGACTGACATAATTACCACTAAGCTATAAACGGATTCTTAGAATTTAAATATTTTGGTCACGTTTAACGTTTAATATCTCGGACGTTTAATCCAAGATTCAAACTCTTTATCTGACATCTTCAGAATCCAGTCATTCATCTGTCGAATTGTGTTTGCCAGACTAACTTGTGGCACCCAACCTAGATTATACAATGCATGTTTAATATCCAAATGTTGATGTATTTGCTCATGTGGCTTTCGTCCGAGTTCGCCAACTTTAGGATTCACATACTTGATTGGATGATTGTTATTGGTTTTTGACAGAAACTTAGCAATAGTAGTTATTTTCTGTGCAATTCCAGAACCACAATTTAAAATCTCTGGCGTCTTTATATCAGCCACCGTAGCCCAAGCGAACATCCTTGCAACGTCACCAACATTGATGAAATCTCTGGTCTGATTGCCGTCCCCGAAAACTAGGATTGGTTCTCCCATACGTATTCTGGCTAGACTGAGCGTGATGAATCTTCCATACCACTCGTAGATTCCAGTCACTATTGATGGACGAATTATGACCGTTTTAATTCCATAGAGTTCTTCGTATTGCCTCACATAGACTTCGGATGCCGCCTTTGATGAACCATAACTCCACATAGGCTGACATGGATGCGTTTCGGGAGTTGGAAGTTGTTTCGGCTCTCCATAAACATCAGCAGACGAGGCGTAAATAAACTTTGGTATATCAAACTTGCGAGCTATCTCTAGCATATTGACTGTGCCCTTGATGTTTAGGTCTATCTCTGGAATCGGATTAACGTTGAGAATTTCCAGTTGTGCGGCTAGATGAACCAACGCATCATAGCGTCCCTTCTTCATATATTCATCAATTAGTTTTTGTGGCTTCATAATGTTGTCGCCAGTCTGCAAGTCCCAGACTGTAACATCTGCGGCATGAGCCACAAGATAAGCTGTAACTTGAGTTCCAATAAAGCCGAATCCGCCAGTTACTATGTATTTTTGTCTTACCATGACTTATAGATTCCTTCATCTGGATAATATTTGAAGCGGACGCCGTAACGTCTTAATTCATTTCTGAATTTCTCTGTGAATACCGTTGTTCTGCCATCTATTCGCATGTCTCCTAGATGAAACAATGTGCCGTCAACAAAAACTTTGGTCTTTACTTGATGAATTTCACATTGGAATGTTTCGGGTTCTGTTAATATATCCTTTTTGAAGTGGTCGATGAATTGAGTTAGCATAGCAGTTAATTCATCATCTGAAGTTTTCTTCGGATAACAATCTGCTCGGATTACTTTGGCTGGTATTCCAACTGCAAGACAGCCAGCGGGAAGACTCTTAGTCACAATTGCTCCCGCTCCGACCACAGTATCATGTCCGATTGTTACGTTTGGCATAATCATGGCATTTGGACACCATACTCGGTCTTCAATTATTACTGGACCAAAATCGACTGGAAATCCCATGAAAACGTTCTCATAAGCACCATGAGTATAGATTTTTGTGCCTTCTCCCAGACCTACTTCATTGCCAATTATAACTGGTCTAGCCGTATTAATTGAACCATAATTGCCAAGATGACATTGATAACCAATTCGAAGTTGACTGAGTTTCTCTTTGCAACTTCCACCGCCTATCTGGCAGAATCTTCCAGACCAGAACTCTTTGCCTATTTCAATGTCTCTTCCTTCGATAATGAAATGGTCTCCTATAATTGACCTATCGCCTATTACTAGCCGTTCGGTGACATCTATAACTACATCATTGCCAATTGTTACATCGTCACCTAGAATCACTTCGCCTTTCCCTAAGACTTTAACACTTCCTATTTTGCACCGTTTTCCAGTTTTAATCATTACCATCTTCCCCATATGAGTTCGAATGCTTCGGCATATTCAGTATTCACATAGATGCCACGATGTCGCAATGTAGCTATAAACTTATCAATGACGAAGAAATTAGGTCTGGCTTTGAATTGGCTTTTCCATTCTTCAAGCACTTTAATCTTTCCCAGAACATATTTTGCATCAAGAGTTACATAGACATTTGGTGCAAATACGCCAGCACTACGTGGAATTTCATATCCCAGAATCGTTGATATATCACGGAAGATTGTGAAGCAACACTCGGCAACTGTTCGATGGTCTTGATGCAAATCATGAAGCGATGGACAGAAAACCAAATCGGGTTTAAATTCTAGCTTGATTTTATGAAGAATATCACGAACGTCTTGTTTTGATTCTTCAAGAATGTTTCTAGGAAATGATTCTTCGATTTTTCGCTCCACACCTAGAACATCCATTGCCCGATTCCAATCGTCGAGATTTCCATCATTAATTGGGTCTTCTGTGCATGGACAAAAATAAATGCTCCAAATTCGACACTCTTCAAACATATCCTTTAACTTGAAGATTGTTCCAGCACATGCTACTTCGGCATCGTCTGGATGAGCACTTACCAGCAAGATTTTCATATCAATTCACTTTTATTCTGTGGATTCTGACGGTCGTTCTTACGTCTAACTGCTATCTTGTGTAGTTTACTATATGTTTGTGAGTCATTTATAAACTTTGCGTATCTACCAAATTTCTCGTCCCATTGAGCCGTCGTTAGCTTACCATATTGTGCATTATAAACTGTTCCGACAACTGGTCTGGACGGAACTGGTCCATGCATCGCAAGAAACTCTATAAACTGCTCCATTTCATAATCCTCAACGGTAGATACACAGCCAACTTCGTCAGCTATTTTGAGTAATCGAGTGCAGAGATACTCTGCATCCAATTCATGTAGCATGATTTGTCGTGCCTTCTCTACAACAACCCGATAGAACATCTTATTATTCATGAGTCTCTCAATTAATTCGACTTGTTTAGCATAGTCTTTTGGTTCTGTATATAGGTCTGGATAAAGCATCTTTACGGCATATGTTGAGCCAATACATGGAATATATATCATCGCACATTCCATTACAAATCTTGACCAGCCTAAATATTTCTCGGCGTCATCTATTCCAATGTATCCTTCTTGAGCCAAAATTTTCATATATTCACTTCGTGGAACTTGACCATAAACTCTACTGCCGTTAGGCAATTTGTTATTACGATGATATTCAACTGCATCTTTTGGACTGAACCCCCAAATACACGTAAAATAAGTGACTGGTATGCCAGATGTTTTGATAACGTTCTCTATTGTATGTTCGACCGAACCAACTCTTGAAGTATGCCGCATGACAACCAAGTTTCTCAGTTGATGGATTTTCTCGTAGTTTTGGTTCCACGGTTCCGTGTATTGGTCAATGGTATATCTATCAACCATTGTTAATTGAGGCAATAAAAGATGGCGAATCGGCTTAGTTGTATATTCTGCAAACAGCGGTTTTTCGAGAACTGTTAAATATGTGTCAGCTATCTCAAGTAATTTGGTTCTTTCAAAGAAATCTTTAGGCGAATCAGTTACTACATCATACTTTTCTCCCCACCAAACCCAATCATGATGAAATATGAAGTTAAGGTCATCATCGAATTGAACTACCATTTTTGCTGATGGTTTCATAAACTTCTTGATTAACAAAGGCAATTCATACCAATGCCATCCCTCTTTTTCTTCTTTACGCCCAGTTCGACTACAATAAACAAAAACCAAATCCGCTCGTCTAATGTCGTCCCAATATGCTGAATTATCCGAATAAAGATTCAAAATTTTTGGAGATACCGTAGTCAAATTGACGATAGTTTGTAACTTGTCTTGCATCTCCCGTGACCAAGCCAGATTCCATTGAAAAAACTGTTTATCGAACTCGATTGCAAAGACTATACGCATTTAGGCTTCCTCGATGATTTCTCGAATGTAGTCTTCTAGCGTCTCACAGCCAACAACTTCTATTTTATAGTCCTTTGGATTGATGTTTTTATCATAGTTACGCTTTGGTATCAATACCTTTTTGAATCCCCATTTCTGAGCCGCCATTATTTTCTCGTGAACGCCGCCAATTGGAGTCACTAAGATTTTACCATCGTTTTGTATATTGATTTCGCCAGTAACAGCCACATCTTGTCGTATCTTCTTGCCAGTCAAACATGAATATAGTGCGAGAGTCATGGTTACACCAGCACTTGGACCTTCAACTCCATGTTCTTGAGCGAAGTCAATATGGGTGCAATATTCTTGTCCAATGTCTTTTTCCAATAGCTGAAGTATTGTATGTCGGACTTTAGCAATTGAATGCTGGACATATGATTCGTCCTTGACTTCCACGCCAGTAACATTGAAGTATCCTTCTTTCTTCTTTGCTTTTTCCTTACATGAAGCTCTGACAAGTAGGACTGAACCAACCATATCCATGTCTTCTCTGTTGATTGACATTACTGCCAGACCGTGAATCTGTCCAACCTTTGGCTTTGCAGTTGGGTCAATTATGCTGTAAAGTTCATCTCTCTCGATGTATTTTTCCATCACTTGAAGACCTATCGATTTACAATGTTCGTTTAGAGCCTCTCTTACATGTTTGACATCAACAATATCAACCCTCTCATTATGTGCTATTGTGCTCGCAGTTTTTATTATGCTAATCATTGGTCTGAATTTACACGTCAAATAATCTTTCTTGCCGCTTCTTCGTCTTGCTTCATCGATTATTTCCATACATGCATCATGACTGAATGGTAACAGATGGAATCTATGAACTTCTTGAGATATGAACTGCACGAATTTTCTGCGATTATCTATCGAGTTTGGCATGTCGTTGTTCATATAGACAACTTTGCCATAACCTTGAATACGGTCAAGTAACGCCGCATGAATATTTGGAAGACTGTCTAAGTTGCCAGCCGCTATTAGGAAGTTCATACACGGAATTGGTTCTGTTGCAACAGCCATAGCCGCTGTATCGCCACCGTGAAATAGACTTCTAAGAGCTATTGGAAGTTGACCATCTTCTAGCACGGTAAGAAGCGTAATTGCTTCGGGTCCAGTTAAATTCTTGATTTCATCTATGAATAATATGCCCAAATGAGCACGATGAACGTCGCCAGCGGAAACTCTTTGATGTTCTGGTGTTCCAAGTCCACCAGTCTGATACGGGTCCCAAGCTATTGAGCCGAATAACTGTGCTGAACCATGACCAGTAGCATCTATAAATGGAACTCTGCCAGATGAGTTATCAATTATTAGTTTTGGAGCATTAGACCGCTGTGCACCGCCAATTCCGAATTGTCCGCCACCATTACCTTCTCCACTAAACATTCGACTAAATTGCCAAATGAAGAATGTAAAGAACATTAGACTGCCGCCTATGCTTATTATGATGGCATTTGACAGAATTGCCTCGAATAGTCCATAAATTTGCATCATTCGTATTACATTATAGATACCGAAACCTAGAAGTATTGCTCCAAATCCACCCAATATTCCCATAAGTATTCTAGTTCCCCATCGTTGAAGGAAAGATTTCTTTACTTGACGTTTATTCTTTGCGATTACAAGTTCTTTTCCTTCTCCCGCTGGATGTATGCTGATTTTTGGTTCGGACGGTAATATTGGATTTCTCCAACAAAGAACATCATAGAGCTTCAATCCATGCTTCTTATAAACATCAGTCATATAACTGGACATCGCACGACCAAGCAAACTTTTACCAGTCCCAGCATCGCCCAGCATTAGCAAAAATGGACCAGCGGGCAACCACTCTTTAGGCTGAGGTTTCAAACCCATTGGGTCTTCGAATTTTTTCCACCACTTCTGTTTCTTCAGCCATAAAAGTTTAGCTACCCATTCATCAATACAAAGTTTGCATTCTTCCATAGCCTTGTCTTGACCAATAATCCAATCCATGAGTTCTTTGGAGACTGGAAATCCATTTGTTGATTTAAAAGAAGACCACTTCCACTTTTCACTATCTTTACCGAAGTATTCGTCGGTAGCCAAAGCAACTCACCAAAAGAAGAATAGTTTTCGAAAAATATAAAGGTTGCGGTTACAGTTTATTTATGTAGCACAATACTTCTCTTCGCCATCGAGTGTCTTGGCTCCTTCTTTATAAATCACATTTCCAGTTACGGCATGCTTCCATGCTTTCTCAAGTTTAGAAATCTCAATCTTGCCAGCATAAAGCTCTTGAAACTTAGCTTTTACCTCACTAAACGCCATCGGTCCTTCCGATTTTAATAATTTGACTACCTCAACGGCTATATCAGAAATGATTGTTGGAACGCCTTGAGCCAGTCCTACTACGTCATAGCCGATGTTCTTTAAGAATCTGTCAAACAATGGTTTTATTGCCTCAAAATCATTTACATCGGCTTGTTCTTTTAGAAGCAATCTTGCATGAGCACAAGTAACTCTGATTAATGATTCAAGTTGGCGAGTGCTAATTGCCATGAATTTCATAGGGTCAACCGTGGCATTATGGAATATGTCAAGATAATACTGTTTAATGGCTTTCTCGGCATCTTTTGAAAGTTTAGGATTGATTCGTTTAGAATATGCGATGTATTTCCTAAACAAGTCCATATCGATTACTGAATTATCGCAAGTTTCTGACAAAACGAAATCTGCAATTTCTTCTGCATGACTTATGGAATATTCCCTAAGCAAAACGAGAATAATGTCAAATCTATCAAGGACGCCCGCTGGAATATTCTTGGCATTCTCCATAACTGAAACTTCTCTATCATATTTGCCCAATACTGGATTTGCGGCGGCTACAATTGATGCTTTGGCTGACAACGTTGCATGAATTGTTGCTTTCCAGATTGTAACTGTCTGTTGTTCCATAGCTTCATGAAGGATAGTCTTATCGTCATCGTTCATCTTTTCAATTTCGTCTAATGAGGCGAGTCCCTCATCTGCCAAAACAACTGCACCAGCATAAACTTCCCATCTATCGTTAATTTTCTGGACTGTTGCCGTTAAACCAACTTTGGAAGCTCCTTGAGAAACCGCATAAACGCCTCTGGGTGCAACATCGGCGGCAAACTTTAATAGCTGGCTTTTACCAGTTCCATAATCTCCTAACAGAAGAACGTGAATATTTCCTCTTCGAACAGTTCCACCTTTAACTACTTGTGGAGTGCCAGCTAGAGCTAACAATAATGCTTCTTTTTCCTCTTGTAGCCCATACAAAGCGGGAGCGATACTTCTTGTCAGTTTTTTATAGATGTCTGGTTCTTTCGATAGATTATGGATTGTTTCTATCTCTTCTGGTTTAAGCTCAATTTGCGATGGGTCTTTTCTCAGCTTGTTTATTGATAGAACTTCGATAATGAAGGTTGCTCGCTTACTAGAATCTTTAGGTTTTTCAACGTTTACTATGCCAATAATATCGCATTCATCGCCGCATTGAGCAATATTCATTAGGCAACGCTCGTGAATTTCACAATGTATAAATCGTGGCATTCTACTGGCAAGATTTTTGTAACTTTCTTGAAGAGTGAAAAGCTGATAATTTACGAATTTACTCATACTATCTACTATTTCCCATCTCGGATGTTTTTCTCCACAACCTTCGCATTGTCCGAGCGGTCTAATTATTGTATGACCATCTTGAGGAATTGGCGATGTAACGTCGCCACAACTTAAACATCTGAATACAGCTTCAGTATATTCTGGCTGAACATCAGAAGTATGAGTAACAATTCCAAAGAATTTGAACATTTTATCTATACAATTTGCATCAATTTCATGAAGTTGGATTACTGGAATTTTCTTACCTACAAAAACTAGCTCAAATTCCTTTCGTTTATTCAGATTGGCTACAAGAACTACATCATCTATTGCCCTATGTATTGCTTCTGCACCTTCAGCCGCCTTCAATATTAAGTCTTTTGCGAGTGCTTCATTCCACTCAAAAATATCGTCGTAATCAACAACTACTATCGTCTTGTTATTCTTGACTATATCATCAATGATTGCAGAACCTTTTGGCGTCTTAAAGTAGTCTTCAATCTGTCCTTTGAACCAATCAATCTGATACGACATAGACATCAGCTAGTTAATAGACGGCATCCACAAATATAAGCCTTATGGGCAGTTTAATAAGGTGATTAAATTAGACCTTTCGCATGGTCTTCAATGAAACTAGACGAAGATGGTCAACATGCACACGAATATCTACGAAAATCAATAAGCCGTGGCTCTTCGCTTTCTCGCAAAAGTATATATCTTCACCATAATTAAGGAAGAATTTAAACCATGGTGGCTTGATACGCTCAAGAACATCTCTTCTTATGAGCAGACATCCACAACCGATTGCATCAACTTCAACGATTGATTTGTTAATGAAGTCGCCAACAGATTTAACTTGGTATTTTTGAGAGGCTACACGGTCATAGACGCACGGACAGTTTACTTCATTGAAATAAAGTCCGCCGACAATCTGTTTATCGTCTGCGAGTAGATTCAGTATTGTATCTGGCTCAAGAACTATATCAGTATCAAGAAAGAACAAGTAATCATACGAAAATCCAAGAAAATATTCGACTGCTCTGTTTCTTTCACGTTCTAAGCCATATTTAGAGAAGAACTCCACTTTAAAATCTATTCCAGCACTAGCAAGTTTAACCATGGCTGAAATTAAACCCTTAATTGCTTCGGCGTGCATTTGAAAGCCGCAAATTGCTATTAGTATGCTAGTCAAGTTTATCGACCTTATCTAACGCCTCTATTATCGTCTTCAAACTTTTTCTTCTTTCGGCTCGTTTAAATTTCATTTTCTGAAGATATTCGTAAATAGTATTGAAATCAGTTTTCATAATTATATTTAGTTGAAATATAGAATGATTTAGCGTTAATTTGGTTGCTTTCAATTCAATTTTACCTACGTTCTTTAATCGTAACTTGACTAACACTTCTGTTTTATTGGAGAATGTGTGAAAACGAATTAACGTTATTTTTTCTTGAGGTTTAATTATTGACGAAACTGAGACTGGTATTGCTTCAAATATATCATAATAACGTATTCCGATGCCACCAACGAAAACACCAAATATGCCAGTTAATATCATATCTTCATTTAACGTAAATGTCTTAGTTCGATTTGTATCTCCGTCTTCTTGCCATTTGAGCCATGGTTTACCATTTTCCGAATGTATTTCTGGCATAGTTATTGTAATTACAGAGTTTTCCTTTATATATTCAGTATATGGAGTAACATATTTTTCTTCAATTGTAATGTCCAATGTTTTATCTTCATTCATAATAATTTGCCTTGACTTTTCAGTTACTCCATCGTTCCACTCTTTAAAGTAATAATGTTTCCAATAATCGTATCCAATACCGTTAAATGGTTCGTCTTCGATGAACACAACGTCAACAACCGTATTGTATGGAAAATCTTCGCTATATGGAGTAGTTTTCTCAACACCCTCTACTGTTATTGTAACGTTTGAATTACAAGTAATTGTTAACGTAAATGAGTAATATTCCAAAGTTCCAAAAGTTAACACGCTATCTTTTCCAGTATGATAACTCATAATCAACCAATTGTTACTTCTTACAATATTGCTTATTCTTAATTCGTCTAATAAACCATCAAAGTTTAATGATGATGCGTCTCCACTTCTTCCGATTTTGAGTGTGCCATCACCAGCAGTTGGAACCAATGTTGCGGCTTCGTTACTTCCACCAACTAAATCGTTCACGATAGCCCTTAAAGTGTCTATTGAATTTTTGAATGTTCCAGCACAGTAAGCCCAAGTAGCCAAGGCAAACGGAGTTGGAAGTTCATAATCTGCTGAATCTAAAGCCAATCCTTGGATTGTCATGATTCTTAATTTGTTCGTGCTTATGGTTCTTAATACGTAGCCGCCTTTACCAGCTTGCCAATCATATTTTTCTACTACTCCACCAGTTATCCAACTTTCAAGTTTTATCCATCCCTCAAGTGTCCATTCTGAAAGTAAGTCTAAAGTATTTGCATCTGAAACAGTTAAGTAGTCATTAGTATTTGATTCTAAATCTACTCCTTTAGAGATTTTTGCTTGCTGGTTATACGATGGATTACCAGCACTCCCACTAACGTCATTATTTTTTGATGTGCTATCATCGAGTTCTGACTTATTTGCACCTCTTAAATGCTGAACCATAACATAGTATTCGTCCCAAACATTTTGTGCTACGGCTGAAGCAAGGTCTCCTATATAAGTATCGTTGTTTGGTTTATTATTGTCAAAATAAATGTAAAGTATTGTATTCGCAGAGTTGCTCACAGAAGGAATCTTCACCCATAACCACGCCTTCTCACCAGCGTTGTCCCACTCTTCTATTTCAACGTAGCATTGTGTCTGTCCATCACTTGTTGTTATCGCTATTTTGTGACTGTTCGCTCCTACTTCATCAAAAATAGCCGTAATGTCTTGGGCGTTCTTTCCAGAAGAAGAACTGATATAAAACAGAATCGGAAAATTGGTTAATGTTTCTGTTCCGTCTGGGTCGTATTCTTGAACTGTGGCTCTCTGTGTTGCTGAACCAAGAGCGTAGCCACCAAACGTATAAAGTTTGTCGCTTACCACGCTTGCTGGTAAGTCTGCAAGCGGAATATACATTCCAATCTTGGTTGTCCACGTATTTCCAGTTGGGTCATATTCTTCACAGTATGGTAATCCATATGGATTTGCTATTGCGGCGTTTCTTCCGCCTACGGCGTAAAGTTTTCCGCCGATTACGCCACAACCTAAACCGTCTCTTTCATAAGTTGCACTTGCTAGGGCGGCACTCCAAGTATCATTAGACGGATTATAGGAATAAAGACTCTTATAGAAAGTGCTTGTAGCAGTATCCAGTCCAAATCCCCAATAAATCAAACCGTTGATAACTGGGTTATCTCTCAATATTCCATGTGCAGTATATGGAGCGGCTGTTTGTGCGGCACTCCAAGTATTGTTTGTTGGACGATAGTAATAGTTTAGGTTTGTTGAAAGTGATGTGCCGATATTATAGCCGCCTATAATGTAAATTCTGTCTTCTCCGCTAACACTTACATATGCTGAACAAGCCCATTTTCTGGATACTGGTGCATCTGCTTTCTGAAGATATGAACCAGCACCACCAGCACCGTTAGGGTCGAATTGTAAAACTGTTACACCATAAAAAAGATAAATATGGTTTCCAACAGTTACAGCCATAAGTCCTTGATTTTCTGAACCCGAAAAATCGCCAATATTTGGTATTGATGTTTTGTTTGTCCAACTATCTGTTGCTGGGTCGTAACAGTCACATCTGCTTACTTTTGCTCCCGCATGTCCGCCGAAAACATATATTTTTCTGCCATAGACAGCCGATGCTGACCCCCATCTAGCACCACCCAAAATTGGAGTTTTCCGTGTCCACGTTCCGATTATTGTTGTGTGGTCCAATGTTATTTCAATTCGTTTTTCCCAATCAGAAAGCCACGCCATTTTTATGTCACGCTCAAATCAAATTCTGTTCCAGTTGCATCAGATAAAATTTGAAGTAAAAATACTTTAACATAATAAATGACAAGTGTTTTTGCTTCCGACATTATTACTACTCTTGTTTTGGAAGTGCTATCATTTTCCCATTTATCGAAAACATATTTGAAGTCTCCAAATGTAACTGGTTCAGATTCAGTTATCACTATTGTAACTTCTGTATTTTTATCGTAGTCATGTTGATATGGAGTTGTTTGTGTCCCCCCATTTACAGTAATCGCTATTGAAGTTGGCGGAGTAGATGATATTGTCAATCTAACTAGAGTTTGAAATGATAGTTCATTTCCATATCCCCAGCCAGCATCATTATGGGCTTTTCCTCTGAAATATATAATAGTTCCTTGTGGCAAGTCTCCAATTGGATGACTGTATTGACCAGTCCCGAATTGACCCGTTTCAGTCCACGAATACGGATAAACGCCACTTACTGTTCCCCAATCAAATCCACGTTCATCACAGTTCACGCCAGCAAATGTAATATTTGCATTCAGTATAGCTGAAACAGCAGTTATTGATGTTGCGGCATTCGTTGTAACTTGTGGTGCTAAGGCTTCCTTTAATATTTCAACATCGTCCCAATACATCCAAGAGTTAGTATCATATACATAACCAGCCGCCATAATTCTATCTACACCAGTCGGGTCTGCAACTTGAAATCCCATACTTGGAGCCGTTACACCATCAAGTTTGAATACTACTGTATTAGCTATCAAGTCCATTTCTAACTCTACATGATGCCACGTCTTATCAACCCAATTCAAACCAGTATCAATAGTGCTTGTGCCATTATACCAGTAAATATTATGGTCATTATGAAAGGCTAAATATACAATCTGTGTAGCACCATCTCTTCCAAGACAATAAAATGCTTCACCAGTCCCGAATTGACCGTTATCCCAGATATAGACCCATAAATCAAATTTCGCTTTAGTGGTTTGTCTAGTGAAAGTTTTGTAGGCATTAAAACTATTATTGACTGTTCTGATTAATTTTCCAGAGTATAAACCATTTTTCTTTTGTTCAGTAGATGCTGTCCAAGACCCACCACTTATGGTCCAATCACTAACATCTGCATCCTCAAAATCATCAAGCCATATACGTTCCCATGAAGTCAAGCAATGTTCACCATTACGATTTATTGAATTATCAAATAGGCTTTAATAAAAACGTTTCTTTCCTTACTAAGAAAGGCTTTCGCAGTCTCAATCGTCATTTCTGGAACTTCCATAGTTATTCTAACTAACGTTGACTCATATGCATTTAGTTTGTCGTTAGAAACTTTGATTTTTACTTTGGTGTCTGAACATGATATATCTTGAATTACAAGTCTGGCATTTGTTTCATTCTTTAAATAAACTTCAACGAGTGGTTTAGAACCCATCTCGACAATATTTTTGTAATCAACGATTTCGCCAGTCAGAGTTTTAAGTGATATATCTTTTCCTAACTGAATAGAGTCAATTTTGACCTTACATGTTTTGTCCGCATAAATACTAATTGCATCTTCATACATTTTAATCACCTTCACTTTCAAGTTCTTTCAATTTCTTTTGAGCTTCATATAATATATTTCGTTTTCGTTCTTGGGTTTTTTTCTCCTCTTCACGTTTAGTTTCCTCAGTCTTTTTCTCTTCTACTCTTTTAGCTTCCTCAGACTTCTTTATTTCTTGTATTTGAGTTTCTATTTTTTCTATCTCTTTTTCGGTTTTTGTTATTTCTGCCTTAAGTTTAGATTGTCTCTGTTTACTTTCCTCGGTTTCTAGTTCTTCACGTTTTACCGTTAATGCCTTCTCTTTCTCGGCTAATTCCTTCATCAAATTATCTAAAGGTGTTTCTGTAACAATTTTAATTTGTTGTGGTTCGTGTGTAACTTTAAGTTCTTGTGGTTCGTGCTTAATTGTTATTTCTTGTGGTTTATTTTCAGTTTTAACAGTTATTTCTACTTTTTGTGGTTCTTTTTTCTCTTCTATTGCTGTTTCTTCTATTGGTTTCCTTACTTCTGCTGGTATTCTGGTTTCACCCATAGGTCTTGTGCCACCTTTCTTAGAACCAACTTTTCTTACATTTGGTCCAGCCTCTTGACGTTTTCTGAGCATCTCTTCGTCTTGCGGTCTCTGTTCGCCTTGAGCTTTCTCACCCGCTAGTAATGGTTTCTTTGCTAACTTTGCTTCCTTCTCTTTCTTCAATTCTTTCTCTAGTTCCTCTAATTCATCTTTGTATTCTTCTTGAGTTGGTAGAAGCACTTTATCCCAACCCATTATTTTAGTTATTTCACGTTCAGCCTCTAACTTGACTTCTGGACGAATTGGATTGGCAACGTTAAGTAGTTGAACGCACATTTTAAGACGGTCAGCTTCAGCCAATAATCCTTCAGTCTTGATTCTGACTTCTGGAAGATAATGAGCTTCAGTATTTCCGCCTTGCTTCTGTCTCTCTTTGCTGAACTTGCACCATATATGTAGCTTGAACAGTTGAAGTTGGATGGCATTCTGTAATGAACTTCTGAATCTTTGATAACTCAGATTTGAAGTTGTTCGCCCTCTTACTGCAAGACCAAGCACGTCTGGTGGAACATGCATTCCATCAGCAATTACTCGCATGAAATAGTTGACTACATTTGTGGCTTCGAAAACTTCTCCGCCAGCTTCTTTTATGTCGAATCCAGCATTAACTGGAATTGTTGACCAGTTTTTCTCGCTTGCTTCTTTCAATAGTTGAAGTAAATTTCTAATGTGTGGAAGTCCCCATTGTCGAGCTTCAGTTCCACATACTATGAAGTATTTCTTGTTTCCAGCACGGTAAATGCCTTCGCCGACAGCATTTAATATCTTCTCAAGAAGCAATGCTTGTCGCAGAACTGGCAATATCATGCTAGAACCTTTCTCGTCATACCGTTTACGATTTAGCGATATAACGAATAATTGCCATGGTAACAACATTGCTGAAAACTTGGTTGTTGATTGAGCCTCTGCTTTCTTCCGCAAACTTTTACGAATAATTTCCTTTTCTGAAAATTCATTCGTGCCCGTCGTTGTAACCTCATCGAGAACCCAGTATAATGCTTCCCATGCGGCATCACGATAAAGTTTAAGTCTATTAATGGCGTTCGTTATAATTTTGAGACGTGTTACTCCTTCCAATTCTTTCCATTCTGGCTCAGAAATCTCATATCGCATTGATGGAGTTATGGTTGTCGCTGAACTTGTAGCCAATTTTGTTTTTTCTTTCTCTTGAATTGATGGCAGAACATCGATTGGTTTGGCATAATCATTAAACGTGACAGTTTTACCATAGACGATTTCTGCGGCGGCAAATCCGACAGTTATTGCATCATCAACAAGAATATCGATAAGAGTATCAAGACCAGTAGTATAAACATCTTGAGAAATATTGAGCATCATTTTCTTCAACTCTTCTTTCAGAGAAGTCTTATACTTGTCTTTAGCATCATCTATGAAGATGTCGATTCCACCGCCGATAATTTGGTCCTTTATCCAGTCAACACAAGCGGATACTGGACCAAACTTGTCTCTAAGTCGCCTACATTCTGCAAGTTCTTCTGGCTCTTGAGTTCCAGTCTTGAATAATTGTTGAGAAGCATCAATCTTGAGCAATTCACCAGTCTCGGCAACTGCTATGAAGTTTGTCTCTTCGATGATTTTCTGTTCAGAAACGCCCAATTTTTTGGCTTGTTCTTCTACCCATTCTTCGAAATCCCGTGTTAGTTTAGATAATGGAACATTCTCAACGGCTTCAGTCTTTTTCGCACTCTTTTTACTAGCTTTTGACATAGTATCAACCTATAATATAGAAATAGCGGGGAGATATTTAAGTTTTATGGCTTAATTTATCAGTTAATAGGCTTCTGGGAGCTTGATTTTCTTGGGCAAATCGTATAGTTCTTCTGGTAATTCGCCTTTTTGAATGCGGAGAATCGTCTCATAAAGAGATGCAATATTCCATAATGCAGAAACAAGATGATTTTCGCCGTCGTCTATTCCATCTAAAAATTGGAATAAATGTCGCATGGCAGAATCAACAAACCGAGATACTGGGATTCCTTTCTCCCAATTTCTTGGTCCGTATTTGTTACATCCTTTTTCATAATGAATAGCTAACGCCCGAATTGCTTGACATGGCAAAAGGTCAAAACGACCTTTACCAGAACTGAGGTCTCGTTGTGCACCCGTATCAAACTTTGCTCGTGTTCCAGAATCTTTGATTTCGTATTTCTTATCTTCTTTTTCTGACATATTATCACCGTTAAAGGATTAGTTCTTAGGTGTTTCTTGCTTATAAGTCTTACGGAATCGCTCGATATTTTCACGTCCACCAAGAAACTCTTCAATGGCAATTATTCTGGCATCCAATTCATCTTGTCGGAGAAACATATGTTTAATCCAGACATATTGGGCGTGCGATTGTTTATTTCTTGG
>Ga0315314_1001455_pt1 | contig 21373 bp, 17 predicted proteins | sample TDP9_MG_FD_203631 | JGI IMG/M metagenome (GOLD analysis project Ga0315314, IMG submission 203631) | Freshwater sediment microbial communities from Lake Towuti, South Sulawesi, Indonesia - TDP9 | ecosystem: Environmental > Aquatic > Freshwater > Lake > Sediment | place: Indonesia: South Sulawesi... | reverse complement strand
AGCAGGAACTCTGGTTCAATCCTTCGTAGAGAGCTTGGCTGGTTTAGTCATAACCGAACTAACGAAAAAAGGCGCCCCCTATATTCTCGGGGAGATCTCCACGGTGATGGATATGAAGACGGCCGTCATGAGTTACGGTGCTCCCGAGTTCGCCGTCATAAACGCAGCCTCATCCCAACTAGCCCATTACTACGGGATTCCCTTTTTCGGGACAGGTGGGTGCTCTGACTCTAAGCTGCCGGATCAACAGGCGGTCGCTGAAGGTGGCGCATCCATGCTTATGGCCATGCTTACTGGAACAAACCTGATACACGACATCGGCTACATAGCCGGCGGAGCGTGCGGAAGCCTCGAAATGGTCGTCATAGAAGATGAACTCTTCGGCATGCTAAGCAGGATCGTGAGAGGCATGAGAGTTGACGAGGAGACCCTAGCATCGGATGTCATACAAAGCGTTGGATCCGGCGGACACTTCCTCTCGCACAAACATACTCTAAAGCTACTCTCGCAAGAGCATTGGTTCCCAAGCCTAATCGACAGAAAGAGGTATGATCGCTGGAAGGCGGATGGCGCAAAAGATATGTTAACCAGAGCCAGAGAAAAGCTTCTGAAAATCACTAGGGAGCACGAACCGGAACAATTACCGAAAGATGTTTTGAAAGATCTCGGGGAGATCGTGAAGAATACAGAAAAGCAGAAATAAAACAGCAGAACTACTGAACGCTTCGCAAGATATCCCTTGATCGGCTCAAATCCGAAATCAAAACGATTTGCGCGCAGTAGCGAAAGAGGACCGGAAGGGCGTTCCAGCAACATCAAGGAGTTCGAGGGCACGAGCTGTAAGGTTGCTTGGGAATATGACATGGGACATTCTGTTACCTCGTGACAAATCTTAAAAGGAGATAGCTATGTTTTTGATTCTAGCAGCAGAGAAGAGACAGACGAGGTTGATGAATGTGGAGACAGTCTTAAGGCCTAAATTTGGATTGAAGAGGTTTGAGGTCTCAGGAGACCCGTATGAGAGGGGGCACTCTTACGGAGAAACGTATAGACAGAATATTTCAAGGTTTCTAGAAGAACAATACTACGATTTGTATACGCTGGGAAAGACAAGAGAAGCCTCCAAGGAAGATATGTTGAAGTTTGCCAAGAGGTACGCTCCTTATATTGAGGGTTATTCGCCAGAGATCTTTGAAGAGATGAGAGGTCTTGCAGACGGTTCAGGTAAAGCTTTCGAAGAGATTGTTCTCATATCAATGCATGAAGAGAAATCCATCTTTGGTGAAAAAGATTTGATGAAGCATTGCAAGGTTGTCGCGGCTACAGGATCCGCAACGATAGATGGCGAAACTTACATCGGCCAGACATGGGATGCCGGTTATCAGGATTTCTGGGAGGGAGACCAGCCTCTGTTGTTACATGAGAGAAGAAGCTCAGGGCCAGACATTCTAGCGTATAACTATCCAGGTTTGATTGCAGCAGCGGGAATAAACTCTGAGGGAATCTCGTTAACTTGGACATCTACTCCACGTGCGCCCTTTGTTGTCGGGGTTCCAACATATGTGATAATAGGGGAAGTTCTTAGAAAGAAGACCATAGGAGAAGCACTTCAAGCGATAGTGAATCCGAAGAGAGCCGGAAGTTTCAAGTTTACCATAGCTGACAAGAATGGTGAGATCTACGTCATAGAGGCCACGCCTAGCCATCATCATCTGATCTACGTGGATGACTTCTACGGATACTCGGCTGATTTCGAGTCTGAAGAGATAAGAAGAGAGGCAAAAGTGTATGGTAGTGAATGGCTGCCTGTCGCGGCGAATAGGGCTAGAAAACTCCTAAAGACAGCCTGCGGGAAACTGGACATTAACGTACTAAAGAGTGTGCTGAGCGATCACCCCTATATATGCGTCCATCCAGTCTTCAAGGAGGGAAAGTGGACCGGAGGCATAAGCCGCGCTTCGTGGATAATGGTTCCTCCCAAACGTGAATGGTGGATAACGCATGGGCCGCCATGCCAAAACGAACTGATCAAATATACCGTATAGGCGAAAGGCAATGATCTTGCTCCAGAAGGGTGATGAGTGAAGAGGGACCTTCGTTTCATTTCATTTCTGAATACTAAGTGAAAATCCACTCCTTAGGGTGATGTATCTTTCACTTTTCTTGAACCTTTGAAATAGGATGTAAGGAACCTTGCCGAAAGTAGAGTTGTCGAGCGTGTGATTAGATGAAACCTGTTACAAAGATTTTCTGGAAAAAGAAGATTTGAAGACTTTTTTCCTTGACGACATCGAAAATCACAAGTAGATAGCCTTTGGAAAGTGAGGTTAGATTGTGCGGTCTTCGACATCCTGGATGAGCTGGCGGAATTTCTCTGCTTCTTTTCTTGCGTCTTCCTCTGGCTTTACAGTATATGCTAGAACTATTCTGGGAATGATTCTCTCCGCAATCGGACATAAGCCGCCCGGGTATTCTATTTTCCCTTCGATGTTTTCACAGTGGAAAATATGAGCCAACCTATCTTTGATTACCGGATGCCTATATGCTGGCATCCGGGTGTAGCCGATGCCGATTGAGAGTCCAGCTTTCTTGATTGCTTCTCTAAATTGGTCGAGACTGATGCCGTAAGTTTCTCCTTCAAATGTTGCTGCCCAAAAGTGGTATGTGTGACTTGCATAGCTAGCTCTTTGGGGTTTCAACCATTTACATCCAGATATCGCATCATCATAATACTTGGCGATTCTCCTAAGTCCCTCGATGAATCCTGGTAATCTCTCCAGTTGTGCTATGCCAACAGCGGCAGTGAGCTCGTTTATTCTGTAGTTATAGTGAAGACCATGAGCAACTGAATGGAAAGTGGGAGCGCCCGCATGCAAATCTAACCTTCTGGCAAGTTCATCGTCATTTGTCGTTGCCATTCCACCGTCACCGAGCGACATCTGCTTGCTTGCCTGGAAGCTGAAGGAGCCAATATCGCCCAGAGTTCCCGTATACCGTCCCTTGTACGTGGCTAGGATCGCATGAGCGATGTCCTCGATAACTAAGATGCCGTGCTTATGAGCTATGTTTACGATGGGGTCCATGTCAGCCGGCAGGCCCCAAGCATCAGTAACCATTACGGCTGTAGTTTTCTTAGTTATGGCTTCCTCTAGCTTTGCTGGATCCATAGTATGAGTAACTGGATCGATATCCACGAATTTTGGGACAAGATTAGCGTAGATAGAGGCCATTGCTCCAAAAACAAATACCGGGTCGCAGATAACTTCTCCCCCAGCTTTGATCCCTGGATCAGTGCATAGGACTGAAGAGTGCAATACACTCATGCCGCTGTTCATGGCAATTGCATGCTTCGCTCCAATCATTTTGGCAAATTCTTCCTCAAACATCGAGGTAAACATTCCCCTGAGGCTGCCGAGATTACCTGTAGCAAGAACCTGTCGTAGAAGCTCTAACTCTCTCTCGCCATATTCTCTCTTCACCATCTTCTCACCTTGTCTCAGCCTGAAACCATGTTCATACGAGTCTTTCTCTTGAATGATTTCGACTCTACGTATCTCCAGCGTATCGATTTAAGCATTGTCTCGCTTCGCCGGGAATACGCGGCGCGCTTTTTGTCGCTAAAATAGTGTTGAAGTATGTAGGTAGGACTACTTTACCTCGTGCTCTATCCCATGGCTTTACAACTTCTCGTCAACCTTAATGGGGAACCCTGACCACAAAAATAAGCATTCTTTCAACAATTACACGAATTTGGGGACAAGCTGGCACGCTGTCGCTCTATTTGGTTGCTTACTGATATGATCTGGTTCTACAATTCTTTCTGATGACCTAGTGGTGTGCAGGGTCACAGCCCAAAGAGTTAACGAATCACCGGACGACGACCTCTAGCAAGGTTCGAAAGCTGAGAACCGTGCAATGAAAAAGGTGACTATAGTAGGTACTGAAGACATCTCAAGACTCAGCTTCGAATCGAAGAGATTTAGGCCTTCGGTGGACTCATACTGAGGGGATACTCTTACGGAAAAGTGAAGAGGGTGCGTCCTGTGCTACTAGGCCAATGGCTTTAATTGACGGCTCTAACATCCTTCATTCATCTAAAATTGGATCTGGAATCGGAATACTTAAACGGCCCAGCATCAAAGCGGATGATTGGAAAGGTCACAGGGAAGAGGGTCTAGATATTGGCTGTGGTGAGGATTGCTTCTCAAGGTATTTTGCGGGGGGGTGCAGAAGTTACAAGTGTCGACACAAGCGAAGGCTAATCAAGGCAACCATAGAGGAGGAAAAGAGACATCCCCTAGGAGTCAGATATTTTGTTGCAGATGCTGCCATCTGAGTATGCTCGAATCTGAGAGCTTTGATATTGCATTCTCCTACATGGCGTTGGTGGACATAGCCGACTACGAGGGGGCGATAGCTGAAGTATCTCGCGTCCTGAAGATGGGCGGATAATTCATCATTCTAATGGAGCATCCGTGCTTCACGGCCCCTAGAGTTCTGAATGGGAAGGCGCTGAGCCGATCGGAGACACGTCTCCATGAAGACGGATCAAAAGAGCACATATACTATTGGATTGCCGACTATTTTCAGAGGCATAGCCATACCTTCGAGTGGAAACACGATCGACTGCCATCAAGCTTCGTGACGACAGGTTTTCATGGAACCCTTTCAGACTATATAAACACACTTGCCATAAAGGGCTTGGTCGTCATGAGACTGGATGAGCCTCAGCCTACGGAAGAAGGGGTCAGAATCCATCCTCCCATGGCGAAGCATTACAGGTCCCCCCACTCCATCGCTATCGAAACCATCAAAATCTCCAGATAGCCGGATGCGATGGGCCCCGATTCTGCGCACGGTCATTGATGATTGTGGTTGATCCTGTAGCATCCGCTTTGGGTAAGCTTCATTGCTGATCTCTCACTATTGAAGGACTTTTTCTACCAGAATATAGACAACCGTCACGACTACCTGCACAATGGAGGCCGGAAAGAGAATAGGACATTCTGTCACCGATAGATGTCTGCCCAAGTCTGCGTTGGGAGACTACCCAGATTCTTCGCGAACGATGTCTACGTATTCTCTGACGCGAGAGGTAGGAGTCTGTGGAGTGACGGGGCTGCCTAGGGACATTACGAATTTTCCGTGCCTACGACCTATGTTGACTTGCCTCCTGATTTCTTTCCGCAATTCAATGCTTGTGGCGTACGGGAGAACCCTTATGGCGTCTAGATTGCCGAAGATGCAGGTTCGGCCCGCGACAACCTCATCAACCGAGTCTAGGTCGATCTCGAAGCCTTTCTTGCTCTCCTCTAGGGATATGCAGTCCGGTCCAGCTTCGATCATCAACTCCAATCGATCACTTACATCCCCACAAGGATAAAAGATGCTCTTCATACCCAATCGCCTCGTCTCTGAGATCAGCTTTGTGGTATAAGGTAAAACGAAACGCTCAAACTGACTTAGAGAGATCTCACTAGCTGAAGAGAGACATTCCTCAAGCCACACACCGTCTACACGAGACTTGGAGTAAGCCCTTAACACCTCTATGGAAAGTGCCGTGAGCCTTTCCAAGGTATGCTCAACCAATTCAGGTTTCCTGAACAGGTTTATCATCATCCCTGTAAAGCCAAAATAGCCGTCTAGAGCTACCCAATAAGGAGAGCCAAGACTGGCACATATGAATTTCTCAGAACCAAATTTCTCCACCACCATCTTGACGTAGTCGAGTTGTCCCTTTTCGACGAGGGCCCTTTCCTTTGCTACTTCTATCTGTTCATCAGCTTCCTGCACGGAGTTGATTAGGGGTTCTTTTTCTATCGGGATATGAGCGCCGCTTACTGGTTGCCTCTGTATTTCCTTCTGCTCCCCGCTCAACGTATTCGTTAGGAATACGTGTCCTCCTTGAGTCTTAACTGTATGGCTCTCTCTCCACTCTTTCGGCGGACACATTCCACATTGTATCCAATCCAGATCCAGTTTACTAAGGAGGTCTTCTTCAACCTTTAGGTGAGCTGAAAGATCCGTGCTATAAGTGATCCACCAGGGTTGATCGGTTATTTCGTCCCAATGATCTCTTAAGAATATGCCAACGTAGGGTATAACAACTGGAAAATCACTTCTAAGCCCCGTTGTCATGGCGCCTAGCATCTTATCCTTACCGTTCATGACCGGAACTTCCCGTGTGGCATAGATTGGACGCGGACTCATTTAAGTAATTTTCTTGCTTCTCCAAGTTCTCATACGCAAGACATGAATATCCGAGAATCGCGGAGGATTTGGAGAAAAGGGAAGTCATAGAGACATCAGCAATTAGACCCAAGAATCCCCTGCAAATGCTGGGACTATAGGAAGCGCGAATGAGATAGGCTGTAGATTTGGTCTCAAATGTGAGGATTCAGTCAAGCGTCTTACAGTCGGTTGTATGAACAATTCAAGGCAAGATAACCCGAGAAAAAAGCAAAGAGACTGGCAAAGGAGCACATTCCATTCATCAAAGATTACGCCCCTGCCTTTCAGAAAAGTGTATCCAAGGATATTGCCCATATCCTGGATCGACGCGCTGGTATCAATGTCGGACATCCTTACTTTCATTTATCTCCCATTCACTTTCCTCTCTATTCCCGTTTTCATTTTCATCATGGTATTGCTGCGATATTCGTCGGATTCTATCCTGTCCAGTTCTTCCAAACAAGAAGTCTAACAGACTTGTATTCTGCTGGCGCTCTAATAGTTGGATGCTTTCTTATGTATACGGGCTTTCAGAAACTGAATAAATGGACTGAGGGATACTTGGGGGAATCGTGTGGAAGAATCCTAAAAAAGACCGGAGATGTTTGTGTCCTGAGGGAGCGTGTTTGAAATTGTGCGCTGAGAACTGTCATGTGGGAAAAAACGAAAGAGGGCTTATTCACCTTTACACAGGGGACGGGGAAGGAAAATCCATAACGGCTTTCGGGCTTGCTTTGAGGGCGGTAGGACACGGCTACAAAGTCACCATCATCCAATTCATGAAGGGCAGGAAGAATATCGGCGAATACAAGATAAAGAGTAGACTGAGCCCTGAATACGAGATCCATCAGTTCGGCCGGAGCGAATTCATAGACTTGGAGAACCCTGATCCCGTCGATTTCAGGCATGCTAGGCAAGGACTTGCTTTCGCTAACGAAGCATTGAAGAAGAGGCCTCGTCTCCTGATTCTAGACGAGATAAACTTGGCCGTCGCGACTGGTCTTCTTAGACTGGAAGATGTCCTAAATCTCTTGGAGGAGATTCCTGCTTTCACCACCGTTGTTCTAACTGGCAGAAGGGCCCCTGAAAGACTTATAGAGCGAGCAGACCTCGTTACAGAGATGCGCGAGATAAAACATCCAATGAAAAATGGAATTCCAGCACGGAAAGGGATAGAGTACTGATGGTCCTGCAGTCGGCTTCGCAGTCGACTTCTGAAACCCTTCTTCCAATCTCCTTCACCGTTCCCATAGTTGACGCTACTCCTTCTTGCCCTCTCACAGCTGAAGAACCACAAACTAACATGAATTCAATTCGGTTACCAAACGCCGGATTTTTCCGCAAAAGATTCCCCAAGTAATCCCTCGTTAGAATTCCTTCCCCCCATGCTTTTCAGATATTCTTCGATCTGGCGGGCGAAGCTTCTGCCAATACCTTTGATCTTGAGTATCCCTCTAAAACCCCTTTTATGGTAAATGCTCGTGACACTTTCTTCTAGGTCATCTAGAGCCCAAGCTGCCTTGCGGTATGCCCATTCTCTATAGCCTTCTTTGCCCGATATCTGTAATTCGCGGGCCTTTAGATAGAACTGCTCAGCAATCTTCTTGTTAGCTTGGAGCTCTGCGGGGTAGAAATTCACGGGTCGCGCGATAGAAGGAACGAGACCGTATTTCTCACAGTATTCCACGACTAGCTGGTGGACACGTGTTCTATGTTCGGCCAACAGATCGGGATCTCCATAGAGACCATCATATTTCGGGATCAAAGAAGGGTCGTAATTCATGAGGAGCCCGTAGAAATGCGCGCGGCAGTAACCTGAAAGGGTCAGCCCCCCATCCAGAACGTATTGCCCTCCGCACTTCCTTGTTCTTTCTACAATCGCTTCGATATTCTCTTCAGTATCATAGAAAAAGGGTAGAATCGGCATAAAGACCGTGCCAGTCATAATGTTGTTCTCTGCCAATTTTTTCATGGCGGCAAAGCGAGAGCTAACGGATGGGGCCTTAGGCTCAAGGACAGCACGCGTTCTATCATCTGTTGTGGTGATTATTGACCAACCAACATTAAGGTAGGATTCTTTACTGATCTTTTCTAGAATGTCCAGATCCCGCAGTAGCAAGGGGGATTTCTCATTGATGAATACCGGAAATCCCAAATCAAGGCAGACTTTCAACATTTGTCTAGTGTACTGATATTTTGAGTCAATCGGCTGGTAACTATCCAAGTAGATGAGATCTCGAGGCTTGTCCTTCAACTCCTTTCGCAAAAGTTCTGGCGCATTTTCTTTGACTTCGATGTATTCTGAGAATGGATCACCAAATTTCAGAACATCCGAGTCCTTTGAGGCTTTGTGTGGATTATACTTTTCGTCACGCCAATAGCAGTATTCACATCCAAACTCACAACCAATGTAAGGGAAAGCCGAATATTTATCCCAAAACCAGCCACCATCCGGGTGTTTATGGATGTTCAGGACTTTTTTTGCTCTGTAGATTTTATACATATTTCTCTCCTTGACTTTTTGTCTCCATCTAGATGCGTAAGTGTTTTCTGCAGCCAAATATCGAGTACACTTTTGCTGCTCCATCCTTGGTAAGAAGCCCTTGTAGAGTATGCATTTTCTAGAAAGATCAATGCCGGAGGTTTTTGTTCCTCATTTAGCCAGTGCAATCGAATTTCGACCCCGTCCACAGCTAATTCCAAGGATGCACTTTCCCTTTAACGCTTCTCGTCATCTCAAGTTGGCTCTTGGTGACAACAAACTCACTCCAATAGACATCATCAATGGAGAATGAAGATCACCAGAAATTCTTCTTCAGCCCTAGCAGGTACGCTATGACGTTTGCCAGGAGGTGTATAGGAAGCGTTAGGCCAGCTATTATGGCGGCGGTTTGGAGTGTAGGTGGACTGATCAGCACTGAGAAAAGAAGCGCAACGAGAACGAAGTCTATCTGATCTGAGATCGGGAGTGGGGCGCCCGGTTCAAGGTTGAGCCTCCTTTTGACAAAGGAGCCGACCAGGTCTCCAGCCAACGCGCCCATGGAAAGTACAAATCCCAAGAACAAGTTCCCCTTTGCGAGACCTACGCTCGGAGCAATCGTCTCTTGAACCCAGCCCACAAATGTACCAATCAACATTCCGGCCACAAAGCCTCTCAGAGTCTTGTTGGATCCGAAGATCGGTTTTCCGTCAAAGAATTTCTTCCCGAGGTCTAAGGGGGGCCCCCCGCCGAAGATCACCGGCGCTCCATTCGCGCAGTAGGCTGGAAAGATGTAGTATAGAGCATTGAATATCTCAACGGCCAGGGACATTGTACTCGCTATTGTTGTTTAACCAGAGATAAGCTTAACGGACATTGTCGCAGATGCCTCTCTCTTCTATAACTAGGCGCCACCTCAACCCCTTCACAGGTTTCTCAACCTTTGCCAATATCATGCCCTTCTCCTTAGCAGCTTCAAGCTTGACGACGAAGTCAGACCAAAACTTAAGGACTCTCACAGCTACGGGGGCAATCCCAACCTTTCCGGCGGCAAAGACGCTCCTAACCTGGCTAGTGAGCAGAATCGATATTTCAAAATCCTTGGATATTTGCGCTAGCGTCGCGAGCTGCCGATTTAACTCCCGGTTGAGAGCGAATGTTTCTTTTGCGTTTCCAAGCTCACTCCGATAGAGAGAGGTGATCGTATCAAAAACAATTAAGCCGAACCTTTGGGTCAAATACTTCTCGAGTTCATCGATAATAACGCCCTGCTCTTTGAATGAGGCAGGTCTGACAAGGATAATGGAGGCGGATACTTCTGCAAGGTCGTAAGGAGCGATTTGCGATAGTCTCTCGGGCGAGAAGGCGTTTTCGGGATCAATGAACATAGCCTTATAACCCAATCTAGCAGCGTTAACAGCACACTGTACAGCTAGCGTTGTCTTACCCGTTTCGGCTTCCCCATACAACAAGACTATGTTTCGAGGCTGCAGGCCTCCCTCAAGGAATCTGTCAAGGATGGAAGAACCTGTAGGTATGATAGGCCTCAAGCAGCTCACAGTAAGACCGATTGCGAAAGCACGTATTAAGATTTCTGTCTTCAGCAAAAAAGGAAAAAACGCGATCCGTCCGTTCAGGAATGTATAGTAGTTTGAATCGACTACCGTTTCCTCGACGCAAAGCCAAGCGCAAATGCGCGCAACCGCGCGAGTATGACAAGATAGATGTGAGGCTTAATGTAGGAGAAAACTCAAACAACCCGTAACATCCTTCTATGCAAAGTTTATATCCCTCTTCCTAAAGCACAGAGTTGTCACGGTTCGCAGGTTTCAGGGATGAGTGTAGCTAAACCGATTCTGGATTATGTTAGGACGATTCGAACGCAGGCAGAGATTCGGCGTTCTGCAGGTACGTTTAGAAGACTCCTCAGATACCATAGGCCGTATCTTTATTTTTTCATCGTCATAATTGTGCTGTCTGTTCTTAGATCTTACCTGTTTGCACTTGAGCCCCTATATACTTCACAGATAATTGATATCGTTATCATAGATGGGAACTATGACTTACTGCTCGAGCTGATACTAAAGATTATCTTCGCAGCAGTAGCATTCGGAATTGTCAACTTTGTAGTAACGTATATGCAGGGATATGTTGGGCAGATGATGTTAAGGGATATAAGATCTGAGTATTACTCCTCCCTCCAACGCAAGTCTTTCAGATTCTATGATTCTACAATTGTGGGCGATCTTGTTTCAAGAGCTACAATGGATCTGCAGATTGTCGAAGGTTTTCTGAGGATGTGGGTTGGAACCCTAGCTAATGCCGTGTTTACAGTCGTAATAGTATTCACAGTAATGTATTCCATAAGTCCGTCTATGAGTTTGATATCGGTGATCCCTATGCCATTCATATTCTACTTCACAGCCATGCTTTGGATTAAAACTATGCCCCTCTTTAGGAGGATGCAGCTTATTCTAGGTAGGCTTGGAGCATATGTACAGCAGAACATTGTGGGGATGAAGATTGTCCGAATCTTCAGGAGAGAGGATGAGATGTTGGACGGCTTTGAACAAGTGGAGCAGATATTCGTAGACACGGCGATTACAGCTGGCAGGATTCAGTCCAAGTACATGCCTTCTGCACAAGCTATCCTAACTCTCGGGATTGCAATTGTATATGTCTATGGCGGTAACTTGGTAGCCTCATCCGTGTTAACAATTGGGAGTCTCCTACTCTTCACAAGATATATGATGAGACTAAGCTTTCCCTTGCGCGACCTAAGCATGCTTTCAGGCGCATGGATAAATGCTGCAGCGGGGCTTGAAAGGATTTATGAAATCATAGATATGCCTATAGATGTGGAGGATAGTCCAAATGCAAGTGAGGTTAGTGTAAGAAAAGGCGAAGTTGAACTTAGAGACGTTACTTTTGGATATGTGAAAGATCGCCCTATACTCAAAAATGTAAGCTTCAAAGCTAACCCAGGCGAGAAAATCGCGATCCTCGGGGCTACAGGTTCGGGGAAAACCTCCTTGATATACCTCATTCCAAGATTCTATGATGTTGACTCCGGAAGCATATTGATTGACGAAGCAGATATTAAGAGTATCAAGCTCTCATCTTTGAGAAGACAGATAGGTCTCGTTCTACAGGATATATTCATATTCACAGGTACAATCAGAGACAATATTGCATTCGGGAGACCTGAAGCATCAATAGACGATATTATGTCCGCAGCCAAGCTTGCAAGGATACATGATTTCATCGAGACACTTCCTGAAGGATACAACACTCTTGTGGGAGAGAGAGGGATGACTCTCTCAGGTGGACAGAGGCAAAGGATAACTATTGCGAGAGCACTCTTAACGAACCCGAGAATTTTGATTCTTGACGACGCCCTGTCCTTTGTAGATGCCAAGACCGAGAAAGAGATCCAGGAAGCCCTTGAGGAAGCTATGAAGAGTAGGACATCCTTCATAATAGCTCAAAGACTTTCAACCATAAAGAACGCTGACAGGATAATGGTTCTGGATGACGGTGAAATCGTGGAGTTCGGCACTCACAGCGATCTCATGGCTAAGGGGGGAGTATACAGAAGAATATATGAGACGCAATTTCTAGAGAAGGCTCCTGAAGAGATTCTGAAGGTGAGCGTGAGGTAAATGTCAGGCCCAATGTCAGGTCCCTTCGGCGTCTTCTCAGCAAGGTATGAGGAGTCTAGGAAGAGAACAGTTCCCGACAGGGTCTTGATAAAAAGAGTTTACACATACTCTAGGCCTTACAGGAGGAATCTTGTAATAGGTGTGGCGGCTATCCTTCTAAGCTCCTTGACAGGATTGCTTTCACCGTACCTGCATAAAGTTGCAATAGACCAGATAATCCAGACCAGAGATCTTGCGGCGTTTATTTGGTGGATCCCCCTCTTCATTCTAGTAACTTTGAGTACCTACTTGCTTCAGTATGTTCAAGTTTTTCAGATGCGGATTATCGGTGAAAATCTCGTTGCAAGGATTAGGGATGAAATGATATCTAGACTGCAGGTGATCTCGCTCAGATATTTCTCTGAGGGCGAAATTGGGAGGATAATGTCAAGGCCGATAAACGACGCGAATCAACTCAGAATATTTCTAAGGATGGGGTTCACAAACATCATCATCGATACCACTTCCATTTTGGGAGCCTTCATAATAATATTCGCCCTTAACGTGAAGCTTGCTGTTATAGCTGTTGCGGTTCTTCCCCTCGCCGTCGGCTTAGCATGGTTTCTTGGCAGGTTTTCAAGGGCAGCCTACAGAAGAGCATTCTCAAGCCTTGCAGGGTTGACGGCCAAGATGCAGGAGGATCTTTCAGGCATGAAAGTGATAAAATCATTTGTACAGGAGGAGAAAGCTACAAAAGAGTTTGTAAGGGTTCAAGATGGGACTGTCAAAGCAAATCTTCGGGCGATCAGGATTTCAGCATCTTACCAACCTTTTGTAATGCTTATGAGGATAATAGGGACGGCCCTAATACTTTGGTTCGGCTCATTAATGACCTTAAGCGAAGAGATCACTATCGGGACCCTTGTGGCATTCATAGAGTATCAGTTCTCATATTTCATGCCACTTATGGATCTTGTAGCCGTATACGATCAGTACCAGTCAGCCATGGCTGCTCTTGAACGAATGTTCGATCTGATAGACACCAAGCTAGAGGTGAATGATGCGCCGATCGGTAAAGCCGCAGATATAGAGACAATAGAAGATATGAAGTTTGAGAACGTTACCTTCGGATACGATCAAAAGATCATTGTAATTAACAATGTAAGCTTCAACATAGAAGCATCCAAGAAGCTAGCCATAGTTGGACCAACGGGCGCAGGTAAGAGCACGATAATAAATCTGCTCGCAAGGTTCTATGATCCTTTTGACGGAAGAGTGATCGTTAACGGTTATGACATTGAAGATATTAGAATAGCCGATCTCCGCAAACACATGAGTATAGTTCTTCAGGACTCCTTCCTTTTCCCCATAAGCGTGAAAGACAACATAAGGTTTGGAAGACCTGAGGCTTCTGACGAGGAGATTGTTGATGCAGCCAAGACTGTAGGCGCACATGAATTCATAATGAAGCTCCCAGGAGGATACGACTACATCATACAGGAAGGTTCATCAAACATTTCAATAGGTCAAAGGCAGCTCATAAGCTTCGCGAGAACCCTCTTAATGAACCCTAGACTTCTAATTCTAGACGAGGCCACTTCCAGCATCGATCCATACACCGAGCTTGTTTTACAAAATGCGTTGAAGAAGCTTCTTGAAAACAGACTGGCAATAATAATAGCTCATAGGCTTTCAACTATAAGGCTCTGCGACGAGATCATAGTCATAAATCAAGGAAAAGTCGTGGAAAAAGGAACACACTCGGAACTTATGAAAAAGAATGGTCTGTATAGCTCATTCTACAGGATGCAGTTCAAGGAGGAAGAAGGTTTTGAACCAACGCGCATTAATGCAAAAACATCCTGACCGAAGTCTACAAAGAAACCGGGAGAATGCCGCTTCTCACAAGTTTCATGACATTTTCCTCTGCATGGACCGAAGGAAAATTGTAGCCCGAAATTCCTTTGGTGAGCAGTTTGTCCAAGCATTCGCACGCGCAAGCAGGCAAATCGAAACCTACAGACCTTCTCGTGCTATCTCTCCCTTGTTCCAAGCCCGTCATGGAAGTAGAGGCTGAGAGAGCGTCATGGGGGTCCGCGAGACTCCCATGAGAATGAAGCTTGGGTGTTGGAAAGAGAGAAAGATGGAAAAGCTAATTTTCCCCTACTGCTCTAATTCTCCACAAAGTGTAAGATATGAAGGCGAAGATAGCGGTCGCTACAGTTTCGGGAAAGGCGTACTTCAGACTGGTGAAAGAGCTTAAAGAGCAGGGCTTACTCTTTCTGAGCCTTGTGCCTGGAGAAACAATTCCATCCACCGTGAAAGTTGTGATCACGACTGAGAGAGAGAAATCGAAGGTTGTGCATCCTAACATAATAGTATACGACGAAGAGGACGACCCGAAAAAAGCCATCCAAGGGGTCTTGAGCTCAGCCCACGAAAAGGATGCGCACAGAAGCCTCATAGTCGGAGTTGACCCCGGAAAAACCTTCGGCGTGGCTGTCCTTTGCGACCAAAACCTATTAACAACTCGTCAAGAGATAAGCTTAGAAGATACGGTTGATACCATTCTGTCCGTAGTGAAAGAGAATCCTGCGCCAGTTCAAATAGTGAAGATCGGAAACGGGGTCCCGGAGCTAGCGAACGAACTTGCAGGTAGGCTGAGAAAGGCGTTACCTAGCAACGTCAAGGTCGAGATTGTGAGTGAAGAACGAACTAGCCTTCCCAGAGAGAGAAGAAAGGGAGAGAGATTAAGCGATGCTGACTCAGCCGCAAGAATAGCACAGAAGAGAGGTCGCTGAGAAAGAGGCAGTCCGATGAGACTCACCGTACGACGAGGAAAAACACTGTTAATAGATGGGCCAGCTTCGGTCACTTTGCTTTCAGGTTCAGTTAGGGTCTGGGGTGCTGTCATCAAGCCGCCATTTAAGATCGTCGTTAGAAATGGCAGGCGGCTACCTTTTGAGGCTCCAAGCGACTCAGAGTTCGAGCTCATGCTGGGCGAGACCTCCTCTTTTCTGGAGATGGAGGGAAGCAGCATTCCAAAATCTTGGACTGACTGCGCGAACCTTCTACTCGCTTCAAAAGAACACCTTTGGGTAATAGTACTTGGTGCAGTTGACACGGGCAAGACTAGCCTCTGCACATATTTGGCAAACCAAGCCCTCGGAGAAGGACGGAAAGTAGCGATCATGGATGGAGATCTAGGACAGTCGGATATAGGCCCTCCAAGCACAGTTGGCTCGGCACGCATTATCGCACCAATAGTGGAGCTCTATGGGATCCAAGCCCAAAGCCTAGCTTTTGTTGGGACCACAACGCCATCGAAGGATGTGAGTGCCTCTCTGAACGCCTTGAAGACTCTGAGGAGCAAGATATCCGAAATCGATGCGGATCTTGTTATTGTCAACACCGACGGATGGGTTCAGGGGGAAGAGGCCATAGACCACAAACGCCAACTTGCTGAATTGTTTGAGCCATGCAGGATTGTTGTCATTCGAGAGGCTGATGAGTTGGGTCCTCTCCTTGAGAAGCTGGGAAGTGCAGACGCAATCACAGTTGAATCATCTAAGGCCGCAAAGAAACGCGGTCACGATACGAGGAAGTCCCTACGTGAACTAGTTTTCAGAAAATACCTGAAGAACGGAAAAGTCCGGTCCTATCCTTTGAACCTAGTTAGGGGAGCGGCTAGAATAGTCGAACCTGTCCGCGCGAATGAACGATCGCCTTCCGTACATTACGAGCCCACTTCAACGAAGAGAGACGAGAACCAAAAGGGAGTTATCGTCGGGCTTGAGGGCGACAAGGGAGATTTCTTGGGTATAGGCATCATTTGCTCCATTGATCATGACAGGCGAACGGTCAAGGTCTATACTCCGGTAAATCAAGATGTCCGGGCCATAAACGTCGGCCAGATTAGACTCGACAGCGATGGGAGGGAAATCAGCTAGCGGTTTCATTCTGACTCGGCGAGGTAAGTTGCAACGTTGAGAAGATGCTTGACGAGGGGCAGATCTCCGTAACCGGACAGCCGAAGCATAATGGCTTCAAGGATCTACAGTATTTTCTCCCAAGTGCAATAAGAAGCATGTGAACCTGAAAGTACTCCTCGGGCAGATAGAGGGTTTGAAGCCCACTCCTAACTTCTTCGTAGTCTCCTTTCGGCTGAGCCAAGCCGAGTCTTTTTGAGACACGGTTTACATGAGTATCCACTGGCAGCACTGGCCTTCTTGCACAGAATAAGAGGACGATATCGGCTGTCTTAGGGCCGACACCCGGCAAATTCATAAGTCTCTCACGAGCGTCTTCAAGAGGTGATGAATAAATGAAGTCGAGAGAACCATCATACTTTTCAACGATCATCCTTGATAGATCCTTGATTGCTCTAGATTTGTTCCGGTGAAGCCCTGCGACTCTCAAAACATCCTGCAAGAGCCTGCCATCAGCTTCGGCGAGGCTTTCTGGTGTCACAGGAAGCCTTACCGAAAGGTTCTTGAAGGCTCTCCTAGTGTTGACTTCGGCTGTTGACTGGCTGATAATTGTTCTGATAAGGACTTTGAATGGATCTTCACAGATGCTTGAGAGGCTTGGGACAGAGAAGTTCTGCTTCAGAATTCGGAGGATATCTGCTGCCCTTCTTTTCGCCTCTTCCATCGGCGTCTAACCCCAGATGCTCTCTTCCCAGATTTCTTCGAACTCTTTACTGTAGATCTCCGCGGTATACTTACCTGTTGTGACTATTAGGTTTTCGTTGTTGTTCTCTTCAGCGTTCATTGACCAGTTGAAGCTTCCAGTGAGAACGATAAGATCGTCGACGATCATCACTTTATGATGCATCAATTGGGGGTTTGTATCGTTGCGGATGTCTATCCCTGCACTCCTTAACGTTTGGTATTCGCTATATCTGTCTATCTTGCTTTTCTCAAAAACAATCCTAACATCGACACCTCTACTATGGGCCATCCTCAAGGCTTCTCCTACAGAATTCAGGGTAAAGCTGTAGATCAGCACCCGGATTGACGTATTCGCCCTGTCTATCCAGCCTATGATCTGGTCTGCGCAACCCCCTCTAGGAGAGAAATATGCCCCTAGGATCCTTGTCTCCAATCGTCTCTCGATGTCGGATATCCGCAATCGTAAAGAAACGATCTCGACCTCTCTATCTGCCAGCTGTTCCTCCAACCTCTCTACCTTCTGTTGCAGAGCCAGTATACTCGTTTGTGAAGGAATCATGTATCCGATTGCTAGACCAATGAACAATATTGCCAAAAGCCACAGGGATGTTGATCGTCTACCCATTCTTCTCTCACACTAGGAAGGTTCATAACCTATGATATTGATGATTCTGGATGATACTCATCTTCAAGATCAGCGAATTGAGATGTTGGAGCGGGTTCCACCTTGAAAGCTGATATCCTGATCCGGGGGTGCACGGTTCTACCAATGGTTCAGAGGAGAATAATAGATTCCGGATTGATAGCGATCAAGGATAACCGGCTAGCATACGTTGGGAAGGCGACTGAGGCACCTCATTTCGAGGCTGAAAGAATCTTGGAAGGGTCCGGAAAGGTTGGTATGCCAGGTCTCATAAATTGTCACACCCACGCTGCCATGTCAATATTTCGAGGCATCGCTGAAGACCAGGACCTGAACACGTGGTTGACGGAGACTATATGGCCACTTGAAGCGAAGATGACGCCTTCAGATGTCTATTACGGCACGCTGCTGAGCTGTCTCGAGATGATCGAGAGTGGCACAACATGCTTCTGCGACATGTACTTGCACGAGGATTGGGTAGCGAAGTCTGCAGAAAAGTCGGGCCTAAGGGCTGTTCTAGCGCCCGGGATAATCGAGGCCAGGGACCTAGAAAGAGGGAGGACCATGCTTGAGAAGAGTGTCGAAATTGCGAAGAAGTATAGTGGTTACGCCGATGGAAGGATCAGAGTACAGATAGGCCCCCATGCAGCATACACCTGCAGCCCAGATCTTCTGAAAGAAATCAGGGAAGTAGCCTCTCAGCTGAGCATTGGAATCCACATACACCTATGTGAGTCCGCGGAGGGCTCGAGAATAATAAGAGAACGATACGGCTGCGGAGAAGTTGAGCTTCTGAGCCAAATCCGATTTCTAGGACCCGACGTTCTTGCAGCCCACTGTATTCATCTATCTCAGGAAGATATCGCTCTAATGGCTAAACATGATGTGAAGATTGCTTATAATCCCGTTTCGAATATGAAGATGGCCTCAGGTATCCCTAAGGTCAAAGAACTCCTCGTTGCGGGATTGACTGTCGGTCTTGGCACGGACGGTCCGGCCAGCAACAATACTCTCGACATGTTCGAGACGATGAAGTTCGCCGCGTTGCTTCAGAAGATATTCTATGGTGATCCGAGGGTCTTGCCGACTTGGAAGGTTCTGGAGATGGCGACGATAGATGGGGCAAGGGCTCTCGGGATGGATGATTGCCTCGGCTCGTTGGAGGTTGGAAAGAGAGCGGATCTCATTCTCATAGATGTGAAGAAATCGCACGTAATCCCTATGCAAAACCCTTGCGCCAGCTTGGTATACTCTGTAAGGGGAAGCGATGTGGATACAACGATTGTTGACGGCAGAATACTGATGGAAAATCGAAAAGTGCAAACGCTCGATGGAGACGAGGTGATGGAGAAAGGGAGGCAGGCGGCCTCAGACCTTTCATCCCGGTGAATTATGTTGCGCCAACGCTCTTGGATTCACTGCATAGAGTCGTGATCCGGTTCCAGTTTTCGTCAACCCATCTTTGGATGACATCTAATTCGCTTTGAAATTGAGGTTGAAACAGGTGCCTGAATCTTCCCTGCATCTTCAAGAAATCAATCAACGGTCGAGGTTTCTCAACTTTTATGTTGAGCTTATACTTACCTTTGTCTACTTCGTAAACGGGCCAATAGCGCGTCTGGACGGCTAGCCTCGCAAGCTCGATGCTTTGATCCGACTCGTATCTCATTCCGGGTACGCAAGGGGCGAAGACATGGACAACGGCTGGACCTTCAACCTCTAAGCCTCTACGTACTTTCGTCATATAGTCGTTCCAGTAGAAGGGCGAAGCTGTCGCAGCGTATTCAATTCCATGCGCAACACAGATCCCGATGAGATCCTTTTTGGACTCAGGCTTCCCAGGGATCTTCGTCCCAGCCGGGCTGGTCGTAGTGGCTGCTCCATGTGGCGTCGCACCTGACCTCTGGATTCCCGTGTTCATATACGCTTCGTTATCGTAGCATATGTAGAGGAAATCGTGACCCCTTTCAAGGGCCCCGGATAACGCTTGGATCCCAATGTCAAATGTTCCGCCGTCTCCGGCGAAGGCTATAACATCAACATGTTTGTTCCAGGCGTTTCTTCTGACTAGAGCCTTGTAAGCTGCCTCTATGCCCGACGCCACCGCGGCGGCGTTCTCGAACGCGACATGCACCCATGGCAGACGCCACGATGTGTAAGGGTAGATCGTCGATGCCACCTCAAGGCATCCGGTGGCGTTCACAACAATTGTTGGACCTCTTAAGGCTTTCATCGTCATTCTAGCGATTGTGCCGGCTCCGCATCCAGCGCATAGTCTGTGGCCGGCGGTGAAGAGTTCCTCTGTTGTGAGCTCTTTTAATGTGACCATTTCTATTCCCTCACTCCTATCGTTCTCGCATATCCTTGAACGGTTCCGGTCCTTGCGACTTCCAGAGCCTCCGAGAAGATAGACTCAATCTCATGTGGGGTTATATCTCTGCCTCCTAGACCGTAGATTCGGTTGAAGATTCTCGGTTGCTCTTCTTCTCCAGGCATGACTGATAGGAGGTCGCTACAGAGGGCGCCATACGGGGCTCCGAAGCTGCAAGCTCGATCAAGGACCGCCACTGCCTTCAATCCGTTGGTGGCATCCAAGATCTCTCTTGTTGGAAAAGGACGGTAGACCGAGAGTTTTATGACTCCAACTCTGTGTCCCTCGTTCCTTAGCTTCTTGGCTACGGTTTTGGCTGTTCCCGCTGTACTGCCCATGCAGATTAAAGCGGCTTCTGCATCCTCGATTCCATACGACTCTAAGACATCATAGTTCCTGCCTGACAGACCTTCGAATTCCCGCTTGATTTTCTCGATGACTTTGAGAGAGTTGTCGATAGCTTCAATCTGTTGCTGTTTGATCTCGAAGTAGTAGTCCGGAAGGCATAGGGCGCCTACGGTTATGGGTTTATCTGGGTCGATCGTAATCAGTGGCTTTCTGGTCGAGAGGTAACCCGAGACAAGGTCGTCGTCTAAGATGTCGACACGTTCCATGGAGTGGGAAATGACGAAGCCATCTATATTCACGGAGACCGGAAGCAGTACACTATGATCTTCGGCTATCCTGAAGGCTTGTATGATCCAGTCGTAGGCTTCCTGAGCGTTCTCGGCATAGATTTGGATCCAGCCACAATCCCTGGAACCCATCATGTCAGAGTGATCGCCATGAATGTTTATGGGGGCAGAGAGTGCCCTGTTTGCGACGCCCATCACTATCGGACATCTCAAGCCGGAGGCGATGTAGAGCATCTCGTGCATTAGAGCCAGCCCCTGACTGGCCGTCGCCGTAAATACCCTGGCACCTGTAAGGCTTGCGCCTACGCATGCAGAAAGGGCTGAGTGTTCAGACTCGACGCATACGAATTCCGTCTGTACTTCGCCGTTGAATACATATTCGCTGAAAGCTTCGACCATGATCGTTTGCGGTGTAATCGGGTAGGCCGCCACGACATCTACATTTGATTGCTTTGCCGCATAGGCAATAGCCTCATCGCCAGTCAAGCCCAGATTCTTGCTCATTTTCTCTCCTCCTCCATCGCAATGGCCTTTGTCGGGCAGATATTGGCGCATATTCCGCAGCCTTTGCAGTAGTCATAGTTGATCGCTATGACCTTTTCTCTCCTGACGATCGAAGCGTCGGGGCAGTAGATCCAGCACAGTAAGCAGTTTATGCATTTCCCCTCATTAACGATAGGCCTGAAGGCTCTCCAGTCTC
>Ga0315314_1001454_pt1 | contig 21380 bp, 21 predicted proteins | sample TDP9_MG_FD_203631 | JGI IMG/M metagenome (GOLD analysis project Ga0315314, IMG submission 203631) | Freshwater sediment microbial communities from Lake Towuti, South Sulawesi, Indonesia - TDP9 | ecosystem: Environmental > Aquatic > Freshwater > Lake > Sediment | place: Indonesia: South Sulawesi... | reverse complement strand
AACATTCCATGGGTCTCAGGCTAAAAATCCAGCTCGGTGTTATTACCAATTCTAAGCGAGAGTTAATAACACCTGAAACAGAAACCGCTTCCACAGCAATGCAGCCAACATTCAAGACGTTGTTGTAGCAAGCCCTACGAGGTCAACAACGACCTTGCATACTGTTCCCCAGAGCCCATGTCGCTTGTTGATGACACTAAGCCCAGTTGGGCATCAACACCAAAACAAACAGTCTACGTCTCCATGTTCAACGACAACTGTCCAAGCCAGCCCACAGCCTCAACATGCTGGATGATGTCGTCACCGAGAACAGTCTTACGACGACATCCACACAGCTTCAGCCAGAGAGCATGATGATGAGCAATAGCGCGAGTCAACACTAACACGCACACAAATCTCAGCTCCCACAGCCACATCAACAGGGTTAGAAGCACATGCTGGTTTCCTATGAAGGCGTCTTCTTAACCACAGGCTCAGCCCAGTTCCCATACTTAATCCACAGAATAGAAATCAACCCACCCACAACATTGCTCAACGCAATTGCTATCCAAACGCCCAAAGAACCCACCGCCAAAGTGAAAGCCAAAAGATAACCTAAACCCAACCTTACGCCCCAAAGCCTCATTATGCCCACAGACGTTGGAAACAACGTGTGACCAGAACCTCTACCCGTAAACATACCGCTCACAAACAACCCAAAAAACGGAAGCGTAGGAAGCAACGTCCCCAAAAACAACTCAGTCTCATCCAAAATGCCCGGCGTATCCGCGAACACATCAACCACACCACGCCTAATCGGAAACAGAACACCAGCACCCAACACCATCAAACCAAAAATCAACAAAGCCGCCTTAAACGCAACCTCCCTAGCCCTCCTACGATTCCCAGCCCCCAAACTCTGCCCAATCATAATAGCCGGCGCTCCACTCAAACCCCAAAGCGCCGCATCCACAATATCCATCACCACAAAACCAATCGAAAAACACGTAGCCACAACAATGCCAAACACATTAACAAACCTAAGCTGCACAAGAAAAGCAAAACCATTCATCAAACCCAAAGTCAAAATAGGCAAACCTATACGCGCAACCAACCGAGCCCACTCAACATCAATCCCCCGAGTAAACCGAATCCTAAGCTCAGGATAACTCACCCTAAGCAAATAAGTCAAAGCAACTATCGAAATAACCTTCCCCATAACATCGGTGACAGCCGCACCCACCACACCCAACCGCGGAAAAGGCCCAATCCCCAAAACCAAAAAAGGATCCAACACCACATTAACGCCCACAGCCAACACGTTAATGAAAGCCGGACGCCTCGTATCCCCAACGCTCTGAAGCAACGTCGTATACGTGAGAGCCAAATAATTAAAGAACACATCAAAAGCAATCACACCAGAATACTTCATAATATCCTCAAAAATCTCAGGCGGAGTCGACACAACCGACGAGAACACAACGCCCCTAAGCCCAAAAAGCGACACACTCAACACAGCCCCCGTCAAAAAAGACACCGTAAAAAAACGCGACGCCTCCAAACTAGCCTTCTTGTACTCCCTACCCCCAACATACTGAGAAACAATACTCAAACTAGCCGTAGTCAACGCCATCGCCAACGCCTGAAACAACATCAAAACAGGAAACATCTGCCTAGGAACCGCCACCGCAACCTCACTGTAACTGCTCAACCAGAAAGCATCAGCCACATTGTAAGCCACAATCACAAGCTGATTAATCAGAGGCGGCAAACCCAACCAAAAAACCGTACGAATAATCGGACCATTAACGATCCTATCGCGGTACTTGCCTATCCCACGAGGCTCAACCGGTCCCTCAGATTCATCGGGCATACGGCTCTGACAACCCCACCATTCATAAAAACCTTTTCTCGCACCAAACCACCAAACAAGAAACGCATTTGTCCTTCAACGGTGAGAAGGGCCACAAATGCAACACCTTCCAGCAAAAAGAAGCTTAAACCAATCCACGTGGATCCACGAATCTATCAACACACCATCTAAGCACCGATACACTCCTTCTCCCAATACACGCCATAAATCTTTAGTAACCGTGAACACACACTACAAGATGAATAAGAACGCTTAAAACCAATCACAGATGCCCAATTCATGACTGAAAACGTCTACCAAGCTCCACATATAACTCCGCAGGAATACGAAAAATTCCGCGGAAAACACGTAGCCCTCCACAAAGGCAAAATCATAGCAGACGGAAACAACTCCGTAGAAACACTCGAGAAAGCACTAAAAACCCACCCAAAACTCAAACCCGACCAAATCGCCCTCTTCTACATCCAAGTCGCAGACATGCTGATACTTTGAAACACTACACATTCAAAGACGCGGCACAGACCACTACTTATAAACACACAAAACCAATGCCTCGGTATTATTACAATTTCTAAGCCGAAGTTAACGACCCATAAAAACACAAAACACCCAGAGCATTCAACCTGTTGTTGCAGCAAATCCTGCAACATCAACAATAACTCCACACACCTGCTCCCCAGAACCACGCTCAAACTTGTTGATGTCGCCGGGAACAGTCATATGACGATGCCCACACAGCTTCAGCCAAAAACCGCCTCCAACATGGTAGAAGAAGACCCAAAGAATTTGACCCTTTCTTCTTCTTTCGCAATCTTTCTCGCAGCCGCATCAACAATCTGCCACATACAAATCTAATATAACCCCAACACACAAACCACTACAACTGGGAAACTCACCTTGTCACAGGACAAACCTTGGCACAAAAACTGGCCCCCAAACATACCCAAAACCATACAATACCCACTAATACCTTTACACGAACTACTCGAAACATCCGCACAAAAACACCCCACGCATCCAGCCATCCACTTCCTAGGCAAAACACTCACATACCAAGAACTCAGCGAAACCGTAGACCACTTCGCCACAGCCCTAGCTAAGCTAGGCGTAAAAAAAGGCGACAGAGTAGCCATATACCTACCCAACACACCCCAATACATCATCACATTCTACGCAGTATCAAAAATAGGCGCAATAAACACAGCCATAAGCCCACTACACCGAGAAACCGAACTCGAACACCAACTCACCGACTCAGGAGCAGAAACCCTCATCTACCTAGACCTACTCCACCCCGTAGTCGAAAAAATCCGAGACAAAGTCAAACTCAAAAACCTCATAGCAGCCACTATAGGCGAATACCTGCCAACAACCACACGCATAATCGCCACACTACTACGCAAAGTACCCAAACACAAAATCCCAACAGACACCGGAATCCACAAGTTCAAACCCCTACTTGAATCCGCACTACCAGACCCACCAGACGTGCAAATAGACCCCAAAGAGGACCTAGTAGCCTTACAATACACAGGCGGCACCACAGGCACACCAAAAGCCGCCATGCTCACCCACTACAATTTAGTCACAAACGCCATAGCCTGCGCCCACTGGCTTTATGGCAGAGACGCACCAAACCGAACAGCCCAAGAAACATCCCTCACAGCCATACCACTATTCCACATATACGGCATGACCACAGCCATGAACGCACCTATATACATAACCGCCACAATGGTCCTCCTACCCCGACCAGACCCAACACAAATACTCAAAGCCATACAAACCCACCGAATCACAGTCTACTGCGGCATACCCACACTATACACCACACTCATAAACCACCCAGACATACGCAAATACAACCTAAAAACCATAAAATTCTGCATAAGCGGCTCAGCACCACTGCCGCCCGAAATCCAAAAGCAATTCATGGACCTCACCGGCGGAGTCCTAGTCGAAGGCTACGGACTAACCGAAACCTCACCAGTCACACACTGCAACCCACTCGACCCAACACTAAAAACCGTCAAAATAGGCAGCATAGGCATACCCTGGCCAGACACAGACGCAAGAATCGTAGACTCAGAAACAGGCACAAAACCAATGCAGACAGGCCAAGACGGCGAACTCATAATCAAAGGACCACAAACAATGAAAGGCTACTGGAACCTACCCAAAGAAACGGCTGAGGTCTTACGGGAAGACTGGCTCTACACAGGCGACATAGCCCACATGGACCCCGAAGGCTACTTCTACATAACAGACCGCAAAAAAGACCTAATCAAATACAAAGGCTACAGCGTATACCCACGCGAAATCGAAGACGTCTTATATGAGCATCCAACCGTCAAACTCTGCGCCGTGGTAGGCAAACCAGACAAAACCGCGGGCGAAATCCCAAAAGCCTACATAATCCTCAAAGACGGTGCAACCGCCACACCAGACGACATCAAAAAATTCGTCAACGAAAAACTCGCACCCTACAAAGCCATAAGAGAAATCGAAATCCGAACAGAACTACCCATGACCCCAGTGGGCAAAGTACTCAGAAGAACACTCAGAGACGAAGAACGAACGAAAGCAAGTCACGAAAATAAAAAAAGAGAACGCTAAAGCGTCATCTCGAACAGCAGTCGCTCAACTAACTCTTTATAACGATTCCGTATCGTAACCTCTGTCACCTGCGCTATCTCAGCAATCTCCCTCTGCGTCTTCCGCTCACCAGTCAAAACAGACGCGATGTAACTTGCCGCCGCAGCTATGCCCGTGGGTCCTCGACCCGACGTGAGTTTAAGGTCGCGAGCGGTCAACAAGATCTTCTGCGCAATTTCCTCCACCTTGCCCTGCATAGTCAACTGATTCGAAAACTTAGTAATGTACTGGCTGGGCTTCAACGGCGGAATGAAATAATTCAACTCTTTAATCAAGAAACGATAGCTGCGTCCCACTTCCTTCTTGTTGATGCTCGAAGCCTGAGCGATTTCCTCCAGCGTCCGCGCGAGTCCACATTGACGACAAGCAACGTAAATAGCAGCCGAAGTAACGCCTTGAATAGACCTTCCCCGAATCAAATGCTCCTTAACAGCCTTCCGATAGATAACCGACGCTGTCTCCAAGATGTTCTTGGGCAGGTTCAAACTGTTCGCAATCTTCGTTATCTCAGACAAGGCAAAAGCCAGGTTGCGTTCGGTTGCGTCTGAAACTCGGATACGTCTTTGCCACTTTCGAAGCCTGTAAATCTGAGCCTTCTGACCTGGCGACAACCGTTTTCCATAAATGTCACGATCATGCCAATCGATCATGGTTGAAAGGCCTTTATCATGAATAGTGTACGTTAAAGGCGCGCCAGCTCTAGCTCTCTTAGCCCTCTGCTCATCGTCGAAGGCTCGCCACTCAGGTCCTCTGTCCGCTAGCTTTGAGGCTACTACGAATCCGCAGTTCATACAGACAATTTCAGCTGCGTCGGGGTCTCGCATCAATCGTTGGCTTCCGCATTCGGGACACTGCTGAACCCTGGTAGCTGTTGTCGGTATACCTTCAGCGTCTAGACTCATCTTCGTCTTCTCCTCTTTTCCATTCTACGGTTAGAGGGGACAGCGTACAACACGCGTTGAACAAGGCGGCTTGGGTCGTTTATGCTGGGGCGCACCGCCACGTAAGGGTTGGAAACCGAGCCAAAAATGTCGGAAACAGTGCCAACAGCCTTGAGGTTCTGTTCCATGGCTTGGTCGCCGATGCGGGGAACATGGTCTGCTTTTAGGATTATGTTGCCGTTGGAGCTGATGTGGAGCACATAGCCGATTCTCTGCAAGCCCGAGCTTTCCCCTCTCCTTAATAAAACGTGCCAGAATTCCAAACGGAGCGCTTTATTTAAACCTTTCTAGGAAATAATGAAAATAAACAAAGCAACTGTTCAAAATTGGAGGGCGAAGAGAGGCTTCAGAATTGAAGGGAGAAACAAGATACCTGAAGATCATGAAGAAGCTGGGGGCGTTATCTGATTCAAGCCTGGTTGTGGGCATGGCGAAGGTTGGCATCAAGGCTTCAAAGGTCTACGGAGTAACGATGCCCCATTTGAGGAAGATTGCCGAGCAAATCGGTAAAGACCATGCTCTTGCTTGGGATTGTGGGGTTCAGGAGTCCGGGAAGCCCGGATAATCGCTTGTATGATCGACGACCTCGGAATGGTGACTGAAGTCAGTTAGAGCGCTGGGTCAGTGATTTCATTCGTGGGATGTGTGCGATGGATGCTGCAGTAGCTTTTTGTCAGGACTGGATTTGCTTCTCGGAAGGCTGTTGAATGGAGCAGTAGGCGGGAAGAGTATGTTAAACGGGCGGGTTTTGTTATGATGGCTGTGTTGGCTGTTCATGATAAGAAGGCGAGGGATGAAGAATTTCTGAGGTTTCTGCCCATAATAAAGCGGGAGTCGATTGATGATAGGAATTTTGTTAAGAAAGCTGTGAACTGGGCTTTGCGGCAGATCGAAAGCGCAGCTTGACGCTGAACAAGGCTGCCGTTGAGGCAAGTGAGAGTATGCTGAACCTGGATTCAAGAAGTGCTAGGTGGATTGCTTCTGATGCGCTTCGGGAGTTGACGAGTGAAGCGGTTCAGAGGAGGCTTCGTCGTGGGAAATCGCCGAGAACTGGGTGAGGTTTGAGTGTTTTGTTATTGTTCTTTGGGTATTAGGATGGCGTTTACGAGTCCGTGTTGTCCTGGTCGTGAGGTGACTCGTGCTGGTCCTTGGGGTGTTTCGATGATTGTGCCTTTGGTTATGACGCCTCTGCGGTTGTAGTCTACGTTGGCTGGGTTGCGTATGACGCGTAGGATTTGGGTCTTTTGTGTTTTGCCTGTGGATGAGTCTGAGATGTTGGCTTGGTTTGTGCTTGGCAGTTTTATCTTGGTGTTGTTGCCGCGTCTGCGGACTATTTTCTGTTTTGGTTCGCCGAGGGTGGTTTCGGTTGGGAATGAGCCTTTTTCATAGCGGCGTTTCATTCTGTGTGCTTTTTTTCTTCCGCCTGATGGTTTCTTTTTGTGCAAGTCGCCGTGCCAGACTGACATTTTGGTTTTGCCTCTTGTAGGTATATTGTTGTGGTTTATGATCATGACTGGCGTGGTTTATTTGAATTTCCCTTTTTTGTTTGGTGAGTTGACGAGGGTTAGTATGCTCGCTGAAATTTTTTTTGTGTTGAAAGTTCTACTTTTCTGTTTGTGTTTGTGACGCTGTTTCGGTTTCTGTATGGTGTTTTTGACTCTGTTTACTTTCATTTTGTTGTGCGTTTCAACATAGTTTGTGGTGCGCTTCGATGTTGGTATGCGTGACGTTTGAGTATGATGACCGGCTCTGCGGGAAAAGGAATTTCAGATGAAGAAGGCAACTCTTCCCTTATACCTTCTTCTACAATGTTGAGGTTATGGGCATGGGTGTGAGAAGTTAGGTTGTTGTTTGTGGCTGTGGTTTTTTTAGGTTCGGTTGGATTGGAGTCGGCTGTAGTAGTTTAGTATGTCGTCTCGCGAGATTATTTGGCCGCAGCCGCAGCATCGGCGTTCTTCGTCTTCGTTTATGATCAGCTTGTTTTCGAAGACTGGGTGGAAGTTGGTTGTGCCGCATTCGCAGGCTATTCTCAAGAATTGCACGCATGTGTGGTTTTGTTTGCGTTTGCTTTTTTCTGTGCCTTCTTCGTATCCTTTTTCGTAGCCTCTTTTGTAGCCTTCGTTGTAGCCGTCTTTGTAGGCTATGCGTCGGGTTTCGTCTGTTTCGGGTTCCATTGGAGTGTGTGGCCTCCTTTCTCTCTATTATAGTATTTGACATGGGGTTAATTAGGCATTATTGAAATAACTTCTATATTTTACTTCGAGACGTATTCCCAACAAGGATATGTTTACAAATGTAAAGCTTGGGCTTGGACACGGTTCAGCTGTCCACAACCCAAACAAAGTAGAATCTCACGGCTCAAATTAGACTCGCATGGATAACACGGCAGCAGATCGCCGGTTAAACTGATTGAAAGAATCAGGTAAATGAGATAAACAACTATGCGATCTTTGTCTTGAGCCTCTCGGGCTCAGCCTCTGCCTTGTCCAGATCCTCTTTTTCGAACACGTTTTTGAGTTGTTGTTTCATGGTCTTGAGATCATGGCTTAACCCGAAGTAATCGGCGAAAAACTCTGTTGTGCGTATGAGCCTGCTTCTTCCAGCTCGCTCGCGACTTATGAGGTTCATATCCTCCAACTGCTTGACATGACCGTAAGCGTGTTGACCACGAACATCGATGACCTGCTTCTGCGGAAGCGGCTGACGATACGCTATGTACGACAGCGTTTTCAACGGACCAACCGATAGCAATGGGCGCAGAGCCAAACGCCGCACTTCAGGCGTGTACTCCGCCTTCAGCTGCAGCACGTAGCGTTCATCTTGCAATGCTAGGATCTCTATCGCCGTGTCCCTGGTGTTGTACAGATCCATGAGTTTCTCAGCCGTTCGTTGAACCCTCTTCTTTGAGCGAGTTTTCAGCACTGAGGCTAACTCGTTCAATTCGAGTGGGCGACCAGCCACGTACAATGCGGCTTCAAGCAAGGCTAAGTCTCGTTTGTCTACTTTGTCTTCTGGTGCCTCGGGTTTCTCTTCGGCTTTTTCTTCGGGCAACACTGTGTCAGACAACTCCAACCGCCGGCTTCGCCGATGCTGCAACAGGAGATAGCGTGATGTAGATTTCAGTTAAGTTTTCATCTTGCCACAGCGAGACATCGCCTCTCTGAGCTAAGAAAAGTAGAACAATGAATGTCTTGAGGGCTTCAAGCTTGCTCAATCCTTCAATAATCTTTGAGAAGACCGCAACCTTTCCCTTAACAGCATGCTTGACCAGTGTGTGAAACAGTTTCTCCATCTGCTTCCCGATTTCCATCAAATACATGTCAACAGGTGGCAGGATTTCAGGCGGCGACGGCAGAATCGGCGTGGTTCTCGGCTTCAAAGCGAACAGGCTTTCGCCCTTCAACACTTCGTCTAAGACTTTCAGCAGTTCTTGTACTGTAGTAGATGTTAGTTCATAGCGAACTGGTAGGAATAGTGGCGGAGGCACGTTGTCCAAGGGCATCTTGGGGGGCGGAGGCGGCTCCTCCAGCTTCAGCAGTAACCGTGATTTCATCAGGTAGATTGTTGCTGATGAGTCTAAGGCGACTCCAGACGCTCGAAAATCGATTTCTCCCCTTTTCTCCATCTCTTCTAAGAATGTGGTGAGCAGAAAGGCGATGCTGATGTCCCAGGGTCGTAAGTTGGCGAGCTTCTGCAGTTCGAAAAGTATGTTCCATGGAGGCGTGAAGAAGAAAGGCCTTTCTTTGCTCTGGGTTTCAGTCATTTCCTATGCTGCCTCTTTCTTAAACGCAGGCGACACAATGTGCGACACGCCCTTATGCTCATAAATGCCGTAGACGCGCTCAGCCTTGTTCGCCATCTCAGGCTTCAACGTGATGACGATGAACTGAGACCGTTTGGATTCCTCAACCAATAATTCGCCCAGCTTAGCCACGTGGAAAGCGTCCAAATGAGCGTCAACTTCGTCGAATAAGTAGAACGCTGCAGGCATGAAATCCTGTATGGCGAAGAGAAACGCCACGGCTGCAACTGATCTTTCACCGCTGCTGGCGCCGCTTACAAGTATGGGCGGTTTGCCTAGAAACTGCACCACCATGTCGATTCCACCTGAAAACGGCTCCTCAGGGTTCTCAAGTTTCAATGAGGCTTCGCCGCCTTCGGTTAATTTGACGAAGTACTTGCTGAAGTTATCGTTGATCTTGTGAAAGGCTTCCATGAACACGTTGCGTTTCTTGCGTTCAATTTCATCCATGAAACCGATGATTGACTGCTTCTCTTTCTCCAATTCATTCATGCGAATAGAAAGTTCCTTGTAGCGTCCAATCTGCTCATCGTAGTGCGCCAAAGCCAGCTGGTTAATCGCACCTAATCGTTCCAGTTCGAGTCGCATTGAGCGCAGCGAAGACTGAGTTGCCTCAACTTGCTCAAGCGTGATCGTCAAAGGCTCGTCGTAACCGTATTCCTTGAGCTTGACCCGGTGCTGGTCATGCTGAAGCTGCAGAGTTTGATTGTTGAGTTGAAGCTGATTGAGCAGGTGATCAGCGTGCTCGTATTCACCGTCCAAGCGCTGCAGGTGTTTGTCGATGTCGTCGATTTTATCCGTGAACTTCTGGGATTCTTTTCTCGCTGTCAAGACCGAGCGCGTCAACTCATCTTTACTGGTTTCCAGCTTCTTCAACTCGTTTTCGTTGACGATTTTTTCTTCTATTGCTGCTTTAACCTCCTCTTCGATCGTTGTAAGCTGACGTTCCACTTTCTTGAGTTGAATCTGCGCGTTGGTGTATCCGATTTTGAGAACGTTGTTCAACTTGGCTTGAGCAGTGTTGAGCGCGGATTCTATGCCGCTTAGCCTCTGCCCCTTCTCGACAAGTTCATCGCCCAGTTTGCCCCGGGTAACCTCCAACTCTTGAATGTGCGATGGGTCAACCTTGCGTCGTAGCCCAGCCAACTCGCCGCGGAGACTCTGCATCTCCTTGGTTATGGCGCTGCGTTGAGCTTTTTGGACGCCTATTTCGGTCTTCTTCTTATCCAGTCGACTTTGAATTGCCTGAAGGTTTGCGTCAATTCGGCGTACATTGCGGGCTGTTGTCCTAGCGTTTCTTTTGACACGAGTGATTTCATTTTCAAGGGTGCCTGTTGCTTCGGTTAGGCGGGCGATTTCTTCTCTGGTTTTGTCGATGTCTTCCTGCAATCCTGCTATGTCGGTGCCTCTTCTCGCCAAATGCTCGCGCAGGGTTGTAACCGCGTTCTCAAGGCTTTTGATAGCGTTTTCCCGTGGAATAAGAGCTGAGAAATCAATCGGCTCTCGATAGTATCCGCCCTCTAATGCGCCGCCCGCTTCGTACAAGTCTCCATTCGTCGTCACTGTTCTGTAGCCTTCTTTACTCGCAGCCATCGCGGCTTTGTCGTTCTCTGCGATCAGCGTGTCGCCCAAGACGTATGTTACTGCTGACTCGTATTGTTTGGAGTATTTCACGAGTTGTGAGGCTGAGCCGCCGACTCCGCCAATTCGTGGTTGACGCACAGGCTTGACGTTCATCATCTCGCGAAGCGGTATCAGCTTAATCCTGCCCAATTTCAAGCGTCTGAGCGTTTCCGAGCAAGTGAACGCAGTTTCGAAGTCTTTAACAACGATCGAGTCGAGCCAGCCTGCCGCCGCAGCTTCAACCGCGCTTTGCGCGCCCCTATCAGTTTTTATCAAGTTTCTCAATCGCCCGAGAACGCCCGGTATGACGCCTAACTCGCCCATTTCCTCTATGCTTCTAAGCGCAACTTGCTCGCTGGCAACTGTTTCCGCAAGTTCACGCTGCGTGGCAAATTCCACCACAGCCTCCCGCGCCGAGTCAGCTACTTTGCCAGCGCTCGCAATCTCGTCTTCTACGCCTGCTTTTTGCGCGATTCGGCGTTCAAGCGACTGTTGAAGTGATTTCAGTCTTGCTTTCTGGTCGTTCTGCACCTGGTTCAGGTCGACAAGAGATTTGTTAAGTTCATTAAGGCTGCCCGAAAACCTTTGTTTCCGACTTGTCAGGTCTTCGAACCTGCGTGACAGCATTCGCATGGTTGTTTGACTTTCAGCAAAAGCGCTTCTAAGCGAGATAAGATTCTGGGAAAGCTTGTCCAACCGCTGCTCGACTTCTCGAATCCGTTTGCTGTTCTCGCCTAGGCTGGTCCAAAGCTCAGCAGTTTCCTTCACCAGAGCATCGTGCTGGGCTTGTTTAGCAATGATCTCCTTGCTTAAACGATTGAATTCGCGTTTGAATTGCCCCACGTTCTTGCGGTTCTCTTCAACCTCGTTGTTTATCGCTTGAAGTTGCTGGAGGTTGTTTTCCTTAACCTTTCTGAGCCCTTCAAGGCTGGCTGAACTTGCGCGGATTTTGGTGGCGAACTCGGTCAGCTTCGATTTGGTCTCGCCGATTTTAATCTGCACTTCAAGGACTCTGGTGCCGCCTTCCTCAACTGATTCTGAACTGAGTTTTCGCCATTCTTTCTCGATTTGATGCCGCTGCTCCCGTTGCTCGTCTCTCAACTGCTTCAGTTTTTCAACTCTGCTCGAGGCGTCTCGAATCTTGCCAGCTAGGTCTGCAATCTTCGCTCCGATTTCGCCTATGTCGTAGCTGATGCGCATGGCTTCAAGTCGTTTAATCTCGTTTTGAATGAAGTTGAAGCGGAGAAGCTGGTTGCGTTCTCTCTCCAAGTCGTCTACTCGTTTTTGAACCTCTTCTATCCTGCCCGTCGCGGTTTTGATCTGAATCTCAGCTTGACGCAGCTTATCTTCTGCTTCAGCCTTCTCAGCATCATACTGCGCTATGCCAACCATGTCGTCGATGATTTTTCGTCTTTCAGGCGGCGCAATCTCCGCCATCTTTGTGATAGTTCCCTGAACCACAACATTGTGCCCAGAAGGGCTTATGCCCACCATGGACAACGTGTCCACAAGATTAGCGCGTGAAATCCGCCTGCCGTTCAGGCGATAGACACTCTGTCCGTTGCGATAGACTTCACGCGAGATAGTTACCGTGACCGTGTCAACCGGCATTCTGCCGTCAGAGTTGTCAAATTGCATGACTACCTTGGCGACTTTAGCTTTCTCCAATCCAACGTCAGGTGAACCATGAAAGATAAGTTTGCCAAAATTCTCAGCTCTCAGCCTGCGTGAACTGAGCTCGCCGAGCACGAATAGGACAGCGTCCATAACATTTGTTTTGCCGCTTCCATTTGGACCCGTTATGACGGTGAAGCCCTTTTCCAACAGAATGGAAGTGGGTTTGCCAAAGGTTTTGAAGCCCTTGAGTTCAATTTTCTTCAAACATGGCATTTTCTCTAAGCGCCGTCCTCCACATCTCTTTCTGCGGTGTGTTGTCCTAGACTTTTCAGTCGAATTCGGTTCTAGACGAACTTTCTATAATAAATGTTACGACATGCGTTTTAACTGTTGCGCAGAATTTTGCGGTTACTCAACTTTTCTGCGTTGAAGTTTTTCACCAGTTTTCTGTATAAACAGCTTAATCTTCGTGTCATCGCCGTACACAATCATATAGCCGCCTGGCTGAATCTTGGTTGACAAACCGCATTCACCAGCAATTCTTCTAATCCCCGCCTGAGGCATCTCTGTGGAAACCTTGACTCTCAGCCATTTCTGGTCTCGTGGCACGCCGGAGACGAATTTTGACGCTGTTTCAGGCTGGGTTTCTTCCTCTGTGCGCATGGTTTGTCTGGCTTCACGCAGCTTCTGCATCCACATTTCTGCGAATTCCGTGCCAAACTTTCGGTGAGCCTCGAAAATCAAGTAAGATTCAACGTTGCCCAAGTACATTTCAATCGACGGCACGTTTTCCTCGTGAGTCGGGTCAGCCTTCAAGACCTGTATCAATGTTTTCGCCGAACGCAAGTCCTCGATGACATCTGCTGGAATTGCCTCACCGCGTTTCATGAATTCAACAACTAACCCGTCTAATGCCCGCCACACCTTGTCGTATGCCATTCATGCACAGCCTTCAAGCGCTGTAGTTGGGCTTTTAGTGCTAATTTAGGTTTCTAACGACTAGTCTTTTTACCTGCAACGCAACAACTGGTTAAGGATTAATATCATGGGTGAAAATCGGATGGGCTACGTCAAGGTTGCGTCTGTCAAAGATGTCCCATCGGGCAGCATGAAGGGCGTTGAAGCTCGCGGCAAGCCAATTCTGTTGGCTAACTTGTCGGGAAAATACCATGCACTCGGAAACGTGTGCACGCATCTGGGCTGTTTGCTCTCAGATGGCACGCTTGAAGGAGAAACAGTCACTTGCTCATGCCACGGGTCAAAGTTCAACGTCAAAACTGGCAAACCAGTCGCGGGACCAGCCACTAAGCCAGAGCCTTCTTATCCAGTGAAGATAGAAGGAAACCATGTCATGGCCAGCGTGTAGAATTGGAATTGCAGCCGTTCCCTGTCTCTCTTTTTTGACTCTTTATGTCCGTCTTTTCTCAGATTCGTCGATGAGAAACAATGTTATCAGCGTGCATGGGACAGTCACGAGAAAGGAAAGTATGAAGGCAATGTTATGATTCTTCCAGTCAGGAATTGGTTCTCCATGTTGGACATTGTCATAGGAACCTCCACGTTAATGCGGCCTACAACGGCTTTGACGTCGTCGATAACCTTGATTTTCTCGGTCACATTGGCGGGTGCACCGTAGACTTTGACGGTGAAATCTGCGAAATTCAGTGCTGTGTAAGGACCGTTGATGGATTTCCAGAGGTTTTGGACTGAACTGATTAATCCGACGTAGAAAATTAGTCCTATGACGACAAGCAGAACTAAAGCGCTGAATTGCCATTTTGCCGCTTTGATGTCTCGTGCAAGTTTCTTAGATAAAATGGTGAATCTCTACCATTCTACCTCTTCAGGCTTCAGCGGATTGTCATTGTGCTCAACTGAGTGAATCTCGCCATTTTTTAGCCTAACCACTTTGTCAGCCAACTGGGCGATGGCATTGTTGTGAGTGACGAATACGATTGTTCTTTCCTCATCCTGGTTTATCTTGCGCAGTACCGATAGAATTTTCTTGCCGGTTTCGTTGTCGAGTTCTCCTGTGGGCTCATCGCAGAGCAGTATCGGTGGATTCTTCACCAGAGCGCGGGCAATCGCCACGCGCTGTTGTTCACCACCGCTTAGTTCGCTTGGAAAGCGGTCGGCTTTGTCGGCTAATCCTACCTGTCTCAAGACTTCTAGGGCGTCTCGGGGGTTATCCACTAGTTCAGCCGCTAACTCAACGTTTTCTCTAGCAGTTAGAGTGGGAATCAGATTGAAAAATTGGAACACGAAGCCGATTTTTGCTCGCCGAAACTGTGTTAGATCCTTTTCCGCGAATTCATTTAGATAGATGCCATCGACCAAGATGTCTCCTGACGTGCAGCTATCAATGCCTCCGATAAGGTTGAGGAGTGTGGTTTTGCCTGAGCCGCTGGGGCCTAGAATGACCATGAAATCTCCTTTGGCTACAACCAAATCTGCGCCTCTTAAGGCGTGAACCTCAATTTTGCCCATCCGATAAGTCTTAGTTACATCCTCCAATACGATATTGTGTTCTGATTCCAGATTCTTCAAACCTCATCACTACTCCTTTTTTCTGGTTTTCGATACTCCAGTGGGACCTCCACTTTTGCGAAGCCGATCTCCATGTGGCGTCTCATTTCCCATATCGAGACCCCGACGCCGTACGTGAAAATTGTTGGATCAGGCGTAATCTTGAGAAAACAAATGCTGGTGTCTCCTTGCAGGTACATTTCATCGTATGCCTTCGAAATCGTCCTGCCCATAAAAGATGTCTTGAATGCTGTCACTCCTGTTTCATCTTTCCAGTCAACTGTCTCAGCGTGACCTTGAAACTCTATACATGCTGGTGGCACAAAGGTCAAAAGACGTCTTCTCAATGGCACTACAAAGGAGACATTTGGGTTGTTCATAATGTTGCGAGCCTTCTTGAGCTTCGTTCTGGTCATCAAATAGATTTCTAACGGTCGCGCATAAGGCGAAACAGAGTAGAACACGCCCGCTGAATGGGAGCGGTTATCCCTAGTCACTGTGCTTAGCACGCCAAAACTTCTTCTCTTAAGTTCCTTCAAAACCATGTCAAAGGTAACTCTTGGACGGGTCGAACTAAGTGGTCCGACTCGAGGTTTTTCTTGACTCGTCAGTGAAGACTCGTCATTCACCGTCCATCTTACTCCCTTTTATGATTCTTCCGGCTCCCAGCAACACTGGAAGTCTCTCTTTGATTTCGATGCCTGATTCTGTGAGAAGTGTTTCAAGGTCTGACTTTATGAATTCCTCATAGTATGGTTCGTAGAGTTTGACGATGTGGTAAACGAGGAATCTGCTTATTCTGTTCTTGGGCAGGGCATAGTCAACAATCACAATTGTTCCGTTCTGTTTGGTGACTCTGGCGGTTTCTCGTAGTGCTTTCTCTCTTATTGCCGGAATCATGTCGTGTAAGGCGAAGGACACGCACGAAGCCCCAAAGCTGCGGTCCTCGAAGGGCATATTTGAGGCGTCAGCGACCTGAAATCTCGCGTTTTCGTATTTGTTTTTCCTGTTGGCGATTCTGAGCATGTCCTCTGACAAGTCAACGCCAACTACGTCGTAGCCTTTTTTGGCGAAAGCAAACGCTTGTTTTCCTGTTCCCGTGCCAATATCCAGTACTATTGAGCCGCTTCTTAGGTTGGCAAAATCTACAACCTTGTCCCTCACGCCAGAAATGATGAGGGTCACAGCGTCATAGAAAGGAGCAAGTATGCTAGCATACTTCTTTAACAATGAATAGTATTTTTCTTCTTCATCATTTATCTTGCCGTCTCGATTTTTCGCGGTTTGCACAAGCACGGATTTTTTGACTTCCGGTTTAGACCAAGGTTTCAACCCGTTCTACCTTCTCCTTCTTTTCCATAGCTCCTCTTTCCATTTTTTGCGTCGCTGTTTTTTTGCCAATTTCTCCAATTCTCTTTTCTCTCTAAGCTCGGCTTCCTCCAACTTGGCGGTCTTCATTTCTCCTTTTGCCCAAACTCGTCCAACCAAAAATATTGCAACGTATATTAGGCCTCCAGATAGAAGGACTACACTAAAATTGAAAGACATGGCGACAGCGAGAGCCAAGACTGCGCCCAGCACAGAGAATACGCCATTTATGCACCACATCCATGCTGCATCATTCTTCGCTTCTTTCGTCGTGAACTTCAAACCAATCGGAAATGGAATGCCCATCAAGAACCCGAGGGGAAATATCAATATGAATACCACGAAGAAACGGAACGTTGAATCATAGCTCAAGTACGCGTTGAAAACTAAAGGCAATACAAGCATGTAGAGAATCACGGTTATTCCTGTGACCAGAGAAATTTTAAAAACATTATACATTTTTTGGCTCTCCCATTTTGCACTATAGAAACTTCCAAGGCCACCTGCTAGCAATAAGGAAAACAGCACAACTGCAATCGCAAGTGTAGGATGTCCGAGAAACAATGTGAACCTTTGAATCAGGGGAATTTCGATCAACATGAAGCCTAGCCCAAGAGACGCGAAATAGTATGGTCTGAAAAGCGAGAATTCACTCATCAGACAGGTTAATTCCCTTTTCGAAACTGCGGATAGTCGACGAGCCCATGCGCCTAGGTAAAGCCCAAGTAGCGCTGCACTTGAAATGACAGTTCCAATCAGCAATTGCGATAACGTAAGAGGAATACCCTTCTCAAACTTGTAGAAGAAGGGGCTGTCGTCAGTAGGCGGTACCATTTCGAAATCTGCTAGAGAGATAACCGCATCAATGGATACTGTGCCATCCGCTAAACCGGTTAATAATGGGTCAAGGAACTCCCCATCGACGTAAGGCAAGTATACAGGGATGAGCCCAAGTTCATTAGCTCTAAGATACACAAGTCTAGCTTCGCTGCTGGTAAACGGCGTTTTCTTCAAAATGAACACTGGAAGGCCAGAATGCCCCTCACTCTGAACCAGTACTAAACGCCGCATGATTTCTTGAGCGCTTAGACCTTGGTCTTCCAAAGCTTTGAAGGCGATTGATACTAACTTGTAGACTTCGGCACCGTCATGAGCCACTATGGTCAAAAGCCCATCATCATCAAGACGACCAAAATAATCAGTGAAAGAATTCGTTGTGAATAGATAGTTTTCAGCGAGGGCGTATCCAATCGAGCCTTGAGCGGTCTTGGTGACAGGTATGTCAAGCATGATGATGTCGTATTCTTGGGGGCTTCTTCTTACGTAACTTCTTCCTTCGTCGACATAAACATGAACATTGCTATACCTAGTGTAGATTCCGCCGTTATAACTGGAGTACTCTCGAACCATGGCGACGATGTCCGGGTTAACCTCTATTGCCGTGGTATGATTCATACCGCCTATCAATGAAGTCAGAACGTCGAGACCACCGCCTGGTCCAATGATAAGCGAGTCTCCCTTATTCACAAAATAGTATGGGAAGTACTGCGTTGTGTACTTCAATGAAGGAACTTCACCGCTGGAATTTGTCAAGTCTCCATCAAAATGAAACATTTTCGTCCCAGCGCCTCCATCGACGAAAATAACTTTCGAGTGGGGATCTGCATCTACTTCGACAAGGTCGGTTCGACCGAAAGCGCTCCAACGGGAATCTATTATTCTCGCGCCGAGTGACTGATCAGCTAGGATTTCCTCAAGTTCTTTCCCTTGACCGCTCATTACCGAAACGTTTGACATATTTGTACGAGTTGAGTATTGGACAAGAAATGCCATAAGAACAATGTTCACAGTAGCAACCAGAATCACTAGCTTCCTTTTTGAACCAACTGCGAAGAACAATGAAGCAATTGATATCAAGGCACCGACCAAAAGAACACCGCGTACGGCTCCAGCAGAATTGAGCAGGAATACAACAGCCGAAGCGCCTATCGCGGCTCCAAGAAGGTCGGCAAAATAGGCTACGTTGCTGAAGGCAGTAAATACATTGTAGATCGTTGCCAGGAACACACCTGCGATGAGAAAGGGAAAGAACATGATGAGTGCGTCGCTCACGATGTTTGAACTTGGTAACGACGTTAGCGCAAAAATGAGAATTGAAGCAAACGAAAAAACCACAGAGATGAAAGCTAATCTGCCGAAGATCGCATCCAAAGGTATTTGCCAAGAAAAAACTTGAGTCAGAACTCCACCGAGGCTTAGTGCAAGCAGGGCAATGGACACAGCAATAAAAGTATAGTGATACGAGTACATGAGTGAAAATATCCTCGTCAACGAAATCTCAAGAGCAAGAACCCCGAATGAACTAACAAACATACCGAATAATAGAACAGCAAACCTTAACCTATTCAATCAGACCACCTTACGCAATTCACCAAGCATCCCCTTTCAATTCCACTTCCTGCATCAGTTTGTTGGTGGTTTTCTTGAGCACTCTTTTTTCGGGACAACATAGTTGGCAAGTGCATTAGTAACATTAACAGTGGGCATAGTAGAATGAGCAGGAATGGTATGTATGGGCTTTCAATGTTAGCTGAGACGACGACAATTATCAGGACTAGGGGAATCAGACAGCCCACTAGCATCATCAAGATGTGGCTTCTGCTGTATCTTGTGCTTTCTGATTCGTGTTCGTGCATGGTTGGATCATTCCTTTCATTTTGTTATGGAACATAAATCAAGAAGGTGAGTGTTGAAGGAGATATAATGTGTCTCTCTCTCATGGGACATTGTCTTTTTTAGCCTCTTTAGCAGCAGCATGAATGCCCACCATCATGCATTGAATGCCCACTTGAGCCGCCTGTGTACTTCGCTGGGTTCTTGTCGAACGTTGTCTTGCAGATTTGGCTGCAGAAATAGTAGGTTTTGCCCATATGCTCTGACTTGAACTTCGCTGTTTTCTCGTCCACCGTCATGCCGCAGATAGGATCTTTAGCCATATCCAGTTTTCACCTCCTCACATCGGTTAATTTTGAACCGTTACGCTTTAACCTCGGTAGCGGAAACAACATGGGAACTTTGCTCTCATACTCTCGGTATGTTGCGCCGAATTTTGCTTCCATTTCTTTCTCTTCCTGTTTGGCCAGTCGTATGTAGAGGATCACTAGCAGAGGCCACATGAGAAGACTGGGAATCGTGGTCCATTGAATCAGCATTCCCAAGGTCATTAGGAGAAAGCCTAGGTATTGTGGGTGACGAACGTAGGCGTACAGGCCTGTTGAGACCAGCTCGTTTTTGGCTCCATAAATTTTCTTCCACCCGAAGATTACGAGTAACATCCCTAGGGCTATTAGGAGGTTTGAAAGTGGGTGAATGACGAGAAAGAACAAGTTTTCTCCGATTACTGTGGCGAGGATATGCCCTGAGACGTGAGTGAGTGGATTCCGGTAGCCTGAGAGCCATGAGAGCATGTAGATAGTTAACGGAAAACCGTACATCTCAGAGTACAGGGCAACTACGAAAGCTACATAAACGCTTGTGGGAAGCCGCTGCAACTTCTTTTTGAAGGGAATTAACAGTATGAAAAGCCCGAAGATGAGTATGTTAAAAGCTACGAGACTCCAGTCACCATAGCCATAATCAGCCATGCAACATCATCTCTTTACAGTCTTGGCGTGATCATGCTTTTTCGCTGAATTTTTGGGACTCAAACTTGGCCATTTTTAGGGTTGCTGAGTTGGACACTACCGTTAGCGAGCTGAGCGCCATCGCACCTGCAGCGAATATTGGGTTCAGAAGCCCCACGGCAGCTACAGGAATCATGACTGTGTTGTAGATGAACGCCCAGAACAGGTTAGAATTGATTTTCCTCATCGTTTTCTTGCTCAACTCGACGCCAAGAGCCACATCCCGTAAATCATCTCTGATAAGTACGATGCCCCCTGTCTCTTTTGCAATGTCAGTCCCGCTTCCAATTGCAATGCCAATGTCGGCTTGGGCCAAGGCTGGCGCGTCATTTATGCCGTCACCCACCATAGCCACGGTTTTGCCTTGGCTCTGCAATTTCTTGATGACGTCAACTTTTTCCCATGGCAGCACGTTGGCTATCACATGATCGATGCCCAATTGCTTGGCAATGGCGTCTGCTGTTCTCTCGTTGTCGCCTGTGAGTATGGCAACTTCCAAGCCCATACTTTTCAGCTTCTTTATAGCTTCGATGGCGTTTTCTTTTGGCGTATCCATGGCAGCGACTATGCCCGCAGGTTTTCCGTTCACTGCTAGAATCATCGCGGTTTTGCCTTGCTCCTCGAGTTTGTGCAGGTCAGCTTCCAACTGTTCAATGAGGACTCCTTCTTTTTGCATGAGTTTGCGATTCCCAAGCAACACTTTCTTATTCCTGCACGTGCATTGCACTCCATGCCCAGGTATTGCCTCAAACGAGTCTGCGTCAGGGATATTGAAGCCAGCTTGATGTGCCGCTTGGACTATTGCTTCAGCTAACGGGTGTTCAGAGCTTTTTTCAGCGATAGCAGCAAACTCTAGCACATCCTCTCGCTTGAAGTTGCCAACGGGCACGATGTCTGTGACCGCGGGTTCACCCTTTGTCAAAGTTCCAGTTTTGTCAAACACTACCGTGTTGAGTTTTCTGGCTTTTTCGACATACTCGCCACTTCTGAGCAACACACCGTATTCTGCTCCTTTTCCAACTCCGGCTAGAATGGCTGCGGGCGTGGCGATGCCGAGGGCGCACGGGCAAGCTATGAGCAGAACCGCAAGCAAGACGAGGAAAGCTGTGTTGAATGCCTCGAACGGTGAGCTACTAACCTGCCATGTTGTAATGTACCAGTAGGCGAAGGAGATAGCGGCAACTGAGAATACTATTGGAACAAACCTGGCAACGACGCGGTCAGCGAACTTCTGAACTGGCGCACTCGAAGCCTGCGCTTCCTCAACCAAACGCACTATCTGCGACAACGCGGTGTCTTCTCCAACTTTGGTT
>Ga0315314_1001453_pt1 | contig 21394 bp, 18 predicted proteins | sample TDP9_MG_FD_203631 | JGI IMG/M metagenome (GOLD analysis project Ga0315314, IMG submission 203631) | Freshwater sediment microbial communities from Lake Towuti, South Sulawesi, Indonesia - TDP9 | ecosystem: Environmental > Aquatic > Freshwater > Lake > Sediment | place: Indonesia: South Sulawesi... | reverse complement strand
TGGAAGTTAGGGACCTTCTTACGAAGTACGAATTTCCTGGAGATAAGATACCGGTGGTAAAGGGTAGTGCCACAGAGGCCTTAGCCTGCGGTTGCGGAAAAGAGGAATGTCCAAAGTGTAAGCCGATACTTGAACTTTTGAAGGCAATAGATGAGTACATACCTGAGCCGAAGAGGGACGTAGACAAGCCATTTCTATTAAGTGTAGAGGATGTATTCAGCATCACGGGGAGAGGGACAGTAGCCACAGGGAGAGTGGAGAGAGGGCGAGTAAAGGTAGGGGAGAATGTAGAGATAGTGGGGATTCAGGAGACGAGGAAGAGTGTGGTTACGGGGATAGAGATGTTCAGGAAGACGCTTGATGAAGGGAGAGCGGGTGACAATATAGGGTTACTTTTGAGAGGGATAGAGAAGGACCAGGTGGAGAGGGGTCAGGTGGTAGTGGCTCCCGGGACAATAACACCGCATACCAAGTTCAAAGGGCAGGTATATGTATTGACCAAGGAAGAGGGGGGAAGGCATACGCCATTTTTCACAGGGTACCGACCGCAGTTCTATTTTCGGACGACAGATGTAACGGGAGTGATTAAACTTCCGGAGAAGGTAGAGATGGTGATGCCTGGAGACAATATTACGCTTGAGGCGGAACTGATAACTCCCATAGCGATGGAGAAGGAGCTGAGGTTTGCTATCAGGGAGGGCGGACACACTGTTGGGGCGGGGGTAATTGCGGAGATAATAGAGTAGGATGAAGGGATAGTTTTCGGAGTCGCTCGGTGGGAAAATCAAAAGATAGTTTGTTCATCGCTTGAGGAATTTCTTAACGCCAAAAAACTTCGGCCTCTGCAAGGCGCAAAAATAAACTCGCCCCGATAAATTGGGGCTCGAACAATTGAAATTTCACCGTTTCGCTCGCAAAGATTTAGTACCGTAAGAAATTAAAAGCTTCTCGCAAACCAACTTTTCGTAGGAAGCAAGAACGGGCTCAATAAATTGAGCCCCTACAAATATTGTAGGGGTTCGATTCATCGAACCCGTATTATCGAGGGCATGAATGTCGGCTACGGGAAGTAAGTTTGGAAAGGAGTTCTCAATTATAGAAAATGGCTAAGGTTGAGATGGTGACTGTTGTTTTTGCGTGTAGCAAATGCAAAAGGCGGAATTATACATTTAGAAGGAATAAAAAGAAGAAGAACCCTAAGAAGCTTGAACTGAAGAAATATTGTAGGTTCTGTCGTCAACACACTATTCATAAGGAAGTAAAATAGGGCAGGGACGAGAAGAAGAGATTCAAGGTTGTGGACAGGGTAGGCCTGTAGCTCAATTGGTTAGAGTAGCGGTCTCCAAAACCGTTGGTTGGGGGTCGCGTAGCGACGGGCACGAGCGCCGAGGTCAGCCGAGGGAAAGCGAAGGATGAGCGAAAGCGAGTGCCCAGGGTCTGAGGCCGAGGGAGAGATGGGAGAGGCCGAAGACCGAGTCCCTCCAGAGGGACGAGAAGAAGAGATTCAAGATTGTGGACAGGGTAGGCCTGTAGCTCAATTGGTTAGAGTAGCGGTCTCCAAAACCGTTGGTTGGGGGTTCGAGTCCCTCCAGGCCTGCCAATTTTTAGAGCACACCGAAAAGGTGTGCTTTTTAAATGCAAAGATAGTCTTTTCCAGGTGAAAGTGAATTGAAAATCATTGCCGATTATATTAATGTTCGGAAAAGGAATTCCCATGTCTTTGAGCGACGAGATTAGAATAGACCCGGAAAGGGTTTGTAATGAGATAGAAGAGTTTATTCGTAAGAAGATGGAAGATTTGGAAAGAGATGGTCTTCTTATTGGACTGAGCGGCGGGCTCGATTCATGCGTGGTGACCACCCTATGCACAAGAGCGGTGGGCAGAAAGAAGGTACACGCTATTTATATGCCGGACAAAAATAGCGACCCCGCGCATGGGAAAGATGCCTTTCATCTTGCCAGGTCTTTAGGCATAACATTCCAAAGTCAACCTCTAACGAAACAATTAAGAACATTTTCTGTTTACCGACTAATGCCCATCAGTTTTTTTCCGAGGAAATTTAAGGCGAAGCTGGTGAGAAAGGGATTTCGCTATTACGAGAAGACAGTGGGAGCTTCACCGTTTGCTACGAGCCTCAAGGGGCTTAAGGATAAAAAATTCAGTTCTCTTCTGGCGAAGGGGAATGCCTATTACAGAATAAAACATCGCCTCAGGATGCTCAGGCTCTATCTTACTGCTGAAATAAATAACCTTCTTGTCGTTGGTTGTGCGAATAGGACGGAGCATCTAATCGGCTATTTTGTGAAATTCGGATGCGACCATGCTGCGGACATAATGCCAATATTAAATTTGTATAAATTGCAGGTGTTTATGCTCGCTGAATACTTGAAAATTGCACATAGCGTAATTACAAAAGCTCCTTTTCCGGATGTTATTCCTGGTATTAGTGATGAAGATGCGATCGGTATGCCGTATAAAAAACTGGATTTGATTCTTCTGGGTTTGGAGAAACAATACTCATTACCACAGATTATCGCCGAAGCTGAGGTGAGTAGAGAAGAGATAGAGAAAGTAAAACAACTCCTGGAGAGGTCTCAACATATGCGTGAAATCTATGTGCCAGGTGCTCGATGAGAATTCCAGCCAATAGCGAAACGAACTTTCCAGAATTCCCGGACAAGAGAGACTGCGAAGAACATAAGTGTCACTATTTTCCAATGCGAGAGATTTTAATCTTTCTAATCCTCCCTGTTTTTCTTTTGACTACTTCCTGCGCCCATATTCCCTACAGGGGTATAAGAGGAGAATTGAAGGTGGTAGAAGGGATTAGAGATGGTTCTCCTTTCAATTATGCGAAGGAGGACTTTCCTGTAGAAGTTGAGCTGGTCGGAGAAAAAAAGGGATATGTGATTAAAAAAATCACCTTTCCCTCAGCACTGCCTGCGCCGGGAGAGAATAATACGGTAAGAGGCTACTATTATCAAGTAGAAGGTGAAAAGAGGTCACCTGTAATTATTGTCCTTCCCGTGGCGGGAGGCAACTATTTCTTTTCCAGGAAAATGGCAAAATTTCTCGCCGGCCAGGGAATGAATTGTTTGAGGCTGGAGCGGGGAGAACGCCTCTTGAATTCTAAGGGAGACCTGGAAATTACCCGGAGGATTTTCATAAAGACTATTATTGATGTTCGAAGGAGTATCGATTGGCTAATCAGCCAGGAGGCGACAGACCCGGAAAGGATTGGGATTACAGGAGCAAGCGTGGGTGCTTTCTTGAGCTCTCTCGTGGCTGAGATTGACCCGAGGATAAGGAGCTCTGTGTTTATGTTAGGCGGTGGCAATCTGGCTAAGCTTTTTTCCGGGTCGAGAGAAAGGACGATTCGCTCTTTTAGAAAAGTAGTTATGAAAAAAGAGAAAATCACCCAGGAGCAGTTCGCCCAGCTGATTTCTCAGAAATTTAAGGATATCGACCCACTTACTTATGCCTCGAAGCTATCTCCGGACGCCGTTCTGATGATTAATACAGTTAATGATGTTGTTGTTCCTCGGGATTGCACTTTAGAGTTCTGGTCCAGTATCGGTAAGCCCGAATTAATATGGCTTCCCTTTACGCATACCGCTTCATTTCTTGCCTTCAGATACGCCCGGCGGAAGGGTCTGGAACATTTTCAGAGGACTCTGGGCGTCAAAGATTAATGGAGAATGCCAGCCATTCTATAAGGGATAACATATATCTGCCCTCACCCCTGGCCGTGACCCGTGCCAGGCACGGGCAGGCCTCAGCCCTCTCCTCCAAGGGGAGAGAGGATGTCTTGGATAAAACCGTCTCCCCCAGGGGGAGAGGCCAATTTACGGGCTCAATGAATTGATACCCGACACATTGTAGGGGTTCGATTCATCGAATCCGCAAGAACGGGCTCAATGAATTGAGCCCCTACAATATCTGATCCCTACATTCTTAACCCTGACCCTCCTGGTAAATGGGGAATATCTGTAAATTCGGTAATGTCAAGATTTTTTCGCAAATTCTATTTTGGAAATTTCCTTTAAAGGCCTATCCTCCCATTTATGATTCATATAACTGATTACTCCATAAATTATCCTGTCACAGCTCTCCACATTGGTGAAGGAACTGATGGTCCTGACTCTTCTTCGCACCTCTCGAAATGTCCGCTCTATAACATTGGTAGTTCTGAGTTTCTTCCATAATTCATAAGGGCAATCGAAAAAATACAACAGTTCCTCTAGATTATCTTCTATACATTTGACCGCATCCGGAACCACCCCATTCCATACCGCCTTAAAGTGTTTAAACTGCTTTCTTGCCTGGGGTTTTGACTCTGCTTGGTATATCTTCCGCGCTTCTTCAACTATTACGCCCTGTAATCTCCTCGGACACTTATTCGCTACATTCCGCAACTTATGTGCCCAACAGCGCTGTTTGCGCTTGCTCCCATATACCAAATCTAACGCGTCCAATAGCCCTGGATTACCATCTGTGGTTATCAGTTCTAAATTCTTGCCTTTCAACCCTCTCATCCATAAATTGTTCACAAAACTTCCCCACGCTATCGCTGATTCACCCTTGGCTAAAGCATAATCTATTATCTCCCTTTGCCCACTTCTCTTTATCCCATACGCTATTAACACCCTCTTCTTGTGCACCTTCCCATTGTACCTCACCTTAAGTGTTAGTCCGTCAAAAAATAAGTAGACATACTCATCATCAATCTCTCGTTCGTGAAACCTCTTTACCTCAGTATCTATCTGTTTAATTATATTGCTTACAAATTGGGCACTGTACTGATATCCCAAAAGTGGCTTTATCACTTCTCCTACTCTGCGTGTACTCACCCCACCTAAAAACATCTCCCTGACCAACCCATCTATATCCTCTACCCTGCGCATGTATCTCTTTAATACTTTGAAACCCTCCTTGTCTCTCTTTTTCCTGACTTTCGGAACCAACAGGTCCTCAATCAGCCCAAATTTTGTGACCAGGCTTCGCCGGTAATGGCCACTACGTTCGCCTTCCCTGCTTAAACTGTGTTCGTAATACTCTGCCCTTATCATTGTTCGTGTTTCCTCTTCTAAACATCCCTCTACGATCCTTTTCACCGTCCTCAAAACATGAGTGTTTAAACTGTCCCAGAAACTCTCCTCCGTAACAGGTGCCTCTCTGACCAACTCTGCCAGACGTTCATCGATTGTCTCTTCACTGAAGTCTAACTCTTTTACCTTTACAGGTTCATAAACTTTTGCTACAATTCCCATTGGCGTATCCTCCTTTTTAAAAGTTTGTTTCCTTCTAAAGAGGATACGCCTTTTTTATCTAGCTGTCAAAAAGAAAGTGCGAAAATTATTTTACATTACCGTAAATTCTCTGTAGTTGAATTTTTGTAGGTGATGTGGTATAATCAGTTGCACTAATTGGGCGGCGGAGAAAAATGGTGAAGATAAAATTTGGCACAGCTGGCTGGAGGGCAGTCATTTCCGACGAGTTCACGATTGCTAATGTCAGATTGGTAACTCAGGCTATAGCCAACTATCTTAAAGGAGAAGGAATAAGCGATAAGCAAGAGGTTGTTGTAGGATACGACACGCGATTTATGTCTGAAAGTTTTGCAAAAATATCGTCCAGGGTTCTGGCAGGTAACGGCATAAAGGCGCTGGTTACAACACGCGATGTTCCCACTCCGGCTTTTGCCTATGAGATTTTGAGGAGAGGAGCGAGTGGAGGGATTAATTTTACAGCTTCCCATAACCCTCCGGAGTATAATGGGATAAAGTTCTCTCCTTCATGGGGCGGCCCGGCTCTCCCGGAGACAACTGATGCTATTGAGAAGAATTGCGCTTTGCTTATGGGAAAAGAGACTTCCGTAAGAGACATTTCCTGGGAAGAGGGTAAAGAAAAGGGTCTGATTGAATATGTCGACCCACGACCAGAATATATAAAGAGAATTGGCCAACTCGTAAATTTGCAGGAAATAAAGAGAGCAAAACTAAAAGTTGCTGTTGACCTGATGTACGGGACGGCGCGAGACTATCTGGAGGCGATTCTTAAAGAAGCGGGATGTGAAGTTAAAGTTCTCCATAACTGGAGGGATGTTCTCTTTGGCGGTTCTCCGCCCGAACCTTCCTTGGCCTATCTGGGAGGTCTGGTTAATGCTGTCGAGGAGGAGAAGTGCGATTTGGGGCTGGCTACGGATGGGGATTCTGATAGGTTTGGCATTGTGGATAGGGACGGCACGTTCATCTCGCCAAATCAGGTTCTTGCGCTCCTTCTGAATCACCTGGCCAAGACTAGAAAATGGAAAGGTGTGGTCGCCCGTTCGGTTATGACTACTTCATTCGTTGACGCTGTCGCCAGGATTCATAATATCCAGGTGAAGGAAACGCCGGTGGGCTTCAAATATATTGCCCAGGTTATGCGCCAGAATAGTATGGTTATTGGGGGAGAGGAAAGTGGAGGATTGACAATCCGCGGCCACGTGCCAGAAAAGGACGGCATTCTGGCCTGTCTCCTGATTGCGGAGATGGTTGCTTGTGAGGGCAAGTCTATCAAAGAAATTCTCGACGATTTATATGAAAGGTTGGGACTTTTTCTGAGTGAGAGAATAAATTTCCATCTGAGGGAAGATGAGATGGAAAAGCTTAGAGTAAGACTCAGAAAGGATTTGCCTGGAAAGATTGCTGGCTTGAAAGTGGAGAAAATAATCGACCTCGATGGGTTAAAATTTATGCTATCTGATGGAAGCTGGCTGGGAATCAGACTATCTGGCACAGAACCTGTGGTCAGGCTATATGTTGAGGCTCACGGGAAAAGAGAACTCAATGAACTGAAGGAAGCAGGAGAGAAGCTGGTTGGGGGAAAATGAACATTCTTATCTGCCCCGATTCTTTTAAGGAGAGTCTTTCAGCGATAGAGGTGTGTGATTGCGTCGAGCGTGGCCTGAAAAAAGCGGACTCAAGATTTAGAATAGAAAAGGTACCCCTGGCTGACGGTGGGGAAGGAACTGTTAAAGCACTGGTTCTGGCAACGCGCGGTCGTTCTTTGAAGTGTAGAGTAAGGGACCCGCTGGGGAGGAGAATCTGGGCAAGATACGGAATCCTCGGCGACGGAAAGACAGCAATAATTGAGATGGCGGCTGCTTCGGGACTGGCTTTAGTTCCACTGAAAAAAAGGAATCCTCTGGCGACCACCACTTATGGCACGGGAGAGATGATTGCAAATGCTTTAGACCGCGGATGCCGGAAGATTATTGTCGGAATTGGCGGCTCAGCAACAGTGGACGGGGGAGCAGGAATGGCGCAGGCGCTGGGAGCGAGACTTTTAGACGGTAAGGGAGAAGAGATTGGTTTTGGCGGCGGAGAGATAGAGAAAGTGAAGAAGCTCGACCTCAAATTTATGGATGGGAGGATTGGCAAGACTGAGTTCATTATTGCCTCTGATGTGAGAAATCCCCTTTTAGGACCCAGAGGAGCTGCCCGTGTCTACGGGCCACAAAAGGGAGCGACGCCAAAGATGGTGGAGAGGCTGGAGAAAGGACTTTCTAATCTCGCCAGGGTAATAAGGGAGGAACTGTCCGTTTCGGTTGAGAATCTTCCCGGCTCCGGGGCAGCTGGTGGGCTGGGAGCAGGGCTCTATGCTTTTCTGGGTGCAAAGATGGAAAGCGGGGTCGAGCTTGTAATGAGAATAGCAAGACTGGAGGATCGAATTAAGAAGGCTGACCTGGTTATTACTGGCGAAGGACAGCTCGATCAGCAGACGCTCTACGGTAAAACGGTAATGGGAGTCATAAAGGTGGCTAAAAAATACAGGGTTCCTGTTATATGCATTGCGGGGTCTATTGCGCCGGAAGCTAAGGATTTATATAGATATGGAGTGAAGGGACTCCTCAGCATTATCACAATGCCGATGAGCCTTCAACAGGCAATGGAAAGGAGCAGAAGCCTGTTAGTCAATGCTTCAGAAAACCTGGGACACTTATTAAGCCTAATTTTACGTAGGGGCTCAATTCATTGAGCCCGATTTTACAGGTTCGATAAATCGAACCCCTACAAAAGAAAATGGTATTTTTTCAGAATTCTCGTAACAGTTAAGGGAAGCGATGAAAAGAAAATTCTGGATTATCCTGGGCGTTGTAACAGTTATCCATGGCTTGATAAATGTGTTTATGGGCCTGGGTGACGATGAGGCTTACCACTGGGTATGGAGTAACCATTTAGCACTCAGTTATTACGACCACCCTCCAATGGTAGCTTACATCATCTGGCTCTTTACGCGGATTTTTGGCACAAGCTATTTTACGGTGCACCTGGGAGCTCTAGTCTGTGTTACGCTGTTTATCATAATCATTTATCAGTGGGCCGAGGAGATGTTTTCTCCGAGAGAAGCGCTATGGGCGGCAGCCGTTGTGCTTTTTATCCCTATATTTTTTATAGGTGGAACCATAACTGTCCCGGATGCTCCTCTGGGGCTTTTCTGGGTTCTAACGCTGTGGTTGGCCTATAGGGCTTTGAAAGAGAGGAAATCCCACTACTGGTATCTTGCAGGATTGGCAATGGGTCTGAGTAGCCTGAGCAAATATAATGGTCTCCTTCTGCCAGGACTCATATTTCTATATCTGATTTTTTCGCGGCAGCATAGATTCTGGCTTTTGAGAAAGGAGCCGTACATTGCGCTCTTAATTGGCATAGTCATTTTCTCTCCAGTAATCATCTGGAATTATCAACACGATTGGGTATCTTTTCAGTTTCAGTTTCTCTCCCGCCATCGGGGAGGTATCTCTGTTATTCGCTTCCTGCAGTTTGTCGCTGCGCAATTCACTTACCTCGCTCCATTAGCCTTTGTCTATGCCTGTTTGGGTTTCTACCGCCTGGCGAAAACAGGATTTGTCAAGAAGGCGTGGGAATATCAGTACCTATTTTTGACGTCTTTTCCATTAGTGGCTCTATTCGCTATGAACAGTTTCGTTTCACGTTCATTTAAGCCCCATTGGCCTGCACTTGGATATATCGGAGCACTACTGGGTGGAGTTGCAGCAGGAGAGCTTTCCAGAAGGGAGAAAAATTTTTTGAAGGCAAATTTCTTAGTCTGTATCCTCCTTACGGGGGTAATGGTTGGCCATACATTTTATCCTTTTCTTCCCGTTCCTCCCAAACAGGATATTACCAACGACCTTTACGGATGGGACAAAGTTAGTCAGGCGATAGATGAGATGGAGAAGGAACTCCCTAACCCTGTTTTTCTTCTGACCGACAGATACCAGAATGGAGCCCATTTGAGTTTTGCCACCCGGAAAAAAGTGTACACTTTTCGACCTCGTCGCCTGAGTCAGTTCGATTTCTGGCAGGATATGGATGCGCTTAAGGGCAAAGATGCAATCTATGTAACGCACAGTCGGTATTTTAAGGGCCCGAACGACATATATAGATTTCAAAAAATTGACCTTCTGAGAGAAATGAAACTGGTTCGTCGTGGAAAGGAAATGCGCACCTTCTACCTCTACTATTGTCAGAATTTCGAGGGGCTGAAGTGAAAAGAGAGAAGATTCTCCTCGGTATTGGATTGTTGGCCTTAGCGGTCGTCATCCAGCTCTTGCCCACGATAAATAGATTTCTCTTTTACCACATAAATGGGTTCCATTTCCGGTGGCTGGACACTATAATGCTTCCCATTACCTATTGTGGAGACGGGACGGTGCTATCTATTGTGGCATTAGGGTTGTGGAGGTTGCGAGGGGGGAAAAAGTTTCTGCGACTGGTTTTAATCCTGATAAGCGCAGGAATTCTGGTTCAGGTGATTAAGTACTTTTTCCCGGCGCCTCGCCCAAGTGTGGTCTTTTCCGATATCCACATTTTGGGCCCGGTTTTGAGGGCGCAGTCCTTCCCCTCAGGACACGCCGCTTCAACTTTTGGTCTGGTCAGTTTTGTTTCTGGAGAGTTTCCTAAACTGCAAACGCTTCTCTGGATATTAGCTATATTAATTGGTTTGTCAAGAGTCTATGTGGGAGCGCATTTTCCTGCCGATGTCATATTTGGAGCAGGGCTGGGATACCTGCTGGGTAATATCTATCTGAGCGTCTGGGAACATAGAGAAAAAGACGTAGTGTAGGGCTTTATGCCCGTAATTTGGAATTTGAAATTTGTAGTGTAGGGGCTTGTCCCCGTAATTTGGCATTTGGATTTTGGAATTTGAAATTTGTAGTGTAAGGGTTTACGCCCGTCCCGATAAATCGGGACGCCCATAAAGGGCTCACTACCTTACGCCCATAAAGGGCTACACTACACGCCCATAAGGGGATACAATACAGGAGGCATGATATGACAACAATTACTGATGTCTGGGCCCGAGAGATTTTGGACTCCCGGGGAAACCCCACCATTGAAGTAGATGTAGTTTTAGAAGGGGGTATAATGGGCAGGGCGGCTGTTCCTTCCGGAGCATCGACGGGAGAGCATGAAGCAATAGAACTCAGGAACGGTGATATGAAGAGATATCTGGGCAAAGGGGTTCAGAAGGCAGTAGCGAATGTAAATGATGTAATCGGCCCGGCCTTATATGGTTTGGATGCTACTGAACAGGTAGCCATAGATAAAAGAATGATTGAGTTGGATGGGACGGAAAATAAGTCAAAGCTGGGAGCAAATGCTATTCTGGGCGTATCGCTCGCCTCAGCCAAGGCCGCCAGCGAGGCAGTGGAACTGCCTCTGTATCACTACATAGGGGGTCCCAATGCCAAAATCATCCCGGTTCCCTGTTTAAATATTCTCAATGGTGGTAAACATGCTGACAATAATCTTGACCTCCAGGAATTTATGATTATACCTGCTGGCGCGCCTTCCTTTCGCGAAGCGATGAGGTATGCCGTTGAAACCTACCATCACTTAAAAGCAATTTTAAAGGAAAGGAATCTATCCACAGCGCTTGGAGATGAAGGTGGATTTGCTCCCGATTTGAAGTCCAATGAAGAGGCTCTCCAACTAATAGTGCGGGGCATTGAGAAGGCGGGGTATAAACCAGGAGGAGACATTTATATAGGCATTGATGCTGCAGCATCCTCTTTTTATGAAGGTGGTAAATATGTGCTTAAGGCAGAAGGGAAAGAAAAGGATGCTTCAGGGATGGTCGATTTCTATGAGTCTCTGATTAAAAGATATCCTGTAATTTTTATTGAGGATGGTTTGGCTGAAGACGATTGGGATGGCTGGAAACTTTTGACTGGCAGGTTGGGTGAAAAGATACAGTTGACAGGCGATGACCTGTTTGTCACAAACAGGAAGAGGCTGAAGAAGGGAATCGAGCTAAAGGTAGCAAATTCTATTCTTATCAAACCGAACCAGATTGGAACCTTAACCGAGACGCTGGATACTGTGGAGATGGCCAAGAGAGCGAGATATACCTGCCTATTTTCCCACCGCTCTGGCGAGACAGAAGATGACGTATTGGCGGATATAGCAGTGGCAACCAATGCTGGGCAGATTAAAAGTGGTGCCCCTGCGAGGTCGGAACGGCTGTGCAAGTATAACCGACTTGTGAGAATAGAAGAGGAATTGGGGGAAGAAGCAGAATTCTATAAGTGGCAAATAAAGACCCTGTAACATGTTCTCTCTTTCCATGGAGTTGACCCCTCACCTTAATCCTCTCCCCATAGGGGAGAGGGTGAGGGGGAGGGCTGTAGAAAATGCGTATAAGTATCCAGAAAAAGAAAGTTCATAGGAAGATAATAATCCTGATTGTTATAGTCGGCGTAATTATTTTTCTTTTTGCAAATAAGAATTTTCAAACTTTGTTAATCTTGAACAAGGAGATTGCCCAGTTAAAGCAAAGAATAGCAGGCCTGGAGGGGGAGAATAGAAGACTAAATGAAGAATTGGAAGCAATGAAAAATGACCCCGAATATTTTGAGAGTATGGCACGAAAAGAGCTGGGATTGATTAAGCCGGGAGAAACCAAGTATAGATTCATCGAATCTAAAGAAGAAAAATGACTTGACTGAGGCTAATTATTTTTTTACAATATTGTGGCGGTTTGCCGGAGTGGCGGAATTGGCAGACGCCTTGGACTTAAAATCCAATGGGTATTTAATACCCGTGCCGGTTCGAGTCCGGCCTCCGGCACGGAGAAAGTTGAGAAAACATGGCAGTCGTAAACTTCAGTTTGCGTTTCTCTCTGGATAGACCCTTTCGACCCAGCGGGGCTGGGGCCGGATAGAATCTTGAATTTCTGAATTAACATGTCGTAAAGGGACGCGGGGTGGAGCAGTCTGGTAGCTCGTCGGGCTCATAACCCGGAGGTCGGCCGTTCAAATCGGCCCCCCGCCACCAACCTATCTTTAAGTGTTGCCTCAATATTTCCTGGATCTATTTTCCCCGTTTAGCACGGTTGCCCACAATTGATAACTCGCAGACAAAAAAGGGGACAGGCTACTTTTTTGGCTTGCCTCCTTCCTGAGCAATGATAGGAACGTTACCTGTTAATAAAAGAGCGAATTCGTAAGGTTATGTTGATATAAACTCCATACGATTTACTTTGCATGTCCGGCTTTAACAAAAAAGGAGCTGGAAGGGATCCATTAGAGTGTCAACCGACAATTTCGCTATTGCACATAAAAGGGACGGACACAGGTAGGTAAAGAGTTGGGGTTAGAATCTACCTGCAGACCGACGGAAATCCAGAAAAACGTGGGGAAGGGCGGAAAAAAGTAGCCTGTCCCCTTTTTCAACAGGGAGGTGCGACGATGATAGAGCATAGAAAGAAGAGGGAGATAAAGGATATGATAAGGGATTATAAAAGGTTGCTTAACCTGGGTGAGTACAGAATTACCTCGCGCTTTAAGACAACACGGGAAGATAATGACTTGAGGGGATGTTACGCATTGGTCCTTGTGGACAACCAAAATAAGAACATATATCTCAGGTTTAATACCTGGGATTCTATTAAAATGTGCAGAAGGGACTTGAGAAAGCTGGTCCTGCACGAGCTGCTCCACAGTTTCTTCTGGGAATTGAGTGACCTGTTCAACGCGACGACAGATAAGTGTGATATCGCTCCCCGGAGAAAAGAGCTATTGAAACAGAAGTATGATAATATGGAAAATAGAAAGATTAACCAATTGATAAATGTGGTAACCAAGTTAGAAAGACATAGAGCAAAAAGAGTAAACTAATTGAGTGGCAGTATTCACAGTAACCGAGATGCAATCCTTGCAGGTTCCCCGTAGAGAGCCTTCCAAAATCCCACCCTGATTTTCGCAAATCTGTTTTGTGTAGCAGTAAATCCAAAGCTTTGCTTCCTCCACTCCGCATTATGGGCAAGCTACCCCCAGAAGGGTTAAAAGTTGACAGGGTAAGGATAATAAGTGTATAATACTTTTGAGATATTGGTACCACTAAGGTTCATTATCAAAATGGAAGGGGAGGACAAGAGTGTGGAACCAGGAGGGTTTAGAAGAGACGATTAGAAGTAAATTTGGTGGTTATGATTTTATTGTTGTCTCCAATCGAGAGCCGTATGTTCATGAATATTCAGGAAAAAGAATCAGATGCGTTAAGTCGATTGGAGGGCTCACTACTGCCCTGGATCCGATAATGCAGGCTTGTAAGGGTGTTTGGGTTGCCTATGGGAACGGAGACGCTGATAAGGATGTTGTGGATAAATATAGTAAAATTATGGTCCCTCCCGAAGACCCGAAATACACTTTAAAGCGTATATGGATGACTAAGGAAGAGGAAAACGGTTTCTATTACGGGTACGCGAATCAGGTTCTCTGGCCGCTATCCCACATCGCTTATCGCCAGCCAGTCTTTGATGCATCTCACTGGGACTACTACCAGAAAATGAATTCGAGATTTGCTGAAGCCGTTGTGGGAGGGAAAAGAGATAAGAAATTATTTGTCTGGCTGCAGGATTACCATTTAAGTTTATGTGCCGAAATTATTAAGAAGAAAAATCCCAATGCGATTGTCGCTCTATTCTGGCATATTCCCTGGCCAAACCCCGAAGTCTTCAGGATATGTCCTCAGAAGAAAAGAGTCCTGGAAGGGCTCTTAGCCAACGACCTTCTGGGATTTCACATCCGCTATCATTGCCACAATTTTCTGGACACTGTAAGCCAGGAACTGGAAGCCAAAGTCAACCGTGAAGAGTCTTCTGTTACTTACCATAACCATAAAACTCTGGTAAGGCCATTCCCCATCAGCGTGGACGCTGAGGCTATCTCTGAGATGGCTCGGGCTAAAGCGGTGGAAGAGAAAATGAAAATTATTCCAGAAGAGATAGACCCTCCCTATGAAATCCTCTGTTTGAGTATAGACAGAATTGACTACACTAAAGGAATTCTGGAAAAAATTAGAGGAGTGGATAGATTTTTAGAGAAGTATCCTGAGTATCAGGGACGGTTCGTCTTCCTCCAGTTGGGGGCGCTGAGCCGGTTACACATAAAGGCTTATAAGCAATTAATAGATGATATTCAATCCCTGGGTGAAGAGGTGAACTGGAAATACCGCTCTGGCTACTGGTATCCAATTGTCCTGGTCAATCGCCGTCTCGATTACAACACGCACCTTGCCTACTATCGCGCTTGTGATCTCTTCCTGGTTGGCTCTCTCCATGATGGAATGAACCTGGTTGCAAAAGAGTACATTATGGCTAATGTAGACCTTAGGGGAATGCTCATCCTGAGCCAGTTTACCGGTGCGGCGAGAGAACTAAGAGACGCTGTCCTGGTAAATCCTTTCGATACCGAAGGGTTTGCTGATGCGATTTTCTCGGCAGTCAAAATGTCGGAGAAGGAAAGAAAAAAGAGACTGAGAAAGATGCAGAAGGTTATCCTGGAAAATAATATTTATAAATGGGCAGGGAAATTCATCCTTCAGTTGAGCGAATTGTAGGATAGGTCTTAAAGCAGGTGAAGTATTGTGCAACACATTTTTCATGCTTGGCAAAACATTGAGAAAAGATTAGGGTCAGCTAAACAGGTTCTACTTCTCCTGGACTTCGACGGGACACTGACTCCAATTGTCAATCGTCCGGAGGAAGCTGAACTGTCTACAGAGATGGAAGAGATTCTGAAATTTCTGGCCAAAAAGAGAGAATTCAGGATTGCCATCATAAGCGGAAGGTCTCTTTCTGATTTGAAAGAAAGGATTAAGATAAGAGACATCATCTATGTCGGAAATCATGGATTAGAGATAGAGAAGGGAAAGAAGACATTTATCTATCCTCAAGCCTCAAAATCGATTCAGACAATGAAGAAATTGAAGAAAATTCTGAAGGCGAGACTCAGAGGTATACAAGGGACGATCCTGGAAGATAAGAGAGTAGGTCTGGCTATCCATTATAGATTGGTAAAGAGCCGCGACTTGCCGAAATTGAAAAGGGCAGTGGGGCAAATTTTCAAGCCGTTCCTCGAAGAAAGGAGAATAAGAGTTACCAGTGGAAAGAAAATTCTTGAGGCAAGACCCCCTATTGCCTGGGACAAAGGCAAAGCAGCTTCCCTGCTCCTCGATTCTTTTAAGCGAAATAACCCGCTTTCCATATATTTAGGAGATGATAGAACAGACGAAGATGCCTTCTCCACGCTGGATGGAAAAGGGATTACTGTTTTTGTTGGAAAACCCAGGAAATCGAAGGCAAGATTCTTTCTCAAGAATGTCGGGGAAGTGGAGGTTTTCCTCAATAGACTCTCTGGTTTGGAGATAGGAGGTCGCAAACCAAGTGAACAAGAAAATGCCCGTTCTGACCAAAGCTAAAGAGCCATTCCATTTCTTTACCAGGCTGAATTTAATCGAGTTTACTGGTAAGAAAGCCGCCAACTTGCGTGAGCTGGTGGAGATATTAAAGGAAGTGCCAGGCTCTGTCATATACCACCATACTCACCACTTTCTTCAACAGCACCTTTATCTCTCACCCGAACCACCGAACGACTTTGCCTACTGGATTACCTACATTCTTCGGGAGGAAGGGTTAGGGGAAGAGATTGCTAGCATTGACCTCTGTGAATTTTCTACCATTCGCTCCCTGAGAGAAAAGATTATTCAGACTATCGAAGACTATCTTGCCAGAAACCCGGGAACTTTACGGGCGGCAGCTCCTGGTGGAGAATTCCATTTTTTTAAGACCATTACATTTATTCTACCCACTCCCTATTTTGCGAGTGACCTTTTGGAGTTCCTCGAAGTTCTGCAGAAAATTACCATCCATTCAATCTATTTTCATATGTTTGAGGCCAGGCTGAGGTTAGAGAAGGGAAAAAACGATTTTTCTCGCTGGATTGAAGATATGCTGGGAGAGAAAGAGCTTGCAGAGGGGATTGCAAAATTGGACCCCTATACTTTTACTATGGAAGGCCTGCGTGCCGAACTTTGCAGGCTAATTAAAAATCATATCCCGGAGAGATAAACGAATGTCAAGAATAAGGGATTATGAGCCGATTGTAGGAGCCGAAGTAATCAATGAATTAGAGATGCTCGCAGAGAAACTGAAAGGAAGAGTCGTTCAGAATATTAACTCCACGTCAGTGGGTGGAGGAGTAGCTGAAATTCTCGGCCGGATGGTTCCCCTACAAAAAGATTTGGGGGTAGATGCTCGCTGGGATGTGATAAAGGGAGGAGAAAAGTATTTTCAGGTAACTAAGAAGTTCCACAACGCTCTGCATGGCAGGAAAGTGGAAATTACTAAGGAGGATTACGAAATCTTTCTTGAAACCACCAAGGAAAACATTGAACAGATAAACTTTTATGGCGATATTATTTTCATTCACGACCCGCAACCGGTAGCCCTGGTGGAAAAGAAGAAATCCTTGAAGAACAGGTGGGTATGGAGGTGCCATATTGATTTCACCAATCCAGAGCCCGAAATATGGAATTTCATTAAGTCTTTTGTTGAACAGTACGACGCCGGCGTTTTTTCAGCGCCCGCTTTCGCTCGCCAATTGCCCATAAGGCAGTTTTTGGTTTCGCCTTCCATTGACCCACTAAGCGATAAGAACAAAGAGTTGCCTGAGGAAGTAATTAATAACGTGCTTGAGAAACTAAAGATAAACAGAGATAAACCAATCATTACTCAGATTTCTCGTTTCGATTACCTCAAGGACCCTTTTGGAGTAATCGAAACATTTCGGCTGGTTAAAAAGTATGTTGACTGCCAGCTCGTCTTGGCTGGGGGAGGAGCAATTGATGACCCTGAGGGAGGGAAAGTCTTTCAGGAAGTGGTTGAAAAAGCAAGCAATGACCCGGATATCCATGTTTTACTTCTACCCCCGGCAAGCGACCTGGAAATCAATGCCTTACAAAGAGCATCCGCGGTTGTCCTCCAGAAATCCCTCCGTGAAGGTTTTGGGCTTACGGTCGCTGAGGCTTTGTGGAAGGCTAAGCCGGTCGTGGCTTCTGCAGTGGGGGGAATACCTTTACAGATAACTCACAAATATTCCGGATTACTTTCCCATACAGTGCAGGGAACTGCTTATTGGATCAGGCAGCTCCTCCACAGTCCTGGGTACGCAAAAAGGCTGGGCAAGAATGGAAAGGCACACATTAAGCAGAATTTCCTCCTTACCAGACACTTAAGGGATTATCTCCTCCTTTTCCTCTCTCTGGAAGAACATAACGATATAATCCACCTATGAAATAAGGTAGCTGCCCCTATTTTCCTTTTTTAGGTTGACAAAGCTGGGTTTCTGTGGTAATATAATGTTTGGCTCAGGGAGTTTTGACAACATAATATTGTAATATTAGATTCTACATTGTCCGATAAAGGCAAACCTCGAGAAATCGGGGGGCGCAAAACCTCGGATCTAAGGAGTCATCTCTATGATGGCCGGGTTGCCGAAGACAATAAAGAATATATTGAGCCGAATAAGCAGGGAAACGTGCTTGTTCGGCTTTTCTATTATATTAACCATATTTTGTCTAAGTACTATTGCAATTGCTGAGACCACAGACCACACGGTCATAGGGAATCTCCATGTCCTGAATAATACGCTATTCGGCAAATTCAACTACGGCAATGATCGGGTGGAAGGATTCCTGGAGGCCAAAGAGTCTTTTATAGGCAAAGCGAGCGGCGTTTCCATAGGCACAATTGTCGGGGTAGGCACTTCTGATATAGGTTCTGGAAAGATAGATGTGAAGATATGTTTTACCAACGATAATCCTGTATTAGAGCGAAGCGCGCTCTATAAGATAGGAGCCGAATGGCTTCCACAGTGGAATCTCGCATCCACTCGCCTGAAGGCCAAGCTGGGGGTTAGAGGCGGTTACCTTTCAGTGACTACTGCTACCGAGCCAATAGACCCCGCATACCCTTCGCAACTCCTATACGGAGCAGAGACAGGCCTCTCGATTTCAAAAGAACTAAAAGGGATAACTTTTGAGACTGGAGCCACAGGCTACACGACCTATAGTTCCTATGATGAGACTGATCAGGTTGACAATTGCGGAATTGAGTTCCAGGCAGGCAGCAGAGTAGCGGTTTCTCCGCTTATATTAAGCTTGGGATGGAAGGAAATTCGAACCAATTACAATCCAGATAAGTACTTTTTCCTGGATTCGATGAGGGAGGACAACTTCGAAGTTAGTATCGGCTATGCCGGAGACAGGTTTGGTATTGGACTATTCAATTCTTTAGATATTAGAAATGGAATAGAATTTGAAAGGAAGAGGAACCTGACGGGCGTGGGAGTCCAATTAGGCAATTGGGTAACGAAGGGACTTTTCTCTCAGGACCTTCTGGCAGGGAAAGATGCAGTCACGATTTCGCTAGGTAGAACTTTTTCCGACGCATATTTTGAAGCATACTGGACAAAAGACAAGAACTATTTAGAGACCGGAAACGGTAACATTTTTGGAGTAAGCTTCAAATATGGGATTGGACCCAAGCCGGCTGAGCTTGTTGAGAGCAAATATTACGAAAGTTATATTCCAGAAGACGACGGCCCGTTTAATGTTTTGCCCGATTTTCGCCTGCCGTTTGCAGAAAGTGTGGATAGGTTAGATACTATGAATAAAGTCATAAGGTACACCAGGGGAAACCTGCAGTATATCCCGCAGAACGGCTACGATCGCGACCCAAAGCAAGTGTTCGAGCTAAGAGGTGGAGATTGTGATGAGCAAGCACTCTTCCAGTTACACGCTCTGAAATCTCACGGTTACGATGATTTGTATGAACTGGCATTCGTATCTCCCGGAATGGCGCACGCTTTCTCATACGGAAAAGACAACAGGACGGGAAAGGAATATATATGGGAATATGGCAGGGTCTTCAGAGTGGATTTTGACCCTGGTTCTAACTTCTCAGAAAAGGAGAAAATGGCAGCCATACTTTCGGGCAGAGGTTACACAGAAGACTGGGAGTGCTTTTGGGCTTTCAGGCCGACCAGTTTCGACTATAAGGACTACAACTACGAGGATATGGAATGCGTCTATGAAGCGTGGAGTGGCGATTTAAGTATTTCAGGAGAGGCAGTACAGGTAATTCCCGAATCGGGGATAAGGCTATTTATTGGCAATAATTTTGAAGAATAAGAGGGAATATTATCTCCCCTCTTATACACTACCGCCAGTACCGGGGAGGGTACTGGCGGTTTCTTATTTTTATCCTCTGAGACATTATAAAATTCAATAAGGCATTTCGGGATGACTTAAATTTAGATAGGAACAGAGAAAATAATAATCTTGACAAATTTGGATTTTTGTAGCATTATGTAATTACGGGACGCGAGAGAGGGTACAAGCCTGGAGAAAGCGGAGCCGGGCATTTTTTGTTGTTCGTTTTTGAAGTATTGATTTCGCAATTACAGTACAGCTTAAATTGGCATAGACGAATCTGAGGGGGAAAACCCAACCTTCCTTATGCAAGCAATAGCGACTTGAGGCCTGGAATACTTGACAGGCAAATCCAGGCCTGATTGAGAGAGGCGAAAGAAATGGCGAAGAAGGTCAGGCCAGAATCAGAACTGGAAGAGATATATAGACTTTTGATGGAAAATTTGAGTGAAGGTGTGGGCGTTGTCGATAAGAATCAGAAGATAATTTATGTTAACGGCAGGCTGTGTGAGATTATGGGTTTAGGTAAAGATGAATTTCTGGGCAACCATGTCTTAAACTTGTTTAAAGGTAAGAATAGAGAAAAATTCAGAAGGGAATTAGAAAAAAGGCCTAAGGGCAAATCATCGCGATATACTCTAAAGTTTAAGAAGAAGGGAGGAGAAGAGCTTTCCCTCTTTTTTAGGGGGATGCCTTTTTTTGATGAAAAAGGGAAATTCGCTGGAAGCTTCGCAATCGTCTCAGATATTACGGAAAGAAAGAGATTGGAGGAGAGATTGAAAGACCGTACCCGGGAACTGGAGAAAGAAGTAGAGAAGAGAACCCGGTTACTGGTCGGTCTATACAGGGGGGTTGCGGATTCAGAAGAAAGGACCAGGTTGGCCCAGGAGATTCACGACACTTTAGCCCAGACTCTGGCTGCTTCACTTTTGAAAACTGAGACCTGTGAGAAGCTTCTGGGCGATAATCAAGTAGAGGCGAGGAAACAACTATTGGAATTGAGAAGTATGTTAGCAAAAAGTATTAAGGCCACCCGGCAAGTCATGTTTGGATTGCACCTCCCCAACTTTCACAGAGCGGGCTTTACTGCTGTCCTCGGACAGTATTTACAGGAGTTTGAAAGGAAGAGCGGGATTAAGTGTAACTTGAGAGTTAAACTGGAGAGGAGTCTTCCCGTACCGACACAGGTAGGTATGTATCGAATTATTCGGGAGGCAATGAACAACGTGAGAAGACATGCTATGGCGAAAAGGGCCGATTTGAGATTAACAACCGGTCCGAAAGGAAATTTTCACCTTATTATTGAAGATGACGGGAAGGGATTCGATTTGAAGAAAGCCTTAGCCAGGAGCAAACATGCCAAACGTTTTGGACTGAAGGCGATGCGTGAGGAGGCGAAACGGTTGGGAGGGACTTTCGCCGTAGAGACCGCAAAGGGGCAAGGGACCAGGATAAAGGTAATGTGCCGCTTGACAAATATAAGATAAATAAAATTTCTGTGAAGAGCAGTAATAAGGCTATGTATCGGCAGTAATTCTTGAAAATAAGGGAGGGTCGAATCCCCTCCAATGCCGCCGATGTCAGTAAGGGTATTGGCGGCTTTTTTATTTTCCCACCCTTACCAGGCGCCATTATTCATAGAAAATGTACTTGAATAGTTTTAAAAGGATTTGTTAAAATTAATTTGGTGTTTTCCAACGCTTTTAGCAAATAGGGGATGACAGAGCAGTTTCCTATCCTCGTCGAGGGGATTAATGCCAGACTTAAAAGGAGATACAATGATAGCGTAGTGTACCGAAGCAAGAAATGATAGAATGAGGCAAAAAGAGGAGGTGCACTATGCATTACA
>Ga0315314_1001452_pt1 | contig 21398 bp, 21 predicted proteins | sample TDP9_MG_FD_203631 | JGI IMG/M metagenome (GOLD analysis project Ga0315314, IMG submission 203631) | Freshwater sediment microbial communities from Lake Towuti, South Sulawesi, Indonesia - TDP9 | ecosystem: Environmental > Aquatic > Freshwater > Lake > Sediment | place: Indonesia: South Sulawesi... | reverse complement strand
CATCGCTCCATGGACAAGCCCCCACTGTGGCTTCGAGAGTCCAATGATGTCGACAGCATAGACTACACTATACCTCATTATGATGCCAGTTGCAAGTGCGTATAGAAAGGCTCCAAAAATCGCTATCTTTAAGATCCTCAGTCTTATGACAGGGTCAAAGATATCGAGAAGGGTTCCTTTGAAACTGAATTTCTCTTCAAATCTTTTCTCAACAATCAAGCTCTCTTTCAAATAGAGCGCTCGCCCCAGACTTGCCAAAATCATGATCACACCTGAGATTAGAAAGGCTAGGCGCATGCCCTGAAGCATCCCCATCCTCTCCAACAGATAGCCACCTACTATTGGCAGTGTAGTTGAAGGAATCGCCATAAGGGTGTGGATGGTTGCGAAGGCAGTGGCACGTCTTTTAGGGTCAACAGCATCAGCAAACATCGCCTGTCGAGCCGGAAGAACAATATTTGTAAAGGCTTCTAGAATCACCCCGGGGATCAGATGCTCCCAGCGAGTGGCTAAGAAGTAGGTGAAGGGCGCGAAGGATGATACGAAGCCGCCCCAGACGACCAACTTCTTCCGACCAATCTTATCGGTCAAGTAGCCAGCTGGCACCTGTATCAAGACGCGGAATGAGCCTTGGACGAGTCCGAGGAGACCAAGGATAGATATAGATGTCCCTAGGTCGAGTACGTAGAGGGACCAGAAGGTGGAGGTGAGAGAGAGAATCCCTTGGCCAACGGTCTCAGTAATCGACATGACGAGAGCGTTTCCTCTCAACCCCAAAAAGCTCTTGCCCGATTGAACATCCATAGTGTCTATTACTACCGTTCTAGTGTATTTAGAAGTTATTGCTCTGTAGATTGTTTCATATGATACATAAGCGTAAGTATTAAAAATAAAGAGGGAGGTGATCAATAGATATGTCAGAAATCAGTAAAGATCAGGAAGAACATATCTTAGAGCTCCATAAGAAAGCTATAGTCATCGACTTCCACTGTGATGCGATTCTTGCCACCCTCCCTGACTCAGCCTTCATCATTGGGGGTGGAGCAAAGAGGACGCTTGCGGAGAGATCGACCGCGGGACACGTGGACATCCCTAGGCTCTTCGAGGGAGGGGTCGACTGCCAAGTCTTCTCACACTTTGTCGAGCCGATCTACAACCCGATAGCACCTCACAGAATGCTCCAAGTAATGGGCTACTCCTTCTCCGAAATCGAGAAAAACTCTGATAAGCTGGAGATCGTGACTAAGGCGGGGGAGATCGAGAGAAACCACGGTAGGAAGGTGTCGATCATCGTTGGATTCGAAGGGGGCGAAGCTGTCGGTCAGGACCTGCGACCATTGAACATCTATCACAGACTCGGGCTGAGGAGACTCACACTATGCTGGAACAACAGGAACTATATCGCAGATGGAGTCCGCTGGCAGAAGTCCAAAGGTGGATTGACAGAGTTCGGCGTCTCAGTAGTGGAGGAGTGCAACAAGCTCGGGATCCTTGTTGATGTATCTCACATGACGGATCCAGGCTTCTGGGATGTCTTAGCTGTGAGCAAAGATGTTGTAATAGCATCTCATTCGAACTGCCGAGCTATCTGCTCTGCTACGAGGAACCTCACCGACGACATGATCAAGGCTCTAGCCGAGAAAGGTGGGGTAATAGGAGTCAACTACGCTCAGTTCTTCCTCCTTGACCGAAAAGAGATGGTGAGCGGGAAGGTTCCTACTGTTGAGACTGTCGTCGATCACATCGATCATATGGTAAAGATTACGGGCAGCACGGATAACATTGGGCTTGGATCCGACTTTGACGGAGTTCCCACGATGGCACAGGGCTTAGAGGATACAAGCAAGCTGCCTAACCTGACAAAGGCGCTTGTGGCTAGGGGCTACTCAGACCAAGATGTTGAGAAGATTTTAGGTGGAAACTTCCTACGCATCATCAAGAAAGTCTGGAAATAGGGCTAATAGACATATCTTCTCCTTTTTTGTGACTTAAGGTTAATTGTGGCAAGTTTCTACGTTCGTGCTGAGGAGAATTAGAAGATCACTGTTATTAGGAGCCATTGTAGCCTAATTTATTGCTAATAATCTCTTGAGATCTCATGCTCCAAAACCTTATAAACGCATATCCCTAAAATCAGAGAACGGTGATGTTATGCAATATAAGATCCTATTGTCTGGACGCATGCAAGAGTTCGCCGAACCAACAACAATATTGGAACCTGCTCCTGAACGGGTAATGGTTACACCTCACCTCGAATACGAGTTCTACGAACATATCTATATCCACAACTTCATTAGGACTGCTGTCTGGGCCGAGAAGAACGGGTACGACGCCATCGTCATCGGATGTTTCTACGATCCAGGCCTTCGAGAGGCTCGGGAGCTGGTGAATATACCTGTGGTAGGTGTCTGTGAGGCCAGTGTCCATGTAGCTTCTATGCTTTCAGCTGGGAAGTTCTCGATACTTGTGGGCAGGGAGAAGTGGATACCTAAGATGGCTGCTAATGTCAGAGACTATGGCTTTGAATCTAGGGTAGCCTCTTGGAGGGTGCTTGGTCTCACTGTACCAGATATGAGGGATAGAGAGAAGACGGAGGCCGCAATTCTAAGGGAAGCGAGGGCTGCCGTGGAGGAGGACCGTGCTGAGTGTGTGGTCCTCGGCTGCACGGGGATGGCTGGGCAGGCGAAGAAGGCGCAGGAGGAGCTGGGTGTGCCAGTTTTGGATCCTGTTCTGATGGGTCTCAAGGTGGCTGAGCTTAGGGCGATGCTTTGGAAGAGGTTCGGCATCTCTCACAGTAAGATCGGGGGATATGAAGCTCCGCCATTGGAGGAGATGAAACCGATCTACGAGAAGTTTTACGGCAGTTACCCATAAAATAACCTTTTTTACCTCCTTTTTTCTCTTACACCGCATAGTCTTAAATATCTTTTTCGTCTATAGCAAGAGGAGGATAAGTAGAATGTCTTTTTCTTCGGTTGGTTGGAGTAGCTTCGGAACTGAGCGGCAATACTCAACCTACAGATGGATGGAGCTGTCCCGTTCCGCAGATTTTCTCTGCAGGAAGGTCCTAGAAATTAAGCCAGGCGAAAACGTGGTCATCTATGCTGATACAGCTACAGACCCGAGGGTTGTAAATGCAACTGCGGCAGCAGCATACACTATTGGTGCTCATCCAGTAGTCTTATGGTATGAGACGAGGGGCGACATAGACCTTCCACCCCCGAAGCCTGTAGAGGCGGCGGTTCTAGCAGCGGATGTCGTCATTGAGTACGCCGTAGCTTATCTCGTCCACTCTCAGATGTGGGCGAAGGCGAGGGTTGCGGGTATTCCAATAGCCTGTCTGACGGGAATGAATGTCGACATGATGGTCAGGTGCCTAAACCCAGACAACTACGAGAAGATTCAGGAGTTCGGAAGAGCCTACAGTGAAGCCCTAAGAAGGGCGAAGTCAGGGTTCAAAGTCACAAGCCCGGCTGGCACCAACCTCACTATGAAGGTCAGACCCCCAATGGCGCCACCCGGCCCAGGGGCGCCGACACCCGCCGTAGGAGTACCGCGAAGGAGAGGTGGGATGCTGGTTGGACAAGGGATGATCCCAGCACTTCGAGAGACCGTCAACGGCACAATTGTCTTCGACGGCGCTATCTGGCCTCCTTCTGAGATCGGTGCTATCAAGAAGCCCATCGAGCTGAATGTGGTGGACGGCGTGGTCAAGGAATTTTCAGGAGGCTTTGAGGCGAAGCTGCTTAAGAACTGGTTCGCCCACTTCAACGACCCAAGGGCGTACAATATAAATCACTTGTCACCAGGATTCAACCCTGGCGTGAAGAGGGTGAGCGGCGACATAGTCGAGGATGAAAGGGTCTTCGGCTGCCTTGAAATCGGCATCGGCATGACTGAGGTCCCCTGCCACACCGACGGCATCATACTCGACCCTTCTATCTGGGCTGATGATGTTCTCATCGAAGAAGAAGGGATCTACGTCGATTCCACTCTGAAGAAGCTCGCCAAGGAGCTAGGTATGCAGCTCTGGGTCGAATAGGTCCATTCCATTTTCTTGAGAGTCAAACCTACTTTTTTTGTTGAACGATTTCTGGTGACTTCATGCTCGCTTTTAGTGGATCCGGTTTAGGAAGCCAACAGGTTATCTATCGAAGACATAGCTGCTTGTGGTCTGTATCGATGCGCACACGCATTTTGGAAGACGTATGCCTGCAGGCAAACCAACAGAAGGAGCACGGCAATGCGTGAAGATGATGAACTCTATCTGCATAGATGCCATGATCACCCACCCGTCCCATGCGGGATATCCTTTGATGAAACCTATGATAAGAGAAATAAGCTTCTGGCGGACGCTATGAAGAAGTATCCCAACAGGTTTTCTGGCTTAGCCGCGCGTCTTTGCTTCGATCAGAAGAGAGTAGTCTTCACGACTGATGTACCCTTTGGACACTCAGAATGCGAACTCAAAGTCATCGAACTGACGAGGGTCAGAGAGGAGATCAGGTGACTGATCATTGGCGAAAACATCAAGAGAATTCTCAAACTATAGCGCTCCATAAGCACTTTTCTCTTAAGACATAAGCAGATTGTGCATGGTGTTCTAAGGTGTTATATAGAGATTAGATAATGGTTTAGAGGAGGAGTAACTATGTTAGGTAAGCCAAAGAAAGTCTTCATCTCCATCGATATGGAGGGCATCACAAGCATAGTGAGCGGCGACCAAACAGGTGGAGACCCAGGCGAATACCAGGTAGGCAGGAAACTCATGGTCGGAGACCTTAACGCTGCAATTGAAGGCGCCCTATCAGCGGGCGCAGAGGAGATAGTTGTTTGCGACTCTCACGGTGGTATGAGAAACATTCAGCCAGAAGACCTCCATGAAGCTGCGTTGCTGGTGCGTGGCTCGCCTAAGCCCTACTCGATGATGGAGGGCATCAGCCCAGAGTTCAACGCAGCTATGTTCATCGGCTACCACGCCCGAATGGGTGCTCCTAAGGCTATTCTATGCCACACCTACTCTGGAGCCACAGTGGAAAGCATACATGTCAACGGAGTGGAAGTAGGGGAGACGGGCTACAACGCTGGTCTAGCTGGTCATTACAGCGTGCCGCTGGTCTTCATATCAGGCGACAGCGCTGTAGCCGAGGAAGCCAAGGCAATCATACCCAATATCACAACTGCTGTTGTGAAGTGGGCTGTGAGTAGGCAGGCTGCGAAGTGTCTCCACCCCAAGAAGGCAAGGGAACTGATAAAGCAGAAGGCAGCTGAAGCACTTCAGAACTACGGTAATGTCAAGCCCCTTGTCTTCAGACCGCCCATAGAGGTCCGATTGAAGTTCTTTAACCCCTCAATGGCTGATGCCGCTGAGGCTCTGCCAACCATGGAGCGCCTAGACGGGACGACGCTAAAAGGAATCTACCCCAACTACCCTGCCGCTCATGTAGCTATAAGAGCCGCCATCGGCTTGGCAGGCACAACCGTTGTGAGGCGCTGAAAGAGTAGCTCCTACTTTTTTATTATGTTCATGAACCTCATCGGTTCGTAAACCTTGTAGAAGTTGACTCTAGTCAATTCCTTCTCGGAGGGAGAGAGCTGCCCCTCAACAAGCTTGATGGTCAGAGCCTTCTCCGATGCTTCAAGAATGAGCTTCATCACCTCTTCAACTGAGAGCCTCGAAGGAGCCTCGTCAACCAGATTCGTGACTGGGTCTTTAAGCCTCTTTAAAGTCAGCTTGAGGAGATTTAAGTCAGCGTCTATGAGCAGGGTTCCGTGGCAGAGCACTGAACGCCGTTTTACGTACATCGCCATACCCGATATCTTGTTTGATCCTATGAAGAGGGAGTTTGGTGGCTTGAACCTCGCCATGATTCTTAATCCCTCAAGAGCTTCGATGATGGGGACACTACAGGCCTCGAAGATGCGTAGAGAGCTTATGATTTCTCCCTCCCACTTCTTTCTGAAGGCGAAGGTCCAGTTGAGGTTCCCCAAGTCGTGGTAGACTGTTCCGCCGCCCGTGAAACGCCTCACAACAGGGATCTGGAGATGGCGACACTCCTCAAAGTTCACCGTTTCCTCAGGCTTCTCCGACCATCCTACGACCGCGGAGCGTGAGCTCCTCCAAAGCCTCAGGGTGTTCGGAGTCTCTCCCCTTTCCACGGCTTCTAGAAGCGTCTCTTCCACAGCCATGTTGAGATAGGGGTCGGTCTCCCCAGAGGTCAGCAGCCTCCACACATCTACCACTCTTACTTACGCCCCTTAGACTTCGGAAGATGGATCATTCTGCCCAGAGAGGAGAGGATTTCGGAGTCTCCTATTCTTGTCGCTGTCTTACTCTTCCTCAAGGGTTTGCAGAATCTCCCTCAGGCGACCGAGGAATCTGGCTGCAGGTGCGCCGTCCACTATCCTGTGGTCGAAGGCGAGGCTCAGAGTTGCCGTAGGCTTAGCTACGATGCTGGCCCCCTCTACAACTGCCTTCTGGGAGATTTGCCCCACGGCTAGTATAGCTGCCTGACGCGGGTTTATGATCGGCTGGAATTGGTCTACTCCAAGGATGCCTAGGTTTGTTATCGTGAAGGTTCCTCCTCTTAGGTCGTCCACTGTGAGTCTCTCCTCCCTTGCCCTTGAGGCGAGCTCCTCCACAGCCTTTGTCAGCTCAACCAAAGACCGCTGATCAGCATCCTTGATGGCAGGAGCGATGAGCCCGTGGGGCGTGTCAACGGCTATGCAGATGTTGACTGCCCTCCAGACCTTGATCTCTTCTCCTTTGAGAATTGAATTGAGAATTGGGAACTCTCTGAGCGCCTTAGCGGTTGCCTTGATCAGGAGCGCATTGTAGGAGACTTCGACGCCCTTCTCTTTGAGCCGCTTCCTCAGGTCTGCCGTATGCGACATGTCCACATCCATCGTCACAATCGCATGAGGAGCCGTCCTGAAGCTCTCAGCCATCCTCTCCGCCACGGTCTTTCTAACACCTACTAAGGGAATTGTCTGCGAGAACTGCGAGCTCTCCTCCACAAGTTTGAGAACGTCTTCCCTAGTGATCCTTCCCTCGGGTCCTGTCCCCACGACCTCAGTCAGGTCTATGCCGTGCTCATCTGCAAGGCGCTTGGCCAAAGGAGAGGCAATAACCCGGCTTGTCTCCCTCCTCTGAATCTGTGGAGCCTCTCTCTTCTCTGTCTCAACTTCTTTTCTTTCTGGTTCAAGTAGTTGAAAGAGCGCCTCGTTCACAGCTGCCTTAAGTTCCTCCTCTACATCTTCCTCTTCTCTCAGGATCCCTATGACCCGTCCGATGGGAACGTCCTTTCCCGCTGATACAACAATTCTGTAAAGTGTGCCTGAGGCTGGGCTTGGGACTTCGTAGGTCACCTTCTCGCTCATTATCTTCACAACGGGTTCCCCTTCCTTCACGTAGCCACCTTCAGGCGTCACCCATTCGACGATGGAACCCTTCTCCATGTCGATGTCCATTCTAGGCATGAGTACCCTGCGCATTTAGCAGCTCTCCTCTTCAAACAACGATGCCTTTAATGGCTTCCATAATAGCCTCGATGTTGGGGACGGTCATCTTCTCTAGCGGCGGACTGACAGGTATCGGAATATCAGGTGCAGCAACCCTTACTACCGGCGAGTCCAAGTAGTCGAAGGCTTTCTCAATGACAAGGGCTGCGATCTCGGCGCCGACGCCCCCGGTCTTAGGCGAATACTCCACAGTCACGAGCCTGTTCGTCCTCTTCACAGAGTTCAAAATACTTTCAATATCCAAGGGGTTTAGGCTCATAGGGTCAACCACCTCTACGCTGATCCCTTCGTTCTTGAGCCTATCCGATGCCTCAACCGCCCTCGGAACCATCGCCGAGACGGCTACAACCGTCACATCGTTTCCGCTGCGTTTGACATCTGCTTTTCCGAAGGGCAGAGTGTACTCCCCCTCTGGAACAGGACCCTTGACCCTGTAGACGAGGTGAGGCTCGAAGAAGAGGACAGGCGAGTTACCTCTAACGGCGGTCTTAAGAAGCCCCTTGGCGTCCCGGGGTGTCGAAGGAACCACGAGCCTGAGTCCAGGCACGTTCATGAACCAGGCTATAGGCACCTGTGAGTGGTCTCCGCCGTGCCCTCTTCCGTGTCCAACCATCATGCGAATCGTGAGAGGAACCCTCAGCTGCCCTCCCGAGCTGTAGCGCATCTTCGCTGCGAAGTTCACGACTTGGTTCATGCAGTTGGCGATGAAGTCGGCGTACATGATCTCGACAATGGGTCTCAGCCCTGTCAACGCGGCGCCTATGGCTGCTCCTACGAAGCCCTCCTCTGAGATAGGTGTGTCCCTGACTCGTTCTGGTCCGAACTCCTTGAGCAGTCCGTCTGTGACTTTGTAGACACCTCCGAGAACGCCTACATCTTCGCCCATCACAATGACAGAAGGGTCTCTCGTCATCTCCTCTGCTAGTGCCTCTCTCAGTGCCTCGATCATGCTCAACTCTCTAACCATTGGCTCTCACCTCCTAGTAGACATCCTTCAGGAGCTCCTCAGGGCTAGTATAGGGACTCTCCAAGGCGAAGGTCATCGCTTCTGCCACAGTCGCCTCCACCTCCGCCTCGATTGAGCCCAAATCCTCCTCCAAAACTCCTTTGGAAAGAAGTAGTTCTCTGAACCTTTTGACGGGACAGAGCTTCTTCCACGCTTCGACCTCTTCTTTCGTCCTGTAGTCGAATCCAGGGTCTCCCGCGTGGTGTCCAAGCCACCTGTAGGTCTTGCACTCGATGAGCGTAGGTCCTAATCCCTTCCTAGCGTCGTCTACGGCCTTCCTAGCTGCTTCGTAGACGACTGCAACATCGTTTCCGTCGACAACGATACTTGGTATGGCGTAGGCGGCGGCACGTGCGGCTATGTTCTCTGTGAGGGTTGACCTTGTCTGGCTGACGGAGAGGGCGTACTGGTTGTTCTCGCAGACGTAGACGACGGGCAGTCTCCAGAGGCCGGCGAGGTTCATTCCCTCATGGAAGTCTCCGATGTTCGCGGCTCCTTCCCCGAAGAAGCACACTACGATCTGGTCCCTTGCTCTATGCCTGATGGAGAGTCCGACGCCTACTGCTATCGGGATGTTGGCGCCCACGATGGAGCAGGAGTAGATAACTCCGTCTGCGAAGCTCGTAGCCCGCATCGAACCGCCCTTCCCCTTGCAGAGTCCTGTTGCTTTGCCTAGAATCTCAGCTGCCAGCTTCTTCATGTCTGCTCCCTTGGCTAGGTTGTGGGCGTGCCCTCTGTGGGTTGTAAGGACGTAGTCGTCCTTCCTGAGGTTTGAGCAGACCCCGACGGCTACCGCTTCTTGTCCGATGTAGAGGTGGGCTGAGCTGGGAACCTTGCCCTTGTGGTAGAGGTCTGCGATGCCTTCTTCGAACCTTCTGAGTTTAAGCATCTGGCTGTACATCTGGAGCATCTCATTCAGGCTGAGAGTCATGCAGCTATTGCCCCCTTTTGAATTCATTACACCTCTTTAACTTCCTACGTCTTCTTAAGCATTTCAGGGACTTCACCAGTCTCTTTTGTACAGAGAAACTCGGCAGGCTCCTCGCTGAGATTCATGAACTGGTGGAGCTCCATGGAGGCTATGAAGATAGCGTCGCCCGGTCCAACAGTCATCTCCTTGTCTTCTCCTTTCAGTAGAAGGTTTCCTCGGAGGACGTAGACTTCGTGCTCGTGCTCATGCCTCTCTTGTGGTGTGTAACCTCTAGGCTCAACGGTGAAGAGTCTCAACTGGATTCTCCTAGCGCCAACACCCGCGTGGAGTAGATACTTGATGGTCACACCTTTCCCCGCGCCTATGGAATGTGCCCTAGCCGACCTCCTATTCACGATAAACATGCTGCCCGCCCTTCCAGGATCTATCTATTCGTCCCACACTTTTCGGAAGAGGTTGAGGAAGTTGAGTCCAAGGATCTTCTTGATCTCGGCGTCTGAATATCCTCTTGCGACGAGTCCCTTGGTGAAATTGGACATGTTCTCCAGCCAGCCGTAGCTCCACTCCTTGGGCATAGGCGTGAAGTAGGTTCGGTCTATGCGGTCGGGGTATCTGTTGATATAGGCTGCTCTTGTTACAGAGTTGCGAAAGTCTAGGTCTGAACCGAAGCCGACATGGTCAACGCCGACTAGGTCGACCGTGTAGTCCACTTGATCCATGAGGTCATCCGTCAGTGTTGATGGACCGTGCTTCTTGGCGAAGTAAGGTGTCACTCCGACGACTCCGCCTTTTTCAGAACAAGCCTGCAATGCTACGTCGGTTCTACCTCTTCTAATAGCGAAGGTGTTGAACTGCTTGCCCTTGTCTGGGTTATGAGGTGTGGTGGCTCGGGGACAGACGTGCGTGAAGGTGACAGGGTCCTTAGATACCTCGATCGCCTCCATCGTCGATCGGTCTCCCACATGACTCAGGTCGATGAGCATCCCACGCCTGTTCATCGCTTCCACAAGTTTGACTCCGAAGTTACTGAGGCAGGCGTTCGATTCTTCGTTGCAGCCGTCTGCTGCCTCGTTCCGTTCACTGTAGGAGATCTGGATGATTCGGACTCCCCAGTGCCAGGCAATATCCAGGAAGCGCAGGTTGCCTTCGAGGAAGGAACTGTTCTGAGGACCAAAGATGATGCCGTGCTTGTTCTCCTTCTTCGCCCTCTCGATGTCAGAAGCCTTAAGCACCAGCAAAGCCTTCTCTTTGTGACCCTCAATCCAGTCATGATATTCGGACAGCTCCCGCAGAGCCTCGTTCATAGTGTGTTGCATGCAGACTGTGGCGTTGGTTGCCGTGATTCCACCTTTGAGCATGTCGTCAATCCAGATATTCTCACCTACAGGGCTGATGAAGGGGACAATGCTGGCGTCGATGATGATGGACTCTCCGTGAAGGGCGAGAGCGCGAGCCTCTTCCTCCTTGCTCAGGTCAAGATAGCTCTTCAATTTGACCGATGATATTCTGAACTTCATACTATAAAGCCCTATCCTCTGGGACGACAAGAACCGCTTCGTACAATGGAAACCGCTGCTACGTCTTCCCCAGTCTAAAGAGAGATTGTTCCTCTAGACAGAATTTCCGTCGATCTTGTTGGGTCATGTCTCTGCAGATTGCTGGAACTGGTCAACCTCTTTGTGGTAGTAGCCGAAGTCGATCTTATTTGCTTAGGCATTTCTCATTTGTCTGACCTACCTATATCAGACATAGGCTATGTGAATTTGAAGTGGAGGCAGTTGTTTTATAAATCCATTTAGCTCTCTCCATATGATCGGAAATGGGCATATATGAAGAGGTAAGGGCTAAGCGGGTCATCAACGCGTCTTTCCCCGTGACAGTCTTAGGAGGTTCACGTCTAACTAAAGAGATGCTAGATGCGATGGTCGAAGCTAACGAGAGCTACGTCGACTTCTGGGACTTCATGTCAAAAGCGGGCAAATTTATCGCAGAAATCACAGGTGCAGAGGCAGCCTGCGTTACGCCAGGTGCTTTCTCCGCTCTCTCGTTATCTGTTGTCGCATGTATGGCTGGGAAGGACCCAGAGAAGATTAAGATGCTTCCAGATACCACTGGAATGAAGAATGAGGTTGTCATCCAGAGGTGTCTGAGAGCTCCAATATATGACAGGAGCATGACCGTCTTCGGGGGAAAGTACGTTTTCGTAGGAAATGAATCTGTATGCAGCCCTAAGGAGCTAGAAGCTGCCATAAACGAGAAGACGGCTGCCATCCACTATCTAGCCAGTGATAGACCACGCGAGGGGGCAGTTCGTATCGAAGAGGTTGTGAAGATCGGGAAGAAGCATGGTATTCCCATCGTCGTCGATGCTGCTGGTCAGACATACCCGATCGACGGTCTTAGGAAGTACACCGCGATGGGTGCGGACCTAGTGTGTTACAGCTCCAAGTACTTCGGCGGTCCGAACTCCGCGGGCTTCGTCATAGGTCGAAAGGACCTTGTGGATGCGGTTTCGCTGCACACCTTCCTAGGCATCGAGTCCCAAGGGCGTGTGATCGGCGCATATAGCGTGGGCAGGGGCTACAAGATGGATAGACAGACCGTCGCCGCCATGCTCGTCGCCCTAAAGAGATGGGTGACAATGGACCACGAAAAGGAACGGATACAGCCAGCTCTTAGGAGGGCACGTTACATCATGGATGAGTGTGTAGGACTCTCCAAGGTGAAGATGAATGCCTACCCTGAGAGCTTCGCTTTCGTCTCAGGCCATGTCTTCGGCATCCAGTTAAGCTTCGAGAACGAGAAGACCGGGGAGGAGGTCATAAGAAAGCTGAGAGAGGGCGACCCAGCAATCTGGACAAGAGGAAACATCATCAACACCTTGTTCCTTAAAGACGGAGAAGAGAAGATAATCGTCAAGAGACTCAAAGAGATACTCAGCTAAACCCCTTCTTATTTGAACGTATCTTCCACGACTTTTTTTCTTTTCGAAGCCATCCCTGATAAAGGTCTCCTTGATCACAATTCAAACCCGAAAGTAACACTTCAGAAAATACGTATGATTGAAAGAGAAAAAGGGGAAAAGAACCTACAGTCACTCTCTCTTTAGAACTCTGCCTGAGGTGGTGCCGGTGTGCTTCGCGTTCCTAACGACAGCTACGCCGTTGACGAAGACGTATTCTATGCCTGCTGGCTGCTTCGCCGGATCCAGTGGAGTAGCTGTTACCTTGAGGTTCTCCAAGTCCATTAGGACGATGTCAGCGTAGGAACCTTCTGCAACGATGCCTCTGCCCTTGAGCTTGTGACGTATCGCCGGCTGAGTTGAGGTCTTGTGAACTGCCTGTTCAAGTGTCAGCGCCTTCTGCCTATTCACGAACTTGTCGAAGAACCCGACGAACCCAGAGAAGCTGGTGATCGAGGCTGGCGGACGCTCAGGAGCCTCAGGCTTCGCCCCAGGGGGCTGAGGCTTCGGGTATTCAGTGATGTTGACATCTAATCCCACTGCGCTGGCAGGATGCTGGAAGAAGATGACGTGGTGAGCTGCTTCTGGGTTGCCTCCGCCTGTGCCAGACTTGGCGTCGGGGGTCTTCGACGATGAGGTCGAACCAAACGTCGAGGGGATCCTTACCTTTCTCCTGAGCTATCTGCGCAAGAGACCTGTTCTCATATTCTTTGTTCTTGTGTTCCAGCACCCAGACATTCTCCGCCCACTGCGGGTTCGTATTCGGGTTGGAAGAGATATCCACGTAGATCTTACCCTTGTAGAGAGCGTCTTTCACTTCCTCCCTGAACTCCCGCACCTTCAGCCACTTAGCGAAGTTCTCCCTTGAGCCGAGCTCCCTGACCCAAGGACTCCACACGTTGGAGAGATAAGACCAACCTCCAAACCTTGTAGGTAGCGCCGAGGGAATCACATCGAAGCTGATGTCAAGACCCTCCTTCAAAGCTTCATCGATGACCATCAATGTTGCCCTGCGGTTAGCCTCCTCCAAGATGTCTGGGCCACCCTGTGGGCGTATGTACCAACCTGTGTATAGATGGGCTACGTTCATCCTTACACCTTGCGTCCCCCTGCAGATTTCAATGATCTCTCGGAGTCCATCGATCTTGTCGTGGACGCGAGCACCTCGGGCAACATCCCGCCTACGGTTTGTTCGTCGGGAGTGAGGGGCGAAGGTCGCATCGTAGTCCTTAAGGATTGATGCGTGCTCTATGATCTCGTCCCGCGAGGCGAATACATCGGGCTCGTAGTCTAGGCCTACAGACATTCCTATGCAGCCCTCCTCTATCGCCTGCCTGATGAGCCCCGCCATCTGTGCGCGTTCAACCTTCGTGGAGTGGCGCATGTAGTTTTCGCCCATTACAAGACGCCTCACCGTCCCGTGACCGAGAAGGGGAGCGAAGTTGATGGAGATGCCTCGTTTCTCCAAGTGCTTGAAGAGGTCGCCCATCGTGTGCCAGTCTATCTTGTAGCCTGCCTCCTTCTCCAGCAGCTTGTTTACCTCTTCTCTCGGGAAGTACCTCGTCTCGGGGTAATACTTGTAGACTTGGACCTCAGGGAAGTATTTGTTAAGACGTTGCGGCAGCGGTATAATGTCGCCGATGGGAGCTGGTGAGCCCCCGCACTGCCCACCGACGAAGGTCGTCACACCCTGCAGCACGTAGTTCTCAGCCTTAGGGTACTCTATTATACCCCTGTCGCCGTGGCTGTGAGAGTCGATGAAGCCTGGCACAGCAGTCAGCCTAGAAGCATCGATAACCTCCTTTGCATCGCCAGCGACTTCACCGAGGGCAACGACCTTGTCGCCTACAATACCTATGGAACCCCTATACCGTGGTCTACCACTTCCATCGATGATAGTTGCGTTGCTTATTAGAAAATCAAATTCGCCCATAGTATACCCCAGAAACATTGTCCTTACGACTTAAAGCATTTACTAGAACCCAACAATACTGAAACAGGCTTCAAGGAAAGGCTGTACAAGACTTCCGACATCATAGACCGTCGTTTCACGAAAATCTTGAAAAACTCTCCATGCCATATTCTCTAGGATGCACTTTGAAGGCTGCAGTATATTACAGCTCTGAAGACATCAGAGTCGAGGAGATGCCGAAACCAAAGATAGGTTTAGGCGAAATCCTGGTCGAGATGCATGCCTGCGGACTCTGCGGCTCAGACCTCATGGACTGGTACCTAAAGGACAGGGCGCCGCTTGTGCCGGGACATGAGCCTGCGGGGATAGTTGTCGAGGCTGGTTCTGAGGTAGAAGGCTTCGATGTGGGCGACAGAGTCTTCGCCCACCACCATGTAGCATGCCTCAACTGCCACTATTGTCGTCACGGCGACTACACTCTCTGTGAGAGATTCAGGGAGACTCATCTAGACCCAGGGGGCTTCGCAGAGTATTTCAGAGTTCCACAGGAGAACCTCCTTATCGACACATTGAAGATTCCTGAAGAACTCTCCTTTGAAGAGGCGACTCTCATCGAGCCTACGGCGTGCTGCATAAAGGGACTGAGAGAGGCAGGCATGCAGATTGGAGACTCCGTTGCAGTTGTCGGAGCAGGTCCGACAGGGCTGCTTCTTCTTGAACTTGCCAAGGTCTTCGGAGCCTCAGACCTCTTTGTAACAGACCTCATCGGCTATAGATTGAGGGTTGCAGAACGGCTCGGGGGATCTCTAGCCTTGAACCCTTCTGTAGAAAATCCTGTCGGGGTTGTGAAAGAGAAGACTGATGGTCGGGGTGCAGACATCGTTATTGTGACCGCACCCAGCTTGGAGGCTTTGGAGTCTGGCTTGGACTTGTGTCGGAAGGGTGGGACGCTCTGTGTCTTCGCTCCTACACCTCCAGAAGTCTACCTGAAGCTGAGTATTAACAGAGTCTTCTTCTCTGAGATCAAGATCTTTGGTTCCTACTCAACTTCGCACTTGGAGACCAAAATGGCGCTGGAACTGATGGAGAGTCGAAGGGTCGAGGTGAAGAAACTCATCACCCATAGGTTCCCTCTGGAAAAGATCAGTGAAGCATTTATGTTGGCTTCGACCGATAAGAACTGTCTCAAGGTCGTCATAACGAGCGGAGGTAGCTAAGAAGATGCGTAAGATGAAGGCTGCAGTGCTTTACGGCATCGAAGACCTTAGGGTCGAAGACGTAGAAGTTCCAGAGGCGGGTCCTGGCGAGGTCTTGGTGCAGGTCAAGGCTGCGACGACCTGTGGGACGGATGTCAAGATTCTGCGCAGGGGCTATGTTGGGGACATAGTTTCTTACCCCATGCCTTTCGGGCATGAATGGAGTGGCATTGTCGTGGACGTTGGGGACGGGGTTGAAGGGTTTGGCGTTGGAGATCGTATTAGGGCGGGGAATTCAGCCCCCTGCTACTCCTGCGTCATGTGCGCTGAAGGTAAATACAACCTCTGCATGAGTCGGACGTGGCTCTGGGGTGCCTACGCCGAGTTTATTAAAGTGCCGAATCAGATAGTCCTCTTCAATGCACAGAATTTCCCCAGTTCTCTCGGTTTTGAGGAGGCTGCTGTAGCTGAACCCTTGGCATGTGTCCTTCACGGTTCTGACAAGGTGGGCACAACAACGGGCGATTCTGTAGCTATTATAGGTGCTGGACCTATTGGGCTTCTCCACCTCTTGGTTGCTAAGCAGAAGGGAGCTGAACGCATCTTCATCAGTGACCTAGTGGATGATAGACTGCAGGTTGCCGAACGCCTCGGTGCAGATGAGACGATCAACTCTGAGAGAGAGGACCTACCGAGCGTCGTGAAAGAGTTGACCGGCGGACTTGGCGTCGATGTCGTTATAGAATCGGTGGGGTTGCCTCAGACTTGGATGGATGCCCTAAGGCTGGTGAAGACTGGAGGGAGAGTCCTTGAGTTCGGAGGTGCTCCCTCCGGGACCACGATCGAGGTGGAGACAGAGTTGCTGCACTATGGGGAAGTGACGATTATGGGTTCCTTCCATGCCGCTCCCAGCGACTTCGAGAGGGCGCTCCGAGCGATTGCGGAGAGGAAGATCGACGTGAAGCCTCTTCTCACTGACAGAATGAAGCTGGAAGAAATAACGAAGGCCTTCGAGATACTCTCCACCTCCAAGAGCGAGTTGAAGATAGCGATAATACCCTAGGTCAGGTTCACAGACCTCACGGCTTCTGCCACTTCTTTCCTCTCCCTCTCGTTGAGAGGCAGTATCGGTTGTCTTGGAACCCCTGTATCTATGCCTCTCAGGCGTGTCGCCTCCTTCAGCGCTGCGATCTGGCTGTGATCTTTTATGAGGACTTTGTTGACGAAGGAAGCCATCAATTGGTACTTCGCCGCGTCTGTGGTTCTACCTTCTTTGAAGGCTTTGTAAAGACCGACGCAGATCTCAGGTATGACATTCCCTATTGCGACAATGCCACCTTCTCCTCCGAGCGTTAAGGTAGGGAGGATCGTGTCGCCTGAACCTGTGAGGACTGAGACCTTGCTGCTTACGAGGCGTATGATCTCAGCCATCAGCCGGATGTCTCCACTGCTGTCCTTCACTCCTATGACTCCACCGTACTGGGAGACGAGGCGGTCGATGAGTGGAGGAGGGATAGAGTAGTTCGTGAACTTTGGCACGTTGTAGATCAGAATGGGTAGGTCAACTGCTTCAAGCAGAGTGGCGTAGTGTTTGAAGACCTCCTCGTTAGAGAGCTTGAAGTAGAAGGGTGTCACCACAAGAGCAGCATCGGCACCCGCTTCAAGAGCGTCACGGGTCTGCAGGATTGTGTCCCGTGTTCCCATTGTACCGGCTCCAGCGATCACGGGCCCTTTTCCGTTCACCTCGTCCACGGTCACGTCGACGATGCGCCTTAGTTCCCCTCGACTGAGATATGGCGATTCTCCTGTGCTACCGCAAGGAACGATGCCTGAGACACCTGCGTCTAAAAGATGATCGATAAGCCGTCTCAGAGCTGTTTCGTCTATCTCCCCATTCTCTCGGAAGGGAGTTAGAACGGGTACAAAGATGCCTTCAAGCCTCATGTACTATCGACTATGATGAATCCTCTCGACTATATATCTTTGCACACATCTGATCCGAGGGTTCTGTTCAGGAACTATGCAGAAAACTTAATTACATTGAATCATGGAGAATCTAGATACAATGCCTTGTCTAACTGGAGAACAATAAAGGATGGGTTATCTCGATAACTTCAAGAGCTTTTGGAAAAGACAATCGAGGAACTTCAAAGTCCTACTGGTGAGAGACATCATCAACCATCTTTTTGGTCCTTTGACAGGGAGCTATGGCTCAATCTACATGAGAAGGTTGGGGGCTGGAGCGGTTGAGATCGGGCTTCTCAACAGTATCAACGCTTTTGTGAGAATGGCGCTCTCAATGCCTTCGGGCTTGTTAACAGATCGAGTCAAGAGGTTGAAGAGGTTGTATCTCGTCGGACGGATAATCGAGCTTCCTATCTTACTAGTGTATGCGACGGCTCAGAGCTGGCATGTCTTCCTTGCAACCCACGTTTGGGGGGGCATAACTGAAAGGGTTGAAACTCCTGCCATGAGCATCATGTCGATAGAGTCGATAAAGAACGAGGACCGTGTAGCCGGCTTGGCTATTAATCGAACATTGACCTCCGCGGTCAGCATATTTTCCCCCATGTTGGCAGCCTATCTAATCACTTATTTTGGCGGATTAGAGAACGTCGACAGCTTCAGACCTATGTATGTCATTCAGTTCTTCGTCGGTGTATCGACCTTCGTGCTTCTGGCGACGCAGTTGGAGGAGCCGAGGGTCAAGAGAACTGCTGCTGAGTCAGGGGTCATAGATTCGACGCTAAATGTCTTTAAGATGCTGCCTGGGCTGAAGGTTATTCTCCTAATGAACTGCCTGAACGGCATCTTCATTGGCATGAGGTCGCCCTTGATCCAGTTGTATTCTTACGAGGTGAAGAAGGCTAACGCCTACATTATTGGTCTCCAAGGAACAATCTCCACAGCTGTTAATCTAACTCTCACTTTCCCAATGGCAAGGTTAGCTAATAGAGTCGGAAGAAGGAGGCTTGCGTATCTTTCCCAGCTCGTCTATGCGGTGTGTGTTCTCAGCGCTGTCCTTGCTCCAAGTCCGGAATACCTCCTTCTCTACAGCTTCTTCAGCGCTTTCGGAGGAGCTATGCACATTGGGTGGGACGCCTTCCTTCAGGAGTATATTCCTCTGGATATGCGTGGGAGATGGTTTGGGGTGAGCTCTATGATCAATGCCGTCATAAGTATCCCTGCACCCATCTTGGGAGGATTGATCTGGAACATCAACCCCGACTACCTCTGGTGGATAAGCTTTGTCTATTACGGCTTCATGGCTGTTCCCTTGATGATGGCTGTACCAGAGAAGAAGGAAGAAACACAGGACGAGAACTAGTGAAAAACTATTTCCAGGCGTTCAACACTACTACTAGTGGATGTTCTTCGCCATATTCATCCAGCATCTTCAGAGCTTTCGTCCATCTCTCTTTTAAGTCGTCCCGAATTGTTTCGTCTTTGATCTTCTCAATGTAGCTTAGGGGGAAATAGGCTAGATGGTGGGGCATGTCGACATCTACTATCTGCATTTCTATCTTTGAGGCTCCTGCATCCATGGCGATTTTTCTCAGCTCTTCAGGTGTGGGATAGATAAGGTCACCAAAATCTCCTCGACCTAGTGCTAGAAAAGTTGGGTATCTCAGATTGTACATCGCCAGATGAGCTTCCTGAGCCTTATTCTTGGTTATAGGCGAACTTTCTGCGATGAAGACTCTCTCTTTCGTAACCCTAAGCATCTCCTTAACAGCCTTGACAGCTGATTCCCTGTCCTCGAAGCTTCTCACTCCGTGGATGCATGTCACCAAGTCGAAACATGGGAAGGGGAGGGGCAGATTCCTCGCATCTTCCTGTAGAGGGAAAACCCTAGAGGACAAGCCGCTTTGGGTCAAGATTTCCCAGAAATTCCCCCACCTTCCAATATCAACAGCTACAACCCGCCCCTTCTCACCGACCAGCATAGCTAAGGCAATAGTAGCTATGGCATGAGGACCACAACCAATCTCCAAAAGGCTCGATCCCTCAGCGATGTCTGCATATCTCAAAACCACAAGCCTTTCAAGAAGCTGCCAATGAAGCCACTCGGGAGGAAGTCTATCAGCGCCTTTCTTCGGAATCCTCTCAAGAACCTTCCTAAAATCGGGCTGCAACCCCTCGAGGGCCTCATGATAGTTCTTCAATAAAACTCTCCTTCCATCAAGCTAGACCATAATCTCAATAGGCTTCCACTGCCACCCCTCCCCCCTCCCGACGACGTGGCCTAGGCCTGGAAAGTGGAAGTGAAAGGCAAACACTAAAGCCTTTTTGGTCGCAGCTCTTTTGAGAAGCCGCTGCCTAGTAGTCACAGTCTGCTCGGGAGCAAGGTCGACGGCTGCGTACCAGTCTGGCTGCTCCAGATGGATGGGATGGATCGCCGCATCGGAGATGCGCAGCAGTTCCTCGCCGTTCGAGGTGATAGCAACCGCTATGTGGCCGGGTGTATGACTAGGCGCTGCGACAACTCGGATGCGGGGTATGATTTCCGTTTCATGGTTGACGAGGTCGAGTTGGTCTCGAATCGGTGGGAGGTTGTTGTGTGCAAACGTGATGAGGAGTTTCTTGATGTGCTCATCAACCTCCAGTTCAGCTAGGTCGGGCTCTAAGGTCCAAAAATCCCATTCGTCCTTCCACATGATATAGCGTGCATTGGGGAAGGCTGGTTTGGCTTCGCTATCGAAGTTCCCGCCTACGTGGTCTGGATGACCATGTGTGAGGATGACTGTGTCGATGTCCTCAGGCGCAATTCCCTCCGCCTTTAAGTTGGGAATCAGCTTACCTGTAGTCGGCTCCAGACGGCCTGCACCCGTGTCCACTAGCGCCCGATGTTGACCTGTGTTAATTAACAGGCTGAGGTACGGGCTGACATGCTGTTCCCACTGCTCAATAGCGAGGTTGTATCTCCTCAGCACTTGCTCCAAGTGTTCCTTGGGTGCGTTGACGAAGAAAAGATGGGCGGGGTAAGGGTAAGCAAAGGTGCCATCATTGATGACTATGCATTCGAACCTCCCTACTTTGAACCGATATCTTTCGATGCTCATAGTTGTCCCCTCGTATTCAGGTTTATCGATGATTTGATATTAAGAGTTTCTCTAATACCACATCTCTAGAATATAGTTAGCACAAAGAACTTTGATGAGTCCAACACTAAAAAATGGGGATGGAACTAAGTAGAAGGCTTTCCGCCTTTTCCCCAAGAAGCTCTGTCGATGTCTTCAATGATCACCGTAACAGCGTCAGGTTGGCATCCTGCAGCTTCGTAGATAGCCTTAGTGACCAATTCGATGGTCTTCGCCTTCGTCGCATTGTCCCTGCCCTTAAACCACTTTATCTCTACTACTGGCATTTTGTCACCTCAAAACTGATAGTCCCTTTTCATTAAGGAACTTTCTGCTAATGGAATCTTATCAAAACCATATACTGTTTAACTCAGATCGCTGTTGGTTCATACAGCGAACCCTTTGATGGCATGAAAACTTGATGTTCGTCCCAAAAGAGGAATGATAGACCCAAAAGCTGATGAGCATCCAGTGACTCATAAAACGTATCGTAAAGAGCGAGAGCTTTAACCCAGTTATAGAGCTGAGGATAGATGCTGATAAAATCAGGATAGGAGCTCATGGAGGAGCCTAAAAAAGCGAGTCCGTTTCACCGTCGCTATTAGTAAACTGAGATCTCACACTATAGAACATATACGACGTAAATGTTTATGTATATCGGAAAGTTATTACAGTGAAAGCACACAATTAACTACTTCTAACTTAATGGCAAAGATTTGTATATTTTATTGTTGTTCAGCTAGTAATGGATGAAAAATGAGGGATAAGGCAATCCTTGGCTTTGCTTTA
>Ga0315314_1001451_pt1 | contig 21399 bp, 25 predicted proteins | sample TDP9_MG_FD_203631 | JGI IMG/M metagenome (GOLD analysis project Ga0315314, IMG submission 203631) | Freshwater sediment microbial communities from Lake Towuti, South Sulawesi, Indonesia - TDP9 | ecosystem: Environmental > Aquatic > Freshwater > Lake > Sediment | place: Indonesia: South Sulawesi... | reverse complement strand
AGACAATTCTTAATCGTAAAGGATGCCCCAAAGCATCCAACGTTTTTGCAAGTTGGTTCACGTCTGGCATACATGCAGACACCGATATTAAACAATTACATGTTATAAAATAATTACATACATATTAAGTTTTCTAAACAGGCAACACTAGAAACCTGAACCGTCTAGTAAGAACATTAAACATGTGTGTATATTCTTTCGTTCGAATATCTGCCTGTCGCCATTTCTTTTTCGATCTCGCGCAGTAAGAGGATACGTTGGAATGTTGCCGGATGAGTGTGGAACCATCGGTTTACGGTAAGCCAGCCCGATCTTGCTTCTTTTTCCATTGCGAGTTCGAGTTCTCTTTCGTCCAGAACGCCATCTTTGTCGAGGTCGTATTCTTCCTTCTTACCAAAAATGCTTTGAACCTCCATCTTTGCTAGTACAGGGTCTCCGATGTAAAGGGTCCTGGCTCCATCCTTTTCCGGATGAGAAGCAAGCGACAATCCATAAGTGATCTTCGTTAACCCACTCTCTAAACTTCGTGGGGAACCAGTTACATAGGCTGAATAGGCATCTGCGTAGTGCTCACGCAGGCGACTCAGCCTCATGACACACAGCAACGCCACAATGTACACGACATAAGAAAGAATGCTGACGACGAACAGAGCTGCCGCCAGTCCACCGCCTTCTTTCTTGCGTGAAGCCCTTCCGCTGACCCATGCCGCTTCAAAGGATATGCGGAAAATTAGGTAAGCTAAGAGTGGAAGAGATGAAAGCGCGGTCATGATTAAGAAGTCCTTGTGTTTGATGTGTCCGAGTTCATGCCCGATCACACCAGTGACCTCGTCTTTGTTAAGCTGCTGGAGCAGTCCTTCATGTAGGGCTAGTGTTGCGTCTCCGCTTGTTCTTCCGAATACAAAGGCATTAGGTGTCGAGTTGGGCACTACCGCCAAACTCGGGGTAGGGATGCTACTCTTTTGTGATAATTCTTTGACAGTGGATTCGAGCCAAGGATTCTCGCCCGATTTTAGATAACGCAGCCGAGTTGTCGCCCTGACTATTGCTGGTCCGATTAGATATTGAATTAGTATGAAGATACCCGCTAGAGCGAACGCCCAGATGATGCCGAGCTGCAGGATCAGCATGATTACCGCCAAGAACACGGCAAATATAATGCCTAACAACAGATTCGGAAGTATCATTGCCAGTTTCAGTTGAGCCAGTGTTGCCAAGTTTGTCGCCTTTCGTCGCTTATTCTCTTGAGAAAATTAAACGGAGAGTTAAGGTTTGCTGTGCAACTAAATCACAGGCAGAAGCGCCATTACAAGCGCTGAGCCGAAAGGTATCGAGATGTTATCATCTACTCGTTCAAACTTCTCCACGATGCTGGCGAAGGCTGCACCGACAAAGGCAACGTAACCCACACGTCCGTTCATGAAGTAAGCTAGAGTCAAGCAGACCGCGAGCATTGCGAAGTTGCCCCATATACCCTTGTTTCTTTTTCCATACACGAAGTTACGCACTATCCCTGTTAGACCATCGCCCCAAGCTAAGAACAGCGCTGAAAGCACGCCGATCCAAACATTATAATTCCAGAAAACAACGAGCAGCACTGTGCAAGCCACGGTGAAATAAATGTCCGCATAGTTCTTCGTGATTTGGAACCAGCCGTATGGCTTTCGAAGATGCCCAAAAACGGTGAACGCAACCATTAACGAGCCTAGAAGCAGTGGGGCAAGCCAATCGCTGAAGATCAAGCGCGCCAGTAAGACACTTACTCCGGCTGAGAGTATGTGTATCGCTTTGCGCGCCATGTAGGTGCCGTACTTCTCGCCGATCTTACGTGAAACAAAGATTATTATGAAGATGTTGTATGCGACCAGCAGAAGCCCGTTGATTATATCGCTATAAATCACGCTTGCGCCTCCGTCCTCTCCAAATAGCGCCAAAAAACAGTCCAGCTACGAACCCGCCGATGTGCGCCCAATATGCCACGCCGCCACCAACCGCAAGCGTGCCGTAAAGGAACTGAAAAACGAACCATAAGCCTAGAAAGACAACAGCGGGAATAGCCGCAATCGAAATCCAGAACAACAGAACCAGAGTTAGAATCCGTGACCGTGGAAACAGTATGAGATATGCGCCCATCACGCCTGAAATGGCGCCTGAGGCTCCGATCGTCGGAATAATGCTTTCAGGCGAGTTGATGACGAACAGAATGTGGGCAAAGCTGGCCGCAATGCCGGCCAAGAGGTAAAACACTAGGTAGCGCATATGTCCAAACGTGTCTTCTACATTATCGCCAAAAATGTAAAGAAAGAGCATGTTCCCGCCTAGGTGTATTAGGTCAGCGTGAATAAACATTGAAGTAAAGAGTGTTGAAAGCCGATTCCCATGTAGTACGTCGTTCGGAATCAATCCATAACGCGTGCTGATTGAATCTATGGACGGTGAGCCAATCGCGCCGAAGAGACTTGCCGGCCAAAAATCATACATAAAATCTGGAAGGAACGTTATGAAAAAAATTACGATGTTTGCTATTATGAGCATTCGCGTGATGTGTGGACTGGTAAAAGACCTGACCTCATCTCGGAGCGGAATCACCATTTGTCACCGAAAGATAAACGCGTTGCAGGGTTCTCTTCATTCGCGGTTTCACACCATATTGGCAACCATAGATATTTAACCTTTAATCACAGAAGATTCCAGTCAGGCTCTGCAAGACTGAAGTCTGAATGGATCGCCAACATACCTTAGCTCGGTGAAAGTTCATGAGTATTGTTCAAGAAATCCGGTGCTCCAACTGCGGCGCGCCCGTTGGGTTCAACCCTGGCGAACTCGTTGCCACATGCCGTTACTGTGGCTTCACGCAAGTAATCGAAACCGGTCGAGCTTTCGACTTCGAACACTCAGTGATCCTAAACGAGTACAAGCCTGAACAAGTTGACGATTTGGTCCGAAACTGGATGAGAGCCGGCTTCATCAAACCAAGTGATATGGCGAGGGCGTCGAAAATCGTGGAGAAAAACCTGCTGTACCTCCCTTTCTGGCTTGTTCCAGTGGCAGCCACAACAAGTTACAAAGGCGTTTTCGAAAGGTTGACGCCTGCGGTTGTGAAAGAAGGAAAAATCGCGAAGAAGTACAACTGGCTTGTTCTGGCTCGCAAAGCCACAGATTTCCCAACCAGAGAGTACGACGTGCCACTGGAGGGCAAGATCCCCTATGATTTTAAGAGAATCGAAAGCTCTTCGAAAGTGCTGAACAGCGAGGTTGACAGAGACAAAGCCTTGGAAGTAGCGAGACAGCAGATCGAGGACTCTCATCAATTCCTGATTCGGCAAGATGTCGACAAGATAATAGAGACGAAAACGGAGTATGAGTTCGGAGACGCCGTATACTTGCATGCGCCTCTATGGCAAATAGTCTATGAGTACCGGGGCGAGCGCTATCGCATATGGTTAGATGCTGCAACAGGCAACGTGGTCAAAGGCGATATACCGCCGGCGCGATTCGGGCTGGTCTAGGCTTAAGCTTCAAATACCGTCCTAGACGCTGAGAGCGTTCTTATGAAACTTTTAAAAGCCTGTATTTCGACTTAGACAATGGCTTGAAGACCGGAGATGTTGAATTTGAGCGGAAAGAAAGGTATTTATGAAAAAGCCAAAGGAGAAATGCGGTTAACAGAACGAATATTCGCTGAATTGCCTGGATTCAGAGGCTACAAGGAAAAGGAGCTACGGCGTGAAAGCGACAAGCTCATACGAAATCACATTTACCAGAGAATGACGGAAGCGCGAAAAGACCTGAAAGAAGTTTTTCAGAAGTTGTCAGACGGCAAAGTGCATGAGGTTTTGACCGACATGGACCGTTTCATAATGCGCTTCGATCGGGTTTCTCAGAAAATAAACCATGCTTCCTACGGCTACGCTGGCTTCTTCAACGTAGTAAAGGTTGAAGAGAGCAAGCTTGACAAGATGATTGAGTTTGACACAAGCATGCTTGATCAAGCGGAAAAAATCGTCTCTAGAGCCGACGCCTTCAAGAAAGAGGTTGCTAGACAGAAGTTTGAAAAAACACGAGACCATCTGAGCAGTCTTGAAGATATGTTAGAAGCGATGGAGGAAGCGTTTGACCAAAGAGACGAAGTCGTAAAAGGAGTGAAGTAACCATGCCACAAGTCCTAGAATGGAGAAATCCAGGCCCAGAGGAAATTGTGTTCAATCACCCAGAGGAAGAGATCACGTGGGGTGCACAGCTAATTGTAAAGGAATTTGAAGCCGCAGTGTTCTTCAGAGACGGCAAAGCATACGATGTATTCGGACCAGGCAGACATACATTAACAACTCTGAATCTGCCGTTGTTGACAGGTCTGCTGTCCCGGCTCGCCGGCTTCGGGGAAAAACCATTCAAGTCAAACGTCATTTTTGTTTCAACCAGAGTCTTCGCTGGCAAGTTCGGAGCCAGAGCTCAAACAACCGAGTTAGCGCCACTGCAAGTGCATGGAACATTCTGGTTCAAGGTGGAGGCACCACAGCTATTCGTCAACGAAGTCGTGGGAGGACAAAGCGCCTATTCAACGGAAGACGTGAACAACTATCTTCGAGGCTACCTAAACGAAAGAATCATCGACGAACTATCCCGTTACGACCTGCTCACCGTGTTCACAAAACTTGACGAAACAAGCATATCCGCCAAAAACGCTATCCTAGACGCATTCAAACGAATAGGACTTGACGTAACCGACCTGCGCTTTGAAGGCGTAGACACAACACCAGAATACCGCGACCGCTTGTTCTGGCTAAAACAAACACGCGCACCCGAAGAAGTCCTGAGGATGGAAACGGTCAAAGAAGCCGCTAAAGAACTGGGCAAATCACCAGGCGCAGCGCTGGGAACAGGCATGGTGCTGATTCCCCAGATAATGACTCCCACAGGACCGGCACCAACACCTGCAGCAGCTTTGGTCATATGCCCGAATTGCAGCGCGAGAATACCGGCAACGTCAAAATTCTGCCCAGAGTGCGGAACGACCATCGCAGCACCCACGGGCACAACAAAATGCCCGAAATGTGGGCACCCAGTGCTTAACACAGCGAAATTCTGTCCAGAATGCGGAAATAAGATGAAGGATTAACGGTGACCCTACGTTGGCTCGACAGTTTGAAATGTTATCTTTTGGCGCATTTCTCATCATCGCAGCCGTGTTGCTGGTCGCCTATGCTGCAAAAGCACTAGTCAGATTTGACGAAGTCATCGCGCTCATCATCGCTTTATACGGCGTTTGGACAATGATTCTGGCGGGAATAAGAGTCAAGAACCCAGAGAAATATGGACGTGGAGCCTACAGCACGTTGGTCATGGGCGTACTGCTCACCGCATTTGGTGGAGCGTGGACACTTAGCATCGAAGGAGCAAGCATCTTCATCACCGTGGCCCTAATACTCGTGGTAATTGGCATCCTTGCCGTGGCTACGGCGCTTCCATCCTTCAGACAAAAGCCAGAACCAGAACCCCTGCAAGAGCAGCAATAGACACTTAAGCAACGTTTCCTCCACGACCCGTTTTTCGAGTCGCGATAAGAAAAGCAAGCACAGCCCCCAAGATACCCACAAGGACATCTATGGCGCCATCCATGTTGCGCAACGTCGCAGGAAAAGCAAAAAACGAGTCTGGAGCGATCCCCAGAAAATAACTGAAAGCCAGCTCAGCCCCCTCCCAAAACAAGCCGCCAATCAACAGGAAACCTGCAAGTCTTAGTAGGAAATCTGCTGCTTGAAGACCCGTATTGACATTGCTGTGTCTGCCAAATCGCGCAACAAGACGTGACTGCAGGCTCACTGAACTAGCGACCTTATTCGTGTACTCTGACAACACGTAGCCAAACCAAAAATGCGGCACGATGTCAAACTCCGTCCAAACATCATAGAGAAACAGAACACCTGAAACATGCAAGGCGAGCAGAAGCAGTCCATAGTAAACTAGCTTTTTATCAGTGAAGATCGATGCGACCGCGGTTTGAACGCCATCCAAAACTCTATTCCAAGTCAACAACGAGCTTTCCTTCTTTGAACACTTTGCTCACAAGGTTTGAGCCAAATCGATAACCCAGAAAACCATGGTTAGGCGCGTCTAATATCAACACATCAGCTTTCTTGCCCAGCTCAAGACTGCCAACCTCACCAGCCTTACACACAGCATGAGCTGCATTTATCGTCGACGCTGTTAAGGCTTCTGCAGGCGTCATTCTCAACTTGTGACAAGCCAAAGCTATCACCAACTGCTGATTCTCCACCCAACAACTGGGATTGAAATCGGTGCCTAGGGCAACCGGCACGCCGATCTTTATCATCTTCCTGGCATCTGCGTATCTATCAATCATGAGCGCAAGAGAGGCTGCTGGCAACAAGACCGCAATCACACCACGGTCAGCCATCATCCTGAGACCATTATCAGAGGCAAAAAGTAAATGCTCCGCCGAAACTGCCCCAACCTCGGCTGCCAGCTCAGCGCCCCCAAACGCTGACAACTCATCCGCATGCAGCTTTGGCTTTAAACCATACCTCTTGCCAGCATTCAAGATACGCCTCGATTGCTCGACACTGAATACTCCTTTTTCACAGAAAACATCGCAAAAATCCGCCAGTCTGGAACGCCCAACAGCCCGAATCATTTTCTCAACGACTAGCCTAACGTAGCTGTCAGGCTGTTTCTCAAATTCAACTGGAACTGCATGTGCGCCGAGAAAACTGGGAGCAATGTCAACCCGATAAATCTCGCTTAACCGCTTCACAACACGCAGGCTCTTGATTTCATCTTCCACCGAGAGTCCATAGCCACTCTTAGCCTCCAAAGTGGTGGTTCCATGCTCAAGCATAATATCAAGCGTTCTCCCGCAAGATTGAACCAGCTGGGCTTCGCTAGCACATCGAGTTTCTCTGACGGTTCTTAGAATGCCGCCGCCTTTCCGATGGATTGCCATGTAGCTGGCGCCTTGGATTCGCATCTTAAACTCGACTTCCCGCGAACCAGCAAAAACCAAATGTGTGTGCGGGTCAACGAATCCGGGGACAAGGGTTTTTCCTGAAGCGTCGATGGTTTCTGAAGCCTTGAAAGCGGATTTTACATGTGCTGTTTGACCAACGGCAACTATTCTGCCCTTTCTGACGGCTAACGCCCCGTTCTTTATGATTTTCAGTGCCTGCATCTGGTTGCCGACAAGTGGTCTTTGGCTACCGCCTTCAGGTGTGACAAGTTCACTTGCATGCTCGATGACTAGGTCTGCTTGTTTCTTAGACACTTTCTGTTCGCCCTTTCTCGATGACTTGCTGCACGGCTACCTCAAGCACTCTTTCCATGGATAAATTGTCGATTTTCATGTAGTAAGCGATGCTGTCCAATATGGCCTGCAACGGTGCCATGCCGTTGAACTCCGCTCTAATAATCGGAACATTGTATCGGTCTGCCTCAATCTTGAGGAGCTCAAAAACTCGATACAAGGGAGTCTTTTCGAAATCATAGACGCTCATCCCAATCTGCGTGGTCTTTTTCTGAGGAAGCTCAGCCGCCATGGCTTTCACGTTGGCTAAACCGCCCTTTTTAGAGTGCAATGCCCGCGCAATCTTTTTGGCGACTCCAAGATCAGCTGTTCCTAAGTCCACGTTGAAACCAGCCATGATTTTGCGTGCGCCTGTTATTGTGGCGCCAGCTGTGGGATGGGGGCGCTTCGGACCGTAGTCTGGCTTTCTATCAGGCTGTTTCATCATCTCTGTGAGCCTCTCGTAATCGCCCTTGCGTATCCAGTCCAAGTCGCTTCTCTCTGGCTTCGACGCCGCAGCCGCATACAAATACACTGGAACCCCGGTTCTTTCAGCCAGCGCTTTTCCAAACTTCTTCGCTAAGGCAACACAGTCTTCGAGAGTTGCGTTCTTGATTGGAATAAACGGCACGACGTCAACTGCACCGATGCGAGGATGCTGCCCCTGGTGCTTAGTCATATTTATCAGTTGTATGGCTTTCACAGAGGATTGCAATGCGGCATTCACAACAGAGTCCCGGTTACCCACAAACGACACGACGAGACGGTTGTAGTAATCGTCAAACGAGTAATCCAGAAGATACGCCTCTTCTATCTCTTCTATTCTTTTCAATATTGCTTTCACAACTTTCGAATCTGAGGTGCTGAAATTTGGCACACACTCTATTATTTCCTTCAAACGATGGTCTCTCCCGCTTTTCTCGACATTAGCTCACGTTATGATAGAGCGGTGTTCGCAATTTAACCGTTGGTCTGCGCGCTCGATAAAGCGTCTCAGGAATCGCTAATGGTTTTAATGATACAAGAAAAATCGCAGCGAGTGAAACCACCAAATGTAGATGATCGTGTTCACTTTTTCTGCTATGTCAAGTTAGATTGCATCAAAACAGTGCAGATCCCATGGTGTTTGTTCAGGGGCATCTCGGATAAACGATTTATACAAACCATGATAATATGAAGGGCTTTGAGGTTAGAAAATTGAGAAAGAAAATTCTGTTGCTTTCATGCCTAGTGTCAACAGTGCTGGCATCGGCGTTCATGATCCTTCCAAGCGAAGCCACCATATCGAGTGTAAAATGGCTTGAACCGAATTTTAGCGGCACTGATGCTTTCTACGGTGGAGGGGCAATAACGGCTTACGTCGAGGGCTCATCAGTCAAGGTTGCAGTTGTCGTGACTAATCCACCTTACGTGTGGATAAATGTCACGTGGGTGAGAATCTGGTTCGATTGGGGTCTGACGTACAATTCAACAGAGGCAACTGGCATATCGACGCCCATTGAAATCAACTCGACACGGTCAGCATATGTCTTTAACATAGCCTTCACGGCTCCTTCAACAGCTACCGCATCCAATCTCATAAGACACAGCTTCACGATAACTGTCAGCTTCACTCACAGCGTAGGAGACAGCACGTTCACGTTTTCAGGCTCTGACTTCGTAATCTATTCAGCAACCCAAGCCGAAGCACAAGGTCTAAACCGACAAGTCGACGCGTATCCAACTACCTGGAGTTTCAGCAGTGCTGAAGCTGAGGTCTTATGGGAGCAAGGACGAAACGCAGCGGGATTAGGTGACACATACTATTCAATAGGCGCATTTGCAACTGCGAGAGCAAGCTATCAAGACGCGCTGAACTTCTTCCAGCAGGCTTTTGCCGCCGAGAAAGCTTTTCAGACAGCCACCGACACAGCATACAGCACCGGCTTAGCGAATTACTACACTGCGTTAGCCAACAACGCTGACAAGCAAGCAGATGCAGCGACGAAAGAGGCAGACGCAGCTCAAACTGAAGCTGTTGCAGCGATGAGACAAGCAGATGCAGCGTTAACTAACGCCTACGGTTGGATGGCGTTTGGCATTGGTTGGATACTTCTAGGCATCGGTGCCATAGTCTACGGACTTCGAAGACCACTAAAGCCGCCAACTTAGCCAGCCCTTCGAGATCGACCGACTTTTTTCTCTCCTTCTTTTTGTTTAACAAAAAACCATTTAACATGCCAGTTTCTACTGAATAGGCTGTGCAAGGAAAACACGAGAACAGTCTTCCGGCTATGCAGATCGGATTCAAGTGGGAATTCGAAATTCCGTCTTGGGAAAGCATCTACGAAATGCTCTTGGAGCTAGCCCGCCGAATTCGAAGAGATGGATACACGCCTGACATCATCATTGGTGTGGCTCGTGGCGGCTGGCCCGTTGCTCGCATAATGTCAGACCTACTCGAAAATCCTGAAATAGCCAACGTGAAAGTTGAATTCTACGTTGGGATGGCTGAAACCAAAGGTGAGCCCAAGATCACTCAACCTGTGTCTGTTCCCGTGAAGGGTAAGAACGTCCTGCTTGTGGACGATGTAGCCGACACGGGTAAGAGCCTAGCGCTTGTAAAAAGCCATTTAAGCGAGCAGGGCGCTGCAAGTGCCAAGATCGCAACCATCTATTACAAGCCATGGAGTGTATTGAAACCAGATTGGTTCGAGCGCCAGACTGAACGTTGGGTAGTGTTCCCGTGGGAGCGCAAAGAAACTGTGAAGCGCATCCTTGAAAAGTGCGGGAAACAAGGCATCTTAATAGAGCAGGCTAAAGAGGCATTGATACGCGATGGACTGGACAGCAAGCTCGTGGACAAGTTCATCCAGGAAATCGCTGAGGGAAAGCCGTGAACCTCTGGCTCCCGGACTTCAACAAGCACCTGACAGTGGCGGGATTCAAAGGCGTGAAACTCTCAGATGTGAACAGATTCTTCCAAGTGGTCAAGGACAAAACCGAACAAGAGTGTGTTCAATTTTTCGACGCTTCACTAATCGCAGGTTTTGACCACCTCATGTTCGCGGCTTTGAATGCTTTAACCGCTTTCAAAGGCAAAGTCAACATATCAAGCAGCTTGGCTATGGAAACACTATTATATGCTTCGGCTCAGCGTCAGATCAAAGAAGCTGTTAGACTGATGGGAATCAGGTCGGAAACAAACATCGTCGCCGTTTTGATCTTAGCCGACACTCAAGAACAGAGTTCAGCAGTCTTGAAAGTAGTGTCTCAGCTCCTAGCTGGTAGACGGGATGACTCAGTCGTTGACTTGACGGACGAAAAAATGAGTGACGTGCGAAGGCTTTTCAAGATCTCAAACATCGAATTAGAGGCTAAGACGGAACGCAAAGGCTCAAGGAAGCAAGCCCTAACGGATCTGGTCATCGAGCACATGGCTTTATTGGTTACAACACGTTGATCCAGTTTTCGTCTCTTACACTTTCTCTTTCATTGTTGAGAAGATATCCTTGGGTTTGATTATGGAGACGCCTGTCAAGCCGCCGACAACTTCGATCAAGACAATTTTATCTGGGTCAGTGAGGTCGACCTTGCGCTCGATTTTGCTGGCAGCAGCCTCAATGAGGTCTTTCGTAGCTGTCGAAGTGAAGCGTTTCTCAACAGTTACTCTGAACGTTTCGTGTTCGCCTATTTTGCTGGATAATTCAGTAACAGCCTGCTTAATTTCGATGAGATCTGTACGCACCACTTTTTCAACTGGAATAGCTCTCAGGGTGTAGCGGAACTCGTATGGGTTTTCTTTCAGGATCGTCCTGAGCCTTTCGATTACGTCGAAAGGGTCAAGGGTGGTCTTAGCCGCGATCAGACCCATTATGCCTGTTTTGTCCACCTTCACCTCTCGGTCGCCCATCTCTCCAATAAGAAACCAGATTTCTGCACACGCGTCTTCCTCACTGCCTCTCCACGTGGTTACGAGCAGGTTGAAATCTTTCAGGGGCATGCCAAGCTTCACTCTCAGGCTGATAATTGATGCTATCTTATAGTCGATAGCAAACAAAAAGCTTCAGCTCCTGCCCCCTGAAACTTTCAAGAAAAAGTATAAAGCCCTTTGGAAACATATGGTTCACAAATCATGACAGCAAACTGGTGAAATGACAATTGATTGACTGGACGAAAAGAGAGTTGCTGATCTTGGCCTTTGACCACCGCGCCTCCTTCATTGAAAAGATGTTCGGAATCAGAGGACGCCGACCAACTCAAGAGGAGAAAAGGCGAATCTCAGAGTTTAAACAGATGATTTTTGAAGGCTTCAAGGCAGCCCTGAAAAAGGGCATTCCAAAGGAAATCGCTGGTTTGCTTGTTGATGAAGAGTTTGGCGCTGCCGTTCTACAGGAAGCCAGAAAAAGCAGGTTAACCTTCGCAATGCCCATGGAAAAGTCTGGGCAAGACGAGTTTGACTTCGAATACGGAGAGAATTATCCATTGCACATCGAAGAGTTTGACCCGACTTTGGTCAAGGTTTTGGTGAGGTACAATCCTGAAGGCGACGTTATGATGAACAAGCGTCAGCTCGTGCGGCTTAGGAGCCTTAGCGACTATCTTCAATCGATCAGGAAGCCCTTTCTCTTCGAACTTCTCGTTCCCGCGACGAAGCAGCAAATGTCAAAATTGGGCGACGAGAAAGGAACTTATGACCGCGAGCTACGCCCCAAATTAATGGTTAGAGCGATCACAGAGATACAGGACGCGGGAGTTGAGCCCACAATTTGGAAGCTTGAGGGCGTTGAGAAAGCCGCAGATGCAAAATCTGTGGTTGGCGCAGCGCAAAGAGACGGAAGGAAAGCGGCAGTCATAACCCTAGGAAGGGGCGAAAGCAAGGAAAAGGTCCAAGAGTGGCTCAAAATCGGCGCACGAATCCCGGGAATTATCGGGTTCGCTGTTGGGAGAACCATTTTCTGGGAGCCTCTGGCTGAACACAATGCGGGTAAGATCAGCAAAACCTTTGCCATTGAAGGGATAGCGCGAAACTACGTCGATTTTGCTAACCTCTGGATGAAAGAGAGGAAGAGCTGATCGCATGGTATCTCTGAGGGCTTTGGCCCCATCGTTGACGAGGATAACCATAGCTGCTGCCGTTGGCGCTGCTCTTCACATTGGAAAAGGCGACCCAAACATAGTGGATCAGACTGCCGTGGATTTCTCGAGAGCAGTGCTCAACCTGACAGAGGTTGACGGTGAAGTCATCAATTGTGAAGGACCCAAAGACAACGCACCGGCTTTCAGCAAAAGGGAAAAAGTCGGCACCGGTGGTGGTCCAAAGGTGGAGTTTGTGGTCGACCCAGTGGACGGCACAACTGCAACGTCAAAGGGCAGGAAAGACGCCATTTCCGCCTTAGCTTGTGCTCCGTCGGGCTGCCTCCAAGTTTTGCCTGACGATGGGTACTACTTCAAAATGACCACAGACCATCAATCGAAGAGCAAGATATCCCTCGACATGTCCATTGAGGAGATTGTGCAGACTGTGGCGTCGCAGAAACGATTAACGCTTGAAAACTTCACTGTGATTATGCTTGAGCGGGAGAGGCATAATGAGATTTTGGCACGATTGCGGAAGATGGGAGTTCGGATTATTCTTATTCCGGATGGAGACATCGCGGCTTCGGTTGTGACCTGCATACCCAACTCAGGTATTGACCTGTTGTTGGGAGCTGGAGCTGGCCCAGAGGCGACGATAGCTGCAACAGCCGTTAAATGCTTTGGCGGAACCATGCTGGTCAAAGTCTGGGAAGACAAAACGGATGACCCGAATCGGCTAGAAAGACTGGAGCTTGAGGGCGTAGACGTGGGCAAGACGTATACTGAGGAAGAGTTGGCACGCGGCGACCAATTGGTTTTCGCTGCGTCTGGCGTGACCAAAGGCGAATTGCTAGATGGCGTGCGTTTTGTCCCTGAAGGAGCAATAGTGAATTCTATTTCAACCCGTTTACCGAGTGGAACTTTCGAAAAATCAGAGACAATGCTGCGATTCAAAGGTCACCCAATTTACAGACACTTCATTACATCGTAGAAACAGAGAGCAGGCTGTGCAGAGGATGTCGCTGACTGATGACCTAGCATTATCACCAGTCGTTTTTTGTCTCATATTTTGATCTGGATTTTTCAGCCATCTGCTTGAAAGATAATGTTATATCCCTGCCTGCGGTTAGCCTTTCTCCGAAAACAGCAAAGGGATTCAAATCATTGACTCTGATCGATGACATTCTGAAGTTGAAAAAAGAGAAAAAAGCCGTCATATTGGCGCATAACTACCAGCGACCTGAGATTCAAGATATCGCCGATTATGTTGGCGACAGCATAGAATTGTCGCGCAGAGCTATGGAGGAAGTAGACGCGAAAATCATCTTGTCGTCAACTGTGGATTTTATGGCTGAAAACGCAGTCTTACTCAACCCTGAAAAGAAGGTTCTTCTGCCAAGTGAAGGTGCACGTTGCCCCATGGCTCAGATGCTCACTGTAGACGAGATTCGAAGATGGAAGCGAAAGTACCCAAAGTTACCTGTTGTTCTTTATGTGAACACGTTGGCAGAGGTTAAAGCTGAATGCGATATCTGCTGCACCTCTGCAAACGCCATAGAAGTAATCAAAGCGGTGGACTCGGACACCTTACTCTTTGGTCCAGATAAGAACCTCGCATTGTACGTGGCAAAGAAAACCAACAAGAAGATAATTCCGATTCCCGAACGCGGCTTCTGCCCCACACACGTGTTGTTTCAAAAAAGCGACATCGATTTTTGGAAAGAGAGACAACCTGATGCCAAAGTTATCGTTCATCCTGAATGTACACCTGAAGTTCAAGCAGCCGCGGATTACATCGGCAGTACATCTAAGATGTGCCATTACGCCCGGCAACTCGACGCGAGAAGATTCATCATCGGCACTGAAAGCGGCATTATTCACCGCCTCAAGAAAGAAAACCCAGACAAGGAATTCACTCTAGCTTACGACGGCGCAATCTGCCCAAACATGAAACTCAACACGCTGGAACGACTGTACCTAGCGCTTAAAGAAGAAAAATACCAAGTGACTATTCCAAAGCCCATAGTCGAGAAAGCTCGAAAAGCACTGGACAGCATGTTTTCGACCGTGTGAAGTGTGCACTCATTTGAAATCCTAGGCTATTGATCGCTGGGTTTTGCCCAGAGATTTGTCAAAGGGACATGACATTGAAAAGAAGCCTTATAGGAAACGAGATACTCTTGCACAGTTTCGAGAAGTGAATCAAAATGTGTGAACTAAAAGTCCTTAAGGATAACGACGTAGTCTTCGAAAGCGCCATCTACGCCAAGGAAGAAGGAAACAAAGTCATTGTTCGCGATGTGCTAGGTGTCACAAAGGTCTTTGACGACTGTGCAATGGCTGAGGTGGACATCAACAAAGAACGGTTGATTCTCAAGCCCATCAAAAAGTGAACGAGAAAGGCGACTTTCCAAAGTGACATTCTCACGACCCTTCGAAAGGGACGCAACTGTCGTAGTTTTAGCTACTTTTGCCCTCATTGAAGCTGCATTCGTTCTAGACGTCTCACCGGGTCTTACGGCTATTTTCGTTTATCCAGTTAACTTGATTGTCAGTTTAGTGATGATGTTGTCAAGCCTGCTAGGCATTTACGGAGTTCTTGCAGACAGTCGCATGGCAACATACTTTTCCCTGTTGACCCCTGTGGCAGAGACGGCACTTGCATTCTCATTTCTCGTCGGAATATTCAGTGAAGTCTATTTCGAGTCGATCTCACTGCTGCTGGGAATGCTCGTTGCGCTACTAGGGTTTCTTGGCATTTTCCTTGTTTCAAAGACTCTGAGGCAATCTGCGTTTATTTTGGCAAAGATGAACGCTGCTGAAACAGGCACCGCAATCAGACCGGAACTTTATGCAGTTGAAGTTATTGATGTGATCAAGAGGTACGTTGTTGGCTCCGTCGTCGTGCCCGCGGTCAACGGGTTGACCATGAGAGTGCGAAGAGGCGAATATGTGGCGGTTATGGGACCTTCAGGTTGTGGCAAATCCACTCTTCTTAACTTGATAGGAGCGTTAGATCGTCCCACTTCTGGTCGCGTACTGATTGACGGAATCGACATTTCAAAAATGGATTCGTACGCTCTGGCTCAGATGCGCAACGAGAAAGTAGGATTCGTTTTCCAAGCTTACAATTTGATAAACCGTTCCAACGTGCTACGGAACGTAGAGCTTCCAATGCTGGTTAAAGGGGTTTCCAGAGAGCAACGTCTTGATCGGATGAACGGGATGTTGAGCGTCGTGGGTTTGGGTGACATGCGTTTAAGAAAGCCCAAGACGCTGAGTGGAGGGGAACAGCAACGAGTGGCGATTGCAAGAGCCTTAGTTAACAACCCGCGAATTGTGTTGGCGGATGAGCCGACTGGAAATCTTGACTCCAAAGCAGGTATGGAGATCCTGTCTTTCTTGAGGAACACCAACAAGGAGCTCGGGACAACGGTCATCATGGTCACGCATAATCGGGAGGCTGCGGAGATGGCTGACAGAATTATTTATCTGAGGGACGGAAGAATCGAGAGGGAAGAACCCGTTAGGAGACACGCCAAATGAGCCAAAGTCGACATGCTGCTTTCCTGTACTCAATCATGCTAGTTCTTGCTGTCTTGCCAGTGTGGGTCAGCTTAATTCATGCCCAGCCTTCGGTTCCATTCCGTGTTGAGCAAGTGGCTTGGGGGACATCTACAGCCAACCCCATAGAGGTTGACCCGGGAGACACAAACGCGCCGTTAACCGTTGATGTGCGGAATCTCTCAAATGAAACATTGAAAGGAGTCTACGGAACACTGCAATTGAATCAAACTGACTCTTTCACTGATTATGTTACTGGCAGATTCAATGCCACTGCAACAGGCGTTCCGCTGCAAGCTGGCGACGTTCCCAGTCAAACCGGCGAAATTCAACCTGTAGGTTCTTTTGCCTTTACCTTCCGTCTCAACATTGCACGCAACGCAACGCCTGGATACTACAGCTACGAATTGCTGGTTGAATACCTAGTAAAGTCCAATAGCACATGGCTTAAAGGAGAGCCTAGAACACTTGATATAACGATTCTGTTGCCCAACAGGCCGCCCGCGATAGATGCCTTTGCGCCCCCAGCCGCCACTGTGGCTGTGCAAGTGGGGTCTTCTCTCAATTTTTCGGCTAAATGCAGCGATCCAGACAACGATGTTATTACCTATGAATGGAAACTCGATGCAGCCTTGGTTTCAAACACTGTGGAATATCTCTTTAGTCCGAGTGATCGGGATGTTGGAAGCCACACGCTTGTTCTTACCGTGAGCGACGGTCGTTTGACGAGTTCGCAGACGTGGACAATAACCGTGGCCGCTGTCTCTGTGTCACAGTTTCAAGTGTCCAGCAATTATATCACGGCAGGATTCGATAACCAACTGAATGTCACTATCCGAAACAACCTTTGGAAAGGTACAGTGCAGGTGGGGTTAACGGTCCCTCAACCGCTTATTATACGCGGAGATCAATCGTGGACGTTTGAATCGATGGAGCCTTTTGGAAACCTGTCGATAAGTCCGAGAGTCTATGCTCCTCCAGCCGCAATAGCCTCAACTTTTTCTGCAGCTTTAAGCGTAGACTACTTTGATGAACAAGGTCAAGCGTACACTGACAGTTACAGTTTGGGTTTGATTGTTCAAGGCTACGTGAAACTGATAATCTATGATGTGGTCTTGAGTCCGCAACCGGTTGCCAACGGCTCAGAGGTGACGATCACGGCTACAGTATTGAACACTGGGAACGTGAACGCCAATTACGTCAATGCTTCGCTTGAGCGCACTCCTATTCTGGAGCTTGCGAGAGAAAGCAGCGTTTACGTGGGCGATGTTGAACTGAACTCTCCAGTTCCGTTTACAGTTGTAGCAAGAGTGAAGCCAAGCGCGCAGAACGGCACGTATCCGTTGACTGTTCGTCTTGTGTACGAAGATGACCAGTACAGGCAGCACGTTCTAGGCATTAACACTAACTTGATTGTTACCACTGGAACGACAAATCAGCCAAGTTCTGATGGCACAGGCGGCATTCTAGGTTTCCTAAGCAACGGCGGATGGACAATCCTCGTCATCGTAGCTTCAGGAGTAATTCTGCTAGTTCTATACGTGCGCCGATTGTCGAGAGCCAAGCAAACGGCTAAACCAGTCTGAGCGTGGAGACCCAGATGTCGTTAATCAGCCTCTCCTATGAAGCCTTGAAGGAGAGAAGACTCAGGGCTACACTAACGATTCTCATGGTTGTGATGGGAGGCAGCCTGATCGTAGCTGTGAACGGCATCAGCGCTGGTACAGTGACGTACATTGACCAAGTGTTCACAACTTTGGGCGCCAACCTTTTGATAGTTACGCCTAGGGGTTCAGACTTCCAGATAGATGACTTCATAATCGAAGAGTTTTCAAAGTTCAGCGGAGTCATGGATGTTGTGCCTTTTATCCAAGAAGTCTCGGCTATAACGTCTAGGGGTGAATCACAGTCAATCGTGGTTGTGGGACTGGATCACTCTAAACTGAACCTCATATTTCCAACGTTGTCGGTTGAGACAGGCGAAACTGTTGCTGCCTCTGACAGTATAGGCATCTTGCTCGGAAACCAGATAGTGTATTCATCCAAGGAAGCCGAGCCATTCGCAAGCCTAAGTCAAACTGTCAAAATCCGATACGCAAGAACTGAAGACGGGAGGCAAGTGGCTGAAGAGAAAGCCTACAACGTGCGAGGTATACTCGATTATCTTGGCAGTGGCATAATCCCCGTTGATCAAATGGCTTTTGTCTCGGTTTCCTCAGCAAACTCGTTTTTCGCTCGCCATGGCGATTACGACGGAGCCTACGTGATCACTGCTACTCCAGATCTGAACGATGCTGTGCGTAAAGGGCTGGGAGAAAAATACAACGTGAACATCATCTCGCCGAAGACAATTGCTGACACGATCTCGAAAATCACCACGGCAATCTCGATCTTTGTAGGCAACATTGCGGCGGTCTCGCTCATCGTTGCATCCGTGGGCATAATCACTACACTGTGGACTTCGATGATGGAACGCATTCGCGAGATCGGCATCTTAAAGGCTATTGGTTTCAGCAACTCTTTGATCATGCGGCTTTTCTTGAACGAAGCCGTGATAATCGGTGCAGTAGGTGGAGGTTTAGGCATGGTTTTCGGAGTTGGCTTGGCTTATGCAATGCGCAGGTTTCTTGCAGGCGAGTTCGCGGCGATTTATCCTATCTTTACGGCGCAAACCTTCGTGTTTACGTGGCTTCTCTGCTTGATCCTCAGCGTGATATCGGGCTTTTATCCAGCTTGGAGAGCATCGCAGTTGGATCCAGTTGTGGCTTTAAGACACGAATGAGATGCGCCTGTGCTGGACCAAAAGATGTTTGAGTCAGGCTTTTCAATATTCGATATTCACGAAGACAGTGTTGAAACATGGAAAAACAGTTGAAAATCGCAGTTGCTGGAAAAGGCGGGGTTGGCAAGACTCTAATTGCGGGCGTTCTAGCCGCGTTCTTCGCTGAAAAGGGCTTCACTGTTCTTGCTATAGACGCTGACCCAACACCCAACCTTGCCCTGACGCTGGGGCTGTCGGTTGAAGAGGCAGGCAAGATCGTGCCGGTCTCGGAGAACACGTCGCTCATAGAGTCGAAAACTCAAACGAGCATTCCAGGCGTGTATAATCTGGCTTTCTCAGTAGACGATATAGTTGAGCAGTTCAGCGTGAAGACCCCGTACAACGTAAATCTGTTGATCATGGGCACAGTTAAAGCGGCTGGAGCTGGCTGCATGTGTCCGGCTAACACGGTTATTCGAGCCTTGTTGCATCACTTGATAGTCAAGCGGAGAGAAGCCGTGGTTACAGATATGGAAGCCGGTTTGGAGCACATGGGTAGAGGTACAGCTGAACACGTGGAAACCATGCTTGTGGTCAGTGATTCAAGCAGGAAGTCGTTGGAGGCAGCCAAGAAACTTAATGACCTAGCCATGCAAATCGGCATCAAAGAATGTTTCATCGCTGGCAACAGGGTCACGAGTCGGCAGGAGGGCGAATACATCGAAAACTTCGTCAAAATAAATGAACTCCAGTTGCTAGGCTTGGTGCCGTTTGACCAAACCATTCTGAGGGCGGATATGCAAGGGGAGACGCCGCTCAGGTACGCAGATCAATCTGTCGCCATAGCGGCTATCCGAAGTATGGGAGAAAAACTGTTCTAGCATATGTTGAGTTTGAGGTCTGAAGCCCGAAAGGGTAGACATAAATTTTGGTGTGTGCAAACAGTACATTTCACTGATAAGACATGTAGGATCTAGATCATATGTCGATGGAGCCAGACATCAGGGATATCCTCAACAGGTACAGGACTGTGGCTGTTGTTGGGCTTTCAGGTGACCCGTCGAAGTACAGTCATGTTGTTGCCAAGTTTCTTCAGTCTAAAGGCTGGCGCATAATTCCAGTCAATCCTAACGTGTCGGAGGTTTTGGGTGAAAGAAGCTACGAGTCGCTTCTAGCCTTGCCGGAAGAGTTGCAGAAGAAGGTCGATGTGGTGGACATTTTTAGGCGATCGGAAGATGTGCCGCCCATCGTGGATCAAGCTATTCAGCTAAGGGAAAAGAATGGAAAGCCCGATGTGATCTGGATGCAGCTTGAAATCGTTAACGAGGATGCCGCCGCTCGCGCCAGAAAAGCAGGCTTCACGGTTATTATGAATCAATGCATGAAGATGGAGACTGAGCGTCTTGAGAAAGAGAAAGACCCAGAACTTGGGAGAATCCGCGCGAAAAAGATGACGGAGTTGAGTGCACAGATGAAAGAGGACAAGCCTTCGGGAAACACGCCGATCATGGTCGACGATGCCCATTTCGACGAGACTGTTCAGAAATATCCTCTGATGCTCATCGATTGCTGGGCTGACTGGTGTGGTCCATGTCGAATGATCGAGCCCGCTGTTGCCGAGTTGGCTAGGGACTACGCGGGTCGAGTGACGGTTGGAAAGCTGAACGTGGACGAGAACCCGCAGACGGCAGGTAGGTTTGGCGTGATGAGTATTCCCACTCTGCTTATTATGAAGAACGGGGTGGAAGTGGAGAGATTGATCGGGGCGGTGCCGAAGCATTTCATCGAACAGAAGCTGAAGAAATATGTATAAGCTGAGCTTAATGAGGTAAGAGTGGAAGGAGACAGAGATCAGATGGATGTGTCGATGCGCAGGGTCGTCGGTTCGCTCGCGCTTTTGTTGGGAGTGACGTTTCTGACGATTGGGCTCTACTCGGGGCAGATTGACACGGTCGTGCAGATCGTGAAGCGAATTCTTGAGGCAGCTGTGGCAGGTGCGCCTTAGCCTACAGTTGTTAGGTTTGTTGAGGCTTCGGAGTCAGCGTGACGTATGCTAGATCTCTGCGTTCCATTCTTGGAGCAGTCGTTTCAGAAACTCTTCAACATACTCGTGCCTTTGCCCAGCTATCTTCCTCGCCGTTTCAGTGTTCATCGTGTCTTTTATTTTCAACAGTTTCTCGCGGATGTGGTTGACTGTGCTCTCAGATTTGCCGTCATAATGGGTTTTCTGGGGAACCGATGGGTCGTGTATGGGTGTGTTGCTCCAGCCGCCTCGTGCGAACACTCGGGCGATGCCTATTGCTCCTATGATGTCCAGTCTGTCCGCGTCTTGAATTACTTTTGCTTCTAGAGTTTTGGGCACTACGCCATTTCGGAATCTGTGTGTCTGTATGCAGTATGCGACTTTGTCGATTTTGTTTTTGGGGAAATCGGTTTCCTCGAGGATTTTCTTAGCCATTTTGGCGCCTTGGTCGGCGTGGTCGTCGATTGAGCCCTCGTCCTCCATGGCTCTGGCGATGTCGTGTAGCAGGGCGGCGGCTTTTGTGATGTCTAGGTCTGCCCCCTCCCTTTGAGCTAGGTGGACTGCGAGGTTGTAGACTCTATCTATGTGGTATTTGTCGTGGTGTGAATGTCTGAAGAAGGGTGCGCTTTTGTTTCTGATTTCTTGAAACAGTGAGACTGTTAGCATGTCTTTCAACCCCTAAGAAAAATCTGT
>Ga0315314_1001450_pt1 | contig 21406 bp, 27 predicted proteins | sample TDP9_MG_FD_203631 | JGI IMG/M metagenome (GOLD analysis project Ga0315314, IMG submission 203631) | Freshwater sediment microbial communities from Lake Towuti, South Sulawesi, Indonesia - TDP9 | ecosystem: Environmental > Aquatic > Freshwater > Lake > Sediment | place: Indonesia: South Sulawesi... | reverse complement strand
AGTTATACAAGTGGGAAGGAAAACAGTACGGGTTCCCCAATGATAGCAATGTTCAAGTGTTTTGGTACAGAAAAGACATTCTCGAAAGAGATGGCGTTGATGTGCCACAGACCTGGGATGAGGTCTTGGAAGCGTCAAAGATATTGACGAAGGACACGGATGGCGACGGAAAAATAGACCAATATGGTTTGGTCGCCGGTTTACTACGTGGACCCTTCTTATCCGGCTATTGGTATGGCATGTTCTGGGCTTACGGCGGACAAACATTTGATGAGGATATGGTACCACAATTGAATAGCACAGCTGGTATAGAATCTACAAGTATGCTAAAAGAGTTACTGAAATATATGCCGCCGGGAGTTTTATCCTATGTGGAGGATGAAGTTTACGGTTCGATCGCTAACACTAATGAAGCCGCGATGGCTCCGCAAGAATGGGGCGGTAACGCACCTACGAATCCTGATATTTCTAAATACGCGGACCAGATTGGGGTTACGTTAACACCAGCGGGGCCCACTGGCATTCGAAGCCCCTGCATGGCAGGCTTAGGATTAATGATACCCGTAGTTGCTCCTCATCCGAGAGAGACGTGGTATTTTATAGAGTTTGTTCAGAGGAAGGAAAATCAGCGGATGTACGTGAAAGCTACGGGCCAGCCAGCTAGGACATCAGCACTAACAGATCCAGAAAACGTTAAGCTATCTCCATACTTCCCAGCTCTGCAAGAGAACTTGGCCATAGCTAAGCTACGACCTCCAATTCCAGAATTCATAGAGTTTGACGAACTTGTTGCGGAAGAAGTTTCAAACGCTCTAACAGGGATAAAGAGCGTTGAAGGCGCTCTCAACGATTTAAATAGCCGAGTCTACGAATTAATGGACAAAGCTGGATATTACGAGAAAGGTATCAAAAAATGGTGGACGGAATAAAACTGACGCGGCACTAAAGTCTTCAACTTTAACGTATGATCGCAGCAAATTCAAAAACTCGATAACGCCTCGCGCGCTAAACGCCCACCCCCCCCTTTTACCGTAACTCTTATATTACCAAAAGGTCAAGCTAACCTGCTGAGGAAGGCAGATGAAAAAACAAAGAAGGATTCACCTACCTCGCGTCTTTTCTCGCTATTATCCTTGGCTACTGCTTTCTCCCACCGTTATCATTCTGTTGGTCCTCTCAATTCCATTATTGATTTATTCACTTTACAATAGCTTACTGGACTACAACTTCCTTCATCCTGAACGCGGAATACATTTTATAGGCCTTAAAAACTATGCGAGCATCTTCTCTCAACCCTTTTTCTGGTACAACACGATGTATATCACGCTTATTTTCCTTTTAGCAACTGTTGGTATAGAGTTTTGCTTAGGCTTTTTACTAGCATACCTTGCAAACAGAGAAATAAAGGGTGTAAATATATTTAAATTAATTTTAATCACACCGCTATTCGTGGCTCCTGTCTCAATAGGCCTCATATGGAAGCTGATGTTTAACCCATCAATGGGCTTAATCAATTATCTTCTGTGGGAACTGAGGTTGCCGATTTGTAATTGGATATCTGATGCATCCACCGCGCTGTTCTCGATAGTCTTGGTTGATATCTGGCAATGGACACCCTTCATGTTTCTAATCCTTTTAGCTGGTTTTACTTCTGTCCCTAGAGAACCTGTAGAGGCGGCAATGATTGACGGAGCGTCGGGATGGAGGATACTGAGACGCATATATATTCCGTACTTGAAACCCATAATTTTAGTTGCCCTTTTAATAAGAGGGATGGATGCCTTAAGAGAATTTGATAAAATATACATACTCACTGAGGGGGGTCCCGGAGTTGTCACAGAAACACTTGTTTACCACGCTTTTCGCTATGCCTTCAGATTCTTTGAGATGGGTTATTCAACAGCTATAAGTTATATTGCGCTTATATTCGTCAACATTCTAGCCACTATCCTGCTCCAAAGAATCAAGTAATACGAGGTGTCAAAATGAAAAAAGCACAAATCACGAATTTAGTCGCATACGGCGTCTTTACGATAGCTGCCATTTTAACGCTACTTCCAACAGCATGGGCATTCATTACATCCATTAAGAAACCTTGGGACATAATGACCGAGGAACCCGTCTTTATTTTTGAGCCAACGATAGAGAATTATGTACGCGCCTTTATCCATCCCTCCTACCTATTTCATCAAAAGATTATAAACAGTGTGATCGTCGCTACCTCCACTACGATTATATGCATCGCACTTGCCTGCCTCGCAGCCTACGCTCTAACAAGATTCGATTTTAAGGGATCCTCTGGAATTGCAGCATGGATACTATCCATTCGAATGCTACCGATCATCGCGGTACTCATCCCATGGTTTCTTATCTTCAATTCCCTCAAACTAATCGATACATACATTGCTTTAATCATACCATATATGACCTTCACCCTCCCTTTTGCAGTCTGGATGATACGAGGATTTTTCCTGGCAATACCAAGAGAGTTAGATGAGGCTGCTTTAACTGAAGGTTACAGCCGACTAGAAATCCTCTGGAAGATAATTTTGCCTCTAGCCAAGCCGGGAATAATCATAACTGCGATTTTCTGTGAAATCTTTGCCTGGAATGAATTTCAATTTGCTCTAGTGCTTGCACGTATAGAATGTATGACTGTGCCAGTAGGGCTATCCCACTTTTTACAGGGATACAGAATCGAATGGGGTCCATTATTTGCTGCTACAATGGTCACAGCCATCCCGTTCATAATAGCGGCAATATTTCTACAGAAGCATATTGTGAGAGGACTAACGTTAGGGGCGGTTACCAGATATTAGAGCCAGAAAACTAAAGAGCCATTAAAGCCATTAAGAGACAACCAAGCGCGCATGACTGACAAAAAAGATTTCTCGTTACAATCTTTTACAAATGAAAAACTTCGTTGCATGCATCCTTGAAGATAAAACGCCACTCGTCAGCGTGAGGAGAGGCAAAGGCTTCAGTAGTGTTATTGGCTACTTTCAAGTCCATGCAAACGGAAACTCGGGTGGATTTTCCTCTTAAAGAAGAGGTAACGCCGCCGGGTTTTAAATCTAAACAATGAAGTCTGTATGCTCGTGATGAGGCTTCGAAGAAGAATCTCTCATTTCCTATTTCTTTCTAATCATTTTTTGGTTTCGCAATGTTGATAGATAGATTAAATTTATATCTGATAAATAGCTGTTAGATTAAGAACGAAAAGGTGATAGATTTGCGCAGAGTTGTTGGATTAGGCTTATGTCTAGTTGTGGCTCTCTTAGTTGTGCTTCAATCTGCAAGCGCTCAACAACTCCTATGGAAATACAAAACCGGTTTTGTTGTCTACCCTGTCTCTGTCTCAGGCGACGGTTCCTATGTTGTGGTAGGAAGCGATGACGACCATGTCTATTTCTTTGATAAGGCGTTTACAGGCGGAACCTATCTGTGGAAATACCAAACTGATGCCGACGTCGTTTCGGTTTCTTTGTCTGGTGATGGATCCTACGTAGCGGCGGGGAGCGAAGACAAGAATCTTTACTTCTTTGATAAGGCCGGGACCCTCCTCTGGAGTTACAAGACTGAAGGTGCTGTCTTAAGCGTAAGTGTTTCCAAAGTTTCATCCTATATAGTAGCTGGAAGTTACGACAACTGTGCCTACTTCTTTGACAAAGATTTCACAGGCGGCACCTATCTGTGGCTATATGAAACTGAACGCACCGTCTGGGTCGTGTCAATTTCTGATGATGGATCCTATGTAGCGGCTGGAAGCGATGACAATCACGTTTACTTCCTCGACAAGGCCGGAGACCTCCTATGGAAATACGAAACTGGACGCTCCGTCGTTTCTGTGAAGGTTTCTGGCGATGGGTCCTATGTAGTAGCGGGGAGCGATGACAATTTTGTTTACTTCTTTGACAAGGCCTTCATGGGCGGCACCTATTTGTGGAGATACGAAACTAAGGGTGCTATCCGTTCTGTTTCAATCTCAAGTGATGGATCCTACGCGGCTGCAGCAAGCTATGACGGTCATGTTCACTTCTTTGACAAAGGAGGAAGTCTTCTTTGGAGCTACGAAGTCGAAGGTCCTGTTCATTCCGTCTCTATCTCTGATGATGGAGCTTCCACGGCGATTGGATGCTTTGATAGATACGTTTACTTCTTTGGCGGTCTTCCCCGGACGCCAACACCTACACCGTCCCCAACACCAACTCCTACGCCTACGCCATCCCCAACGCCTACACCTACGCCTACGCCGTCCCCAACGCCTACACCAGCACCCAGGATACCCTACGAGCTTTACGCAACAGTAGTCATAGTGGTGGTGATAATAGTAGCAATGGTTTCCTTCTTCTATCTAAGAAGAAAGAAACCGTGACCTTCTACTTTTATTTAAGTAAATAAGCTTAACCAGCTCTGCTTCAAAGAATTGGCATAACCCGATCTTATTGTCGGAACGAACATATTTTGCATTCTTTCATCGGTTTGGTTTCTTCGCTATTTCAAAATGGAGAAAATGTTAGGTTAGAGGATTTTCTCTCGGCTATTCGGTTTTAACACCTTTTTTGTGTGCTTCGCAAAGGAGGGCTACAAAGTTGGGAGGAGTCTCGTCTAAAGCCATTTTCCCTCCAGGATTCATGATGTTGTTGGGATCGATCAGCCTTTTTATTTTCCTCATCAAATCGAGCGTCTCTGGCTGAATTAAGGATTCGGCGTAGGAGGCTCGATACAATCCCAAGCCATGCTCTGCCGCTATGGTTCCCCCATGCTCCGTTATGTAATTTATGACCTTGGTTTGAATATCATACATTATTTCACAGTCCTTTCCATCGTCTGGATTGAAATAGCAAACCACGTGCACGTTTCCGCTTTCCAGATGTCCTATGACGCTGAACGGTCTATCATAGCTTCGGAAAACCTGTTTAACATGTTGGATGAAACCTGGAACCTCTGAAAGTGGTACCCCAGGATCGTTGAGCTCCACAGACCAAATCCTCATGACCCCTGGCCTAAACAGTTCTTCATAGCCGGTATAGGCAGGTCCCACATAGTTCCTAGCCATCCAGATCATTTCCTGCTCCTTTTCCTCTCTGGACCAAAATATGTTTGTCGCTTTTTCCTTGCAAATTTTGCTTAATTTTTCCTCAAGCTCCTCTACTTCCCTTTCCTCCCCATCGATCTCTATGAATAGGATTCCCTTGGCATCGCCAACTGCTATCCTCGGGGGCATCATATCCTTCAAGGATTTCATGAAGGTTTCGTCTGCCAGTTCCAGCTTTGAGGGGATGACCCCTTCCTTTAATATGGTTAAGCCTGTGTTTACAGCGGTTTCCAGCTCATCGAATGTGATGATCCCTGTATGGACTTTTGGGGGTTTTCGGAGGACCCTCAGGGTGATTTCTGTTACGACGCCGAGCGTGCCTTCACTGCCAACGAATAGCCTCGTTAGATCGTATCCAGTGGAGAACTTCCTTAGTTTGGAGCCTGTTCGCATCACTTCTCCCGTTGGAAGAACAACTTGAAGACCCAAGACGTAGTCCTTTGTGGTTCCATACTTGAACACACCCATCCCGCTGGAATCATTGCCGACCATCCCTCCTATGGTGCAGGCCAAGCGGCTCGCAGGCTCAGGTGGGAAAAATAAGTTGTGTTTGCCTAACTCCGCCTTGAGCTGATGGTTGGTGACGCCTGGCTCCACCACCACGTAAAAGCCGGCTGGATTGATCTCTTTGATTTTATCCATCCTTGACATATCCAGAATCATGCCGCCCTTATTGGCGATGCTTTGACCCCCTTGATTGGTGCCAGCTCCTCTAGGTGTGATTGGAATTCTCTCCTCATTCGCAATTTTAATGATCTTTTGCACTTCCTCTACAGAACCCGGCAATGCAACTATATCGGGGAAAACGTTGAACTTGGGCAGTCTCGTTTGTAGATGAGAGTATGGCTCGCCGTCCCATGTATAGGGTGCAAGGTCAGCCAATGATGTAAGCACGTTTTCCGGACCAACGACCTCCCTAAATCTTTTAACAACATTTTCACTAATGGGCAATCGCTTTCTCCTCTATTTTAACAATTGATGTTAGATAGCGGGTAGCGTGTAATTCACTATCTCCGCCACATCGTATAATTCTATCTTTGGTTTATAAACCTTCATGGCATCATGGAAGTTTGTCCAGCAGAAGGGACAAGCGCTCACTAAGCAATCGGCTCCCGTTTCGGTTGCTTCCTGGATTCTCATTCGGGCTATTTCGAGGGCTTCATCTCGGAAGCCCGACTTGAATCCCCCTCCAGCGCCGCAACACCACGCCTCAACCCTATTCGCAGGCATCTCTATCAGCTCTAAGCCTGGTATTTGCCGTAATACCTCCCTAGGAGCCTCGTATACCCCGGCATGTCTACCGAGGTGGCATGGATCATGATACGTAACCCTTTTCTTGAACTCCCTCACGGGCCTCAATTCGCCCTTCCTCATCAGGTCTGCAAGCAGTTGGGTGGTGTGGACGATGTCGAAATCGAAGTCTAAACCTATCAAGTCTTTATATGTCTTCCCATAATCCACCTTCCAAGTTCTATAGCAGCCTGCACATGTTGTTATCATCTTGTCTGCCTCCACCTTATGTATTTCATCCACGTTGTGTTGCACCATTTCCTTCAAAAATTTCCACTGCCCTGTCCGCAACATGGGGGAGCCGCAACACCACTCGCCATTCAAGATGGTGAAGTCAAGCCCCAACTTCCTCAGGATATCTATGGTGGCCATGGCGATGTTGTTCACCCTATAGGCGGATGTGCAACCAACAAAGTACACATACTCAGCCTTTTTAGAGGCAATATCGCGCTTGATGTTACTTGTCAACCACGTAGTCCTATCAACACTTTTCTCCATGTAGGGATTGTATTCCTTTCTCACATGCTCGCCCCATTGCCTCCATCGTAGTAGTGGTCCCACACCTTCTTCAGTTAGAAGGAATCTGACATGTTCAAATGCATCCACTGTGTCAGTTTTGCTTGGGCATAACACCTCACACTTCCCGCAGGTGGTACAGAAAGACAAATTGTTGACGAATCTTTCATCTGGTTTCAACAGGTTGTCCAAGAAGTAATAGCAAAGCAACACTTTGCCTCGTGGAGATACTCCCTCCATCTTCCTGTAGCGGAATAAGGGACAAAATGCACGGCAGAAGCCGCACTTGTCGCACTTGCTGGTTACAACGGTCTTGACCTCGGAGAGTTCCACGAATGATCACCCAATAGAAACCCACTAAATGGATAGGAAAGTATTAAGGCTTCCTCTCTTTCACTTCCTCCAGCGCTGTCTCCATGGTTTTAGATATGGTCTCCAAATCCTCCTTGGAGTGGGCTGCCGTGATGCCATGATGAAGCGTATAGGAAGGCCACATCAAGATGCCGGAATTGAGCATCTTTTCTTGGAATATCAAATACTTTTGTTCGTCGCAACCTACGGCGGTTCTATAGTCCACAACTTCCCGATCGGTGAAATAAACTTGAAACTTGCCAGCGATCTCTTGTAAGCGAGCCTCTAACCCAAGGTCTTCTGCAGCGTCTTCAAAATTCTTTACCAATTGCCTCCCGCCCTCATGCAAATACTTCTGGACTTTTCCATCATGCAACTCTTCAAGGACGGCCTTTGAGGCTGCCAACGCCATCTGGTTTGCGTTGAATGTGCCTGCATAGACGACTTTCCCCGTCTTGGGAGCGGCCACCCCCATGAAATCCCTCTTTCCAACCACGGCGCTTAGGGGAAATCCGTTGGCTATTGCCTTTCCAAAGACTGAGATATCTGGGATGACATTGTAGTATTGTTGAGCCCCGCCTGGAGCCATTCTGAAACCGGTAATCACCTCATCATAGATCAAAACTATCCCATTGTCCTCTGTTAATTCTCGAATCGTCTCCAAATAGCCCTTCTTCGGACATGTGCAGCCCACATTGAACATCACCGGCTCCATGACCAAGGCGGCTACCTCATCCCTATGCCTAACGATGATCCTTTCCGCCGCCTCCACATCGTTGAAGGGCATGATTATCGTGTTCTGCACAACTTCCCTAGCTAGTCCAGCAGATCCAAGAACCGTGTTCGGCGTTTCCCTAGGTCCAGCATCTTCCAATTTTGGATGCGTGCTAACCAGAACGTAATCGTACCAGCCGTTATACCCCCCCTCCAGCTTGATTATCTTGTTTTTCCCAGTGTAGCCCCTCGCGATTTGAATGGCATGCATCACAGCCTCCGTTCCAGTGTTGGAAAACTTGACTACTTCGGCGGACGGTATCATTCTAGATAGTTCTTTCGCCACCTCAATACTAAGCTCCGTTTCCAGCCCAACCGTCAAGCCCTTCTCCAGCTGTGCCTTCACGGCATTAACAACTTTGGGATGGCCATGCCCCAGTATGACTGAGCCCATATTTATGAGGCAATCAATGTATTCATTTCCATCCACATCCCAAACCCTTGAACCCTTCGCCTTGGAGAAGTAAATAGGATGTGGCTCTATATACCTGAAGCCGGAGTGCACACCACCCGTGATGAATTGCTTCGCCGATTCAAACATTCCTTTGGATTTTTCAAACCTAATCAATCTAAACGCCCCTATTCTTTTATGGGGAGGCTTGCTACTTTCATGGCCTCTTTCACTCGATTCTTCTCTCTTGCAGTGAGAGGTCGGCACGGCTTTCTCACACGGCGAGCCTTGTATCCTAGGAGTTCCAAGGCGTATTTGACCGAGGCTGGGAAGTTCGGGAGAAGCTCAATCGCTGTGCAGAGTGGAAGTAGCTTATATTGTATCTGCCTAGCTTTTTCTATTTCGTTCTTTTGAACGGCTTCGTAGAGTTCTACGCATAGTCGTGGAGCGATGCAAGCGGTGGCTATTATGGCACCGTCGCAGCCAACAACGAGGCTTGGAAATGTCAACCTATCGGTTCCAGCCAAAACCGACATCTTTTCTCCCACCAAGCTGATCGTCTCTTGCAGTAGGAACAGATTGCACGAGGTGTCTTTGTAGGCAACTATGTTATCTAAGTCTGCAAGTCTTTGAAACATCTCTGCGGATATTACAGCGCTTTTCCCTTGCCAAAGCAATAGAGAAGTGTCCAGAAACGATGTGATAGGAGCTACATAACAAATTATTGGAATGTCCACAGCCTTGGTAATGGAATAATAGTGGTCATATAATCCATCCTCGGTTGGGATCGTGCCACCATAGGGCTTTGGAATCATGGCGAAGTCTACCCCCACATCCTTTGCGATCTTCGTCATTTCTATCGTTCTCTTCGTATCTGGAAAGCCTGTTGTCGCTATGACCGGAACCCTGCCGTTCGCTTGATCAACCACTATAGAAAACACTTCCTTTCTTTCCTCAAAGGATAGATTCGGAAACTCGCCGGTCCCTCCGCAAATCATTAATCCATGGATGCCACTCTCTATGTTGAAATCAACAATGGCTCTGAGAGCCTTTTCATCGATCCCCTTTTCATTCGCCGTAAACACCGTGGGCAAAGCCGATATCATACCACTTACTTTCTTTTTCAACCAATCTCCTCCTCTCTATAGCATAATTTATTGTCCACAATCTTATTAGAATTACTCATACCAGATAAAAAATTATCGCAGTAATTTACACATACAGTTTTCGCCAACTTATCTAAGAGCTTTAGCCCTTAAATCATTAGAACGCGCATTTTAGTTATTTGAAACCTTAGTTAGAACCAGATCCAGTACATCTATGGCCTTATTGGCTTGGCTCTCCGCTATTATGATGAGTGGCTTGATCTTGATCACATTGCTAATGCAGCTTATTTGAGAGAAGAAACCTTAACGCTTCATCCACGGCTCCTTCCTGATTCTCTTGCATACCCTGAGACGAGACGACATAAAAGGTTTCGCATCTTGCGGGCTTTCTCCGGAAAATTTTGTTCTGCACCCCAGGTCGCAGTCTGGATAGGTCTTCCCATAAAAACAGCAGTAACAACAGGGTGGATGAATCTGCCTAAATCCCAGCACTACGGGGCAATAGATTGCATCTCAAAGCCGAGGTTAGGCGTGATTGTAGTGCTTCCATGATATGCGTTATAAAGTGATACGACATCCTTCTTTTTGGTGATCCTCATGACGCCCCTTAGAGCCGTCTCCACCGATTCGCTTCCACATAGGTGGAGAAGACCTTATCGAGCTTGAGTGGAGCTATCTTCACAAGCTTTTCCGCCAGTTCCACCCGTGGCAAGGCAATATAACTGGGAAAATGCTAGCGAGTTTTTCCACGTGCCTTTTTACGGCTTCGACCACTCCCCCCGACAGTCGCAGCAGCCGCTGAAATGTGATAGCTCTTATAGACTAGATTCTACTTCAGAAATAAGTGACACAGAGGACCTTCATGGAAACGAAACGATTGATTGAGCAGTTGAACCATTTCTTTAAGGCGAGGTCGGTGGCTGTGATAGGGCTTCATCGACACCAAGAGGTATGGAATCAGGATCATTGGGCCGAATTGCATCGGCATCTTCGACTCGGAAACGAGGATCGACACCTTCTTCCAGTCCCATGAGCGGATGCTGGCCCCTAGCCTTGTTTAACTTTCCGCCATAACCTTGCCCATAACCTCTAATTCCTCTTCGCTTAACTCTTACGTTGACATTACACGGGTTATGATAGTGAGTCTTGATCCACCAATAAAGCTTATGGTATCCCGGGCTGTTAATGTTAAGCCACTCATCACCCATGAGTTTCCTCTAGAAAAAATTAAGGCGGGAATTGGGTTACTCGACAAATCCCTAGGCGAAGCGTTAAGGACTATAAAGACTTTGAGGTTAAAGGGCTCATTAAGAACAGGATCAGATGTTCGCCGTAATCTCCGAAAAGTGTGAGGTAAGTTAGCTTCTGATAATGTCTCAACGTTCAGAGTGTTTAATAAAGGTTTATTGATGGTAATTTTTGCAACACCATCAACGTTTCGTAAACAATATCCTTAAAGGTGGCGTCCAAAATCGTCACTCCAATGATAGGATTATTGTTTCTTTAGCTTTAATATAGCATTCGCTAAGCATAAAATATAAAACGAATAGGCTACGTCTTCAATAATTAAGATTATAAAAGTGTTAATGACTGCTACCGAAACATGGAGTGAGCGCATCGATACATTATCGCTAGAGCTTCACAAGCATCTTCAACGGGAAGGTACACCGGAACCGATCGATTTTCAAGAAAGATTTTGGCTCTATCAAAGAGATCTTTGTCACCTGTAATTGAGATTAATACAGGCTTGTTAGGATGTCGTTCACATATCTTTGGTATAAACTCAAGGCTGGCTGGAGCGGACTCTACCGTTAATAATAAGATTGATACGACCGCATCAACCTTTTCGTCGTCAAGTGCGGCTTCCATCCCCAATTGGTAGGCTTGCTCCAATCCCTGAACTTGTACGGCAGCCCAAATATCAATTGGGTTACCAACTTTTATCCAAGCTGGGCTGATACTGCTGATCCGCTGCAAGGTTCTCTCCGAAAGGTTTACAACCTCAAGACCTAATTTCTCGCAAGCATCTGCAGCTATAACCCCCATCGCTCCAGAGGGCGCCAGTATCGCGACACGATTTCCCTTGGGAAGAGGTTGAAAGGCCATGGCCTTGGCTGAGTTCATCAAATCCGTGTAGCGCTGCACCCTAACAATGCCGGCTTGTTTGAAAGCCGCATCCACTATCACATTATCTGTGGCAAGCGAGGCTGTGTGGGAAAGCGCAGCCCTTGCACCTGCGACTGTCCATCCTCCCTTTAACGCTATTATTGGTTTCTTCTTACTAACCTTGCTTGCTATCTCTAATAAACGCCTTCCGTTCTTGAACCCCTCTAAATACATGCATATCACTTTAGTTTCTGGGTCGTCTCCAAGAAACTCTAAGGCCTCTGCATCGTCAACATCGCATTTGTTACCCAAACCAATAACCCTGCTTACGCCATAGTTCTCTGATGTTAGTATCCATTTCATTGTATGCGTCGCAAAATTTCCGGTTTGAGCAATGTATGCTACAGACCCCCGTCTAATTTTGCCCAGCGGGAAGAATGTTGTAGTAAACTTGCGGGGGGTACTCACGATGCCGCTTGTGTTAGGTCCGATGACCCTCATGCCTGAACTACGCGCAATTTGAACGATCTCGTTCTGGAGGGCAGCTCCGTTCTCGTCAACCTCCGCAAAGCCCCCTGAGGCAATAACTACCGCCTTAACACCCTTATCGGCGCATTCTCTGAGAGCTTCCACGGTAAGAGATGCGGGAATGATGATAACTGTAACATCTGGGATTTCAGGCAAGTCCTTAATGGAGGTATACGCCTTGTAACCCAATATCTCGTCTGCGTTGGGGTTCACTGGATATATTCTCCCGGCATACTCGTTGGCTAAAAGGTTCTTTATGACCTCGTACCCCGCTTTGCCAGGAGTTCTCGAGGCGCCAACGATTGCAACACTCTTAGGTTCAAAGAAGGTTCTCAAACCCTCGATCACTTTAACACACCTGTGTGTTATTGAAATTTTACGCAATCGTGCCTTAAATAATTCCTCAAAAATAGAGCCCATAAATTCCTGCGTTGAATTTTGGCACCTCCGAAGAAGAGGGATTGACAAGACATGAAATGCTTCAGCATCTCGACCAGTCACCAACTTTAAATGAAGTAATATTGCTCATTATAAGCTTCTCTAAAGTTTTATCCAACCCAACCCAACCCCTGAACTGAGAAACCCTAAAAGATAAAAGTTAGTCTTCTTACATTTTTATGGTCTGTTTATTTATAGGTGTGGAAATAGGGGGAGTGAGAAAATGGAAGTACAAATAGAATGTCTTTCATGTGGGGAACCACTAACTCCAGAAACTGAGGTCTGCCCGAAGTGTGGAAGCCGAGACCGTCACGCGGTATGTTCTTGAGTCAGTAAAGAAACAATCTAGGTCTGCACCGAAATGACTACTATTGCTTTCTAGATAACTTCTTCTTCAGTTTTCTTCTTTTTGCCTAAACCTAAAAGCATATCTACAATTAAGTCTATTAGCGGTGATGTAGTTTTCTTCTTAGTTTCAGTTTCATATCCAAACCATTTGCTGTTATTTTCATCACCATAATTTCCTATAGGTACAATATCGCTTTTGGGATAAGTTTCCTTCACTATCTTCTTTATAGGTTTAGAAAGGCTTTTCTTTATCATGAAACCATGTTCTACATCGTACTTTTTAACGTAATCTTCTAAGCTACCTTCTAACTGACCGCGTATAAGTTGAATCCTTATTTTATCTACATAGTTTTTCCTATTTCTTTTTTCCTCTAAAGTTAATTCTTTTCCGTTAAGTTTAACCAGTTTTCTAGTCAATTACATCACCTTTAACGTTGTAGCTTGTAGCATGTAGCTTGTAGCTTCACAAAATAATGTTAAATAAGGTATGTATACAACATTATTTGCAGTAAAAATAAGTATTTTTGAACACATAGGAAAACCATCAGTTAACATGCTCGAATCAACTTATTTTCCTTTTTGGAAAGAAACTTCTATTCTTTGGTTTCCATCTTTATCTGTTATAACTTTCCATATTCCGTAAGCATTTTGTTCCAACAATATTTTTCTCCATTCAGGTGGAATTATTAAGGCTATACTGTTTCCTACTTGAACAACTTTTTTAGGTGAATATTCTTTAATGTTTACATTTCCCGTCATAATGTTTCTTCCACCCTTAAAATATATGTTCGAACACATATTCCTTTCTATTTCGTTTACAACATTCTCTTCTTAACATGTAGCTTCAATAGTTAAACTCTTCTTAATCAGTTGCACCATAACCCATTTAGCTAACTCATATCGGTTTTCTTCTTTTAAATAGAAAAAGATTTTACCCAATATCTTTAATACCGTACTCCAACACATCTTTCTATCAAAAATAACTGCATAATTGCCTTTTGAAGTCTCCAATATCAAGTAACCGTTAAGCTTATGTGTCTTACAAAAGTTTTCAGCTATCTGCTTTACTTTATCCAGTTCTATTCTGTCAAGATCAACCATAACACCTTTGTTAGTGGTGTACCCTAAAACGTATTTAGTAACAACTTTCCTATCTAATACAACCATTTACCTCACCATGAAACCGTATTTCTCTGGGTTCTCCAAAAATCCCTTAGCACTTCCACGTACAAATCTACGTTTAGGAATCCAACCTTCCTCAAAACATTTCTCTACTACTTTATCTATTTCCTCTTTTGTTCCCCAGAAATCAAACCTTCTAGTCTTATACCTTATTAACGCCTTTTCTTTCGTTACCTTTTTCCAATACCTCTGTTCTTTTTCAACCTTTCTCCAATAACGTTGTTTCACTTTATCCTTTCTAAGTTTCCAGAACCTCTGTTTTACGATAATTGTTTTCTTATACCTCTGCTTATAGGTGACCTTCTTGAATTTGACTTCGTATATTGACATACCAATCCTCTTACTCATCTTTCATCACCTTTCAAAAACAGATAATTCAATCTCAGTAAAGCTTCCACAAGATTTACAAGTCAATAAACCTTTACGGAAACCTAGCTTCCTAACTTGAACATTTCTACTACCGCAATTAGGACATATTTTCTTTTTATTCATTCACTGCACCATTCACTCTTTTTTAATGGATTTAAACGGAAATTCATATAATCAGATAATTCTAAAAATTCTTTATATTCTTGTTCTGTTACAATATTTCTTCCATTTCTATAAGCTAATGCTTTTAATAAAGTTCTAAAATTTATTTTAGCCCTAATTCCATATAATTCGAATTGTTTACCTATATCTACAGCAGTTTTATCTAATTTATCTGCTATTTCTTTTGGTAATTCTATATCAAGTTCTTCTTTCGGTAACTCAATATAGTTTTTCCCTAAAATTAGTCCATGTAAAGAATATTCTTCTAAAATTTGAGCAATTGTGGAACGACCATAACTATAACTAAATATGATGAACCTAGATAGGAAGCCCATTTTAGCCCATTCATGTCTTCCCTCTGCTATGGCTTGGTCTGTTACACTCGTTATAACATTAGCTTTAACTTCTTTATCCCAAATCATGGCATATGTTGTAATTTTAGCTATTCCTTCCTCAATCAAATTATTTAGAAAAGCAATAAATGCTTGTCTAGTTTTTGTTTGTTTAGATAATGGTGTAAGCAAATCTGCAATCATGAGCGTTTTTACTTCTCCGCTAACCATTTTGGGTAGAATGTCTCTTTGTATTCCATATGCCGTACAGTCTGTCATGTAAATGATGCCTTTATTTTCTCGATATGTTTTCATCGTAGTAGTTTTTCCCGACTCTGGTTTCGCTACAATTAGTAAGGAGAAAGGTTTCTCGTTTTTGATGTATGGCGAAATTAGGGTACATTCGATTATTTTCTTTAAGAGTTCAAACATGTATTAGTTGTGTTTCTGGAGTAACCACTTCTCTAGTATGAATGGTTTCCACTAGGTAACCATTCATATTCGATTTATGGTTACTCATATTATGTTTTCTCATCTTAATTCCCTCCTTTTCTCTAAAGGTATTCCTTTTCCACCGTGTACACAGTCTAGTTTTTCTAGTTTCCAGTTACGTCTTTTAGCTTCTCCCTCTGCTTTCCTAATTGCTTCCTCTACATCTACGCTAATAATTGTCATGGAAACTTTATATCCTGAATTTGTCATAAACCATACCTTAAACATCATTTTACTTCATCTCCTTTACCCATGTTTCAACATCACTAAGAAAATCTGTGAAACTAAGATATTGAACCCACTGATAACGTTCCTTCATTTATTCAATAAACTTTTCAGTTGAAAGTTCACTATCTAACCATTGAATAACCCAAAACTCACGTTCACCACGTTCAATAGGTTCTAAAGCTAAAAGCTGTTTACTTTTAAGGTTTAATTCAAGTCCTAGGATTCCTTTCTCTTTCATATATTTCCTTAAAATTGGTTTAATCTGTTCAAAAGCGTACTTTAATGTCTCTTTTTTAACTTTACGTAGTTGAAAAGCCTTCTTAGTTAAACCTAATATCTGTGTGTACGTCATTTTAATCCCTCACGGTAGTTACTTTGATCTCTTTCTGAAAATCTTGTAAAGCCTCGAAAACTGCTTTAATGTCTCTTTTTGCTAATCTAGTTTTCTTTTGTACATATAGTATGATTAAATCTTGCGGTAAGCCCATACGTTTTAAATCCTCTAAGGCTTTAGCAGAAGTAAAGGTTTTTTATCATAAGTTACGACTTTCCCTTTATGTGTAAATACTGTTTGTACAGAATATCCTTCTTTATCTTCCTTTAATGGAACAAGATAATTATGACATTTTAAACAACGATATTTCAACTCTTTTTTATCTGCTTGAATTTCTTCATCTTCAACTAAGTCATATTCTTCAACAATGTTTGTTCCTATATTCTCATCTAGAAGACCTTTCTCTTTCGCTTTTTGTAAGTTTAAACTTATTGCTTGTTGGGTTACGCCAAGAATGGAAGCTAATTCTTTTTCTGTGAATCCACATTCTTTTCTAAGGTATACGAGTCGTTTAAGGTCTATCCTACTTTTATCGTTCCCTTTTTCGGGAACCGCAACGTCAAACTTATCGAACATATCTTCATCCCTCCAAATAATATTGTACAAGCGATACATTTAAATAGTTCGTTGCACTATACCTTAGTTTAGTGAACTAAAGTGAATAGATATGGAAAACGCATGAAATGGATAGAGGAGGAAAACCGAGAAAAGATACTTCTCTCCCTCAAAAAAGCAAGCTTAAGATTCAAAGAACTGTTGAAAGAAACTGGGGTTTCGAGGGCAACCCTCAGTAAACATTTAAAGGAACTTGAAAGAGAGATGAGTATAGAAAAAATCTATAATACAGAAGAAAAAGGAGTTGTTTACAGACTCAGGGGAAAAGGAATAGCTGAAGTTCAAATGGAAGCATGGATTAAGCATTTGGGCGTCGTAGCAACCCAGTACATTGTAAGAAGAAATTTGAACCTTCCCACTAAACCCTATTATGATATCTACGAAGAGATTGATGAGTACCTTAAACTAAAACTGGAAACTGTGACATGGAAGGAACTTTTTGATTATCTTGAAGAAAAACATCGTATAGAGGAGATTTAGAGTTCACAGAAAAGGAGATGAGAAACATGGTTAAGGTTGAGAAGATTATGCTTAACGGTCATGGCGAATACTTAGGCATTCAAGAAGGCAAATTCATAGTAAGAAACAACAACAGAAATACCAGAGTAGAATATCCTATGAGAATAGACTGTTTGATACTTACACAGAAGGGTAAACCTATTGCTTATCTCAGGTATTTAGATGATGATTCTCATGTGTCTACTAGAATCTCTCAATACCAGAGCTTAGAGAATGGTAAGGGAATAGAAATAGCTAAGGAAATAGTGAAGGCTAAGTTGGAAGGACAAAACCTACTGTTAAAGAAACATGGTTTAGAACCACATGAACCTTTCGATATAGACAGTTTAGAAGGTAAGAATCTGTGTACGTTTAGAAGGAAACTCATCGGCATTGAGGGAAGGCATACTAAGGAATATTTCAGTAAGATATTTGAGTTGTTTCCTAAGAAGCTAAGACCGACAAGAAGGAAATGTCAACATGCTTATGATGGTATCAACAACACATTAAATTTGGCTTACAGTATTCTTAAGTGGAAATGTCATGTAGCGATATTGAAGGGTAAGTTAGAGCCTTTCTTAGGGTATGTTCATTCAGAGCAATTTGGGAAACCTAGTTTAGTATGTGACCTTCAAGAGTTGTTTAGACACTTGATAGATGATTATGTAATTGGGTTTTCTCAAACATTAGGGAAAAAAGACTTCATTAAGAGAACAGAGCCTATATCAAACAACAAATTGGAGAAAAGGGAATATTTAGACAAAACTAAGACAAATGAACTGATTAAAGGCTTATACGATTATTTCGAGAAAAAACTGAAATACCTAGAGTTAAATGGGGAAAGAAACAGACTATTGAAACCTTAATCAACGAGGAAGCCATGCTTTTAGCTAGTTACATTAGAAACGAAAAGAAAACATGGAAACCCAGAACTATTCTACTCAATTAAATTCCACGAGGAGAAAAGGACAACTACACACCACTAAACATCATTTCAGAAATGAAATAAACCTTAATTTCCCTTTTCTCTATCTTTCTTTTTGAATATGTTCTTTAACGATACCCATTTGAATCAAAAGGTAAATTGTTGCACTTCTCATCAATTCTGCTTTGCTCTGATAGACTCCTGACTCCACTATCTTGTCCAGAAGCTTGTTTAACTTCTCATCAACTGTTACCCTCAATTCAACCATTTAGAACCCTCTAAACTGACAAGTGTCTTTAGAAAAACATATAAAACGAATTTGCACATTGATTATCCATTAGAATGGATATTCTTGAAAAGGTGAGAAAATGAAGACGGCTATTATTGAGGTTAGACTTGTTGACGAAGCCAATGAAGTGGCAAATCAACAAATTGAAAAAGAGATAAAAGAAGAACTTTCAGAGGCTATAATTCCTTGGTGCAAAAGGATTGTGAAAGTCACAGTTTTGGAGTGTTAATGAACCTTGAATGGGATAAAGGTTAGTGTAGAAAGGATTAACCTTTTAAACAAAAATAAATTCTAAGATAAACGAGGTGAGATTTTGGAAAGTAAAAAAGTGTTTATTGCTATCACCATAACGCTGTGCTTAGTTATCGGTCTGCAAGGCTTCTATGTTTACCGACAATACTCAGAGATTCAAAACTTAACCATTGAGCATGTCCGCCTACAAGAGAAACATGCCTCTTTAGAATCGGAACACTCTGCATTAATTTCAGAGCACGATTCATTAAAAGGGAAATATGCCCTTTTAGAATCGGAATACTCTGCACTACGGTTAGAACACGATACCTTAGTTTCAGAACATGATTCATTAAAACGGGAATATGCCTCATTAGAAACTCAATACGCTTCTTTAGAATCGAAATACAGCTCATTGCAGTCATCTTATCAGGGTTTAAAGTCGAAACATGACGTTATTTTCTCTAAGGCAAGTAGTGGTTACGTAGCCTCAACAATAGTTTATTATACAGATTATGGAAAGGAGCAACGCATAGTCACAATCTCCATTGGTGAAGACACGTTTAAATATTACAAGGAAAAATATCATCCATCATACAGCTCTGACCCAACTTCCTATGTAACCTCAACGGAAACCGTCATTGTATCCATAGTCAAAACAGTTAAGGGATATGCTCAAGGGGAAGAGGAGTTAGCCAATGCTCTATTAAGTTTCGTTCAAGACCAACAAATCTCTCTATCAATACGATATTACACACCTGAGTCTAGGATGTCTGGAGAATCAAAGTATCCCGTTGAAACCCTTGTAGAAATGGGTGGAGACTGCAAAGGACACACAATTCTTTATGCATCTTTACTGAAAGTGAGTGGCTTTAAAGTTATCATTCTAATAACGTCAGACCGCATTCACACCCTTGTAGGAGTTCATCTAACAAGTCCACCATCACACGGCTCGCAAAAAAGCTACTGGTACATGACCTACAAAGAAGAGCGATACTATATGGCAGAAACTACGGCTTACGGATGGATGGTTGGAGACTGCCCACCCGATTTACCCGAAACCTTCTACATATATGCTGTGGATTAGTGTGTGTGGGTTGGGTTGGGTTGGGTTGGTCTAAAGTTTAATAAGTGTTATTTGCTGGCAGCTGGCTTCAATGTGTTGAATGCCAACTTCGTCTATTAACCTGGCGATTTTGACTTTGACTTCCTTCGTGAAACAACCCTTGGCATCTGTTCTCCGTAGTAGTAAATTCTGCATGTGCATCTTTGCCTTTTTTCGCGTCTTCTTCTCCTAGCGTTTTCATTAGTACCATAAATTTTTCTAAGGATCCAAACATAGCTGCAAACCCTCGTTGAGCCCTTTTGAATCTCATCGCTCTTAACCAGAAGGGTTGAAAGATCAAACTATACTGTAAGATCTTTTAGATCGATCTGAACTGAAAAATTCAGGGCATATGCATACATAAATTAGCTCTCTTCTAGGTGCTACTTACACCCCATCCACGCCTTACAAAGGCTTACACCTTCCATGGCGTCTTTGGCAGCAGCGTCGGCGCCGATCTTTTCGGCGTTAGTCTGATCTAGGCAACTTCACTCCCTGTACATAATCAAGGGGTACCGGGTAGCCGGAGATCACTGGATAGGATAATGCGAACGTTAATAGGGCAGCTGCTAAGAAAAGGGCGGAAATGGGGAACTCCATGGCTTCATCGCCTTCCTTTAAAACGTTGGCTAGCGTGAGACATAGGGCGGGAACTGATTGAAGGAAATAGAAAATATATTGAGCTCTGCCTCCTCCAAAGAACATATGAGCGATTCCCGCGGGAAAGTAAAAGAGCCATGTAAAGAGAAACCATGCACAAACAAAGATGTTCTCTCCTTTCCTTCTTTTGAAAGAGTTCCAGATGGATATCACGATCAAAACGATGCCTATATTAACGGATTGAAAAAATCTGGATCCATTACTCAGAGAACCTATATGGGCCTTTTCGTCATGATATTGCGTGTACATGCTTCATTTCTACTAAATCTTTGCCGTTTAAAGAAGTCTTAAATATCGTGTCGATTTAGGATTTGTTTAAAGAGTGATTCGAAATGAAGGTTGCGATGTATTATAGTCTTGATGATATAAGATACGAGGATATGCCTGTGCCTAAGATTGGGTCGGAGGAAATTCTGGTAGAGATGAAGGCTTGTGGTATATGTGGATCAGACCTTATGGATTGGTATCTAAAAAGTCGAGCCCCTTTGGTTCTTGGTCACGAACCTGCTGGGATTGTTGTTGAGGTGGGAGACAAGGTTGAAGGTTTCAAGTCGGGAGATCGTGTTTTTGTGCATCACCATGTTGCATGTCTCACGTGCCATTATTGTGTTCGAGGGGCCTTCACTATGTGTGAAAGGTTTGGGAGGACTCACATACACCCCGGAGGATTTGCCGAGTACTTTAGGGTTCCAGCCTCAAACCTTCAGATCGACACATTAAAAATTCCAGACCACCTCTCCTTTGAGGAGGCAACCCTCATCGAGCCTGTTGCGTGCTGCGTGAGGGCGCTAACGAAATGTAACATCCAGCCCGGAGACGATGTGGCCGTCATAGGTGCTGGGCCTTCTGGGATCATCCATACTATCCTGTTGAGAAATTCTGGGGTAGGTCAAATCATCGTTAGTGATCTAGTTGACTATAGGTTGAGGGCGGCTGAACGATTCGGAGCAGACTTGACGATAAACCTGAAAAATGAGAACTTATTCGAGAAGGTAAAGGAAGCCACTCAGGGAAGAGGAGTAGATATTGTCGTCGTCA
>Ga0315314_1001449_pt1 | contig 21429 bp, 22 predicted proteins | sample TDP9_MG_FD_203631 | JGI IMG/M metagenome (GOLD analysis project Ga0315314, IMG submission 203631) | Freshwater sediment microbial communities from Lake Towuti, South Sulawesi, Indonesia - TDP9 | ecosystem: Environmental > Aquatic > Freshwater > Lake > Sediment | place: Indonesia: South Sulawesi... | reverse complement strand
ACATGGAAGGCACAAAACTACTCACAACGATACACGAAACTCTGCCCAAAATGAGAAAAATCATGATCACCGGATACCCTTCACTAGAAAACGCGGTTGAAGCCCTAAACCTAGGAGCAGACGCATACATCATAAAACCCGTCAAACCAGAAAAACTGCTAGCGCTCATAGAAGAAAAACTAGAAGAACAGAATCAAGCCGATAAAATGACAGAAGAAAAAGTGACCGAATGGATCAAAACACGAGCACGCAAACTAGAAGACGAAAACCAGAAACAGCTTGTGTAGAGGTCTCTAGAATTCGTGTACTTCTCATAGTCTTTTGAAAACTCAAAACTTGGAATGATTTGCCTATCACGGCTTCGGGGTTTCTTCTCCTTCTGGTAAACCGTACACGAGTTGGTTGTCCCGTTCGCCGGCGATTGCAATTTTTCCAAACTGCCTCATCGCGATGATGTGCTTAAACAGTTTCTCCTTGTCTATGCCAGTGACCTTTGCCAGTTCATCGAGAGTTGATGGACCTTGATTCTTTATCTCCTTAAGTATGAGGCTTCTCTCTTTAGCGCGATCTTGCATTTCCTTTTGCTTTTCTGGCGCAATTTTTGGTTTTTCAGACACGTCTTCCGCCCTCTAAACAGAAACTAACTCCATATTCGAAGCCGTATATAAAAATAATTGCCGAGGTGCAAAAATCTTATTAACATTTCACACGACCATAACTAACATTTAGTGATTAACTTGGTCTCAGCATACATAATGATGAAAATGCAAGTTGGAATGGACGATATGGTGCTGGCGGAAATAAAAAAGCTGGAGCAAGTGAAGGAAGCCGATGCCACTTATGGAGCATTCGATCTTGTGATCAAAGTGAACTTCAAAACAATTGAAGACCTCGACAGATTCATATTTGAAAAGATAAGGCGAATCAAAGGCATAACAGAAACTTCAAGCATGATAGTGGCAAAACAAGTAGTCTAACCTTTCAGCTAACCGATGTCCAGCGGCTCTAAAGTGTGGTGTTCAATCCCTTCTTTTTCGCAAATCTCCAAGATTTTTGAAACCGCCTTCAGGTCTAGGCTTCTTATCTTTTCTTCCTCGGGTCCAGTGATTTCAACTATGATGCCTGAACCCGAGACTCCGCAGCAGGCGTAAACGTTCTTGTAGACGTTTATGTGATATTTCGGTGGGACACCTGCCTCCTCTATAGCAGATTTGACCCTCCTTATCACGTGGTCGATGTTCGCACCAGTGGCTTTTATGAAGTAGCATTCCCTACAACTGACCTTAGTCATAATTCATCATCACTACCGCCAATGCCTAACTCGTCGCAGATAAGTAAATTATGTTTGTGTTTCCTTAATAAGATTGACCCAAAACAAGCCACATTTTTCATCCTCCAGCGGCACAATCCTCTTTTTTCGACAAAGACCGTTAAAAAAGTGAAGAGAAAAAGATTATTTATTCCCATAAGAATCGAATTGATAGAAGATAATTATCAAAAAGATTAAAAGTAAATCCATTATCATTCTTAGTATTCTAAACAAATTAGGTGAGAGAGGAAAAATGACTGTGAAAGTCTTAGAAGAATGGCTCAACATGTGCGGAGGCTGCGAGTGCAGCATACTAGATGTTGGCGAAGCTCTCTTAGACGTACTGCCACAACTCGAATTCGTTCACATACCAGTCTTAATGGATCACAAATATTATGGGCAAACAGGTGAGGGCAAAACACTGGAGCTTCCACAAGCAGACATCGGAATCATCACAGGCGGCGTCAGAACCGAAGAACACAAGGAAGTTGCTAAAGAAGTTAGAAACAAGTGCAAAACCCTCATAGCGTATGGCTCGTGCGCTTGCTTCGGCGGTGTTCCAGCCTTGGCGAACATGCACACAAAAGACGAAGTCTTCAACAAGATCTACAAGACCACGAGAAGCACTGAGCCCGGAGAACCTCCAACCATCGGCATACCACCGTGGACTGACCGCGTGTATGCCGTGGATGAAATAGTTAAGGTGGACTTGAGGATTCCTGGATGCGCGCCTTCCCCAGACGTATTCACTGATGCAGTGACCGCTCTTTTGACGGGAAAAGAGTTCAAACTTGAAGAAAAAGCTGTCTGCGAAGACTGTCCATTGAAGAGAGAAAAGAAAGCCATAGCAGCCATAAAAAGACCTTTGGAGCCCGCGCCAATTGCGGGACGTTGCTTACTTGAACAGGGCTATCTTTGCTTAGGACCCGCCACTAGAACAGGTTGCGGTGGACACGAAAAAATCCCCAGATGCATAGCTGGCAATTTCCCCTGCAGAGGGTGCATGGGTCCGATAAAGTGGACTGGAAACCAGATGGTGGACATGATGGGCGCTTTGGCAACCATAGGCATAGACGTCAAACTGATACCCGACCGTCTTGCAACCTTCAACAGATTCGTGGGAGGACACAACGTTCTGAGACCACGCAGGGTATGAGTGAGGTGAATTTGAAAATGGCAAAAGAATTAGTGATTCAACCCGTAACCAGAATCGAAGGCGACGCTAAAGTTGTCATTCAACTCGACGACAAAGGCGATGTCATGGACGCTCGGATGCACACACTTGAGTTGAGAGGATTCGAAATGTTCTGCATTGGTCGACCAGTCGAAGAACTACCATTGATAACAACCAGAATATGTGGAGTCTGCCCTTGGGCGCATCACATAGCATCAGCGAAGGCAACAGACGGAGTCTTCGGCGTAACCCCCCCGCCTACTGGAAGAAAACTGCGTGAACTGGCGTATTTGGGCGACAAGGTCATGGACTTCATCTTGCACTTCTACATCCTGTCAGGTCCAGATTTCGTTATGGGTCCAGACGCCGACTACACAACTCGAAATGTCATCGGAATACTCAAGGCAAATCCCGACTTGGCTAAAAAGGTGATTCATCATCACCACTTGGCGCATCAAATGGTCGAGATGATAAGCGGCAGAAGAATACATCCCGTTGCGGCGGTGCCAGGAGGCTGGACCAAACCATTGAAACCAGAGGAGAAAGACAAAGCCTTGCCTATGGCTAAAGAACTCCTTGATTTTGCACAGTTTACTATGAAGTTGGCTAAGGAGAACATATTTCCGAAATACTTGGATGCGGTGAAGAGCTTAGCAGTCATCAAGACTGGTTTCTTGGGGTTGGTGACGCCAAATGGAACGCATACGTTCTACGACGGCAAGCTCCGAATGATGCAACCAGATGGCTCATTCGAGGATTACGCGCCGGAAAACTATCTAGACGTCATAGCTGAGCACATCGAGCCTTGGACTTACTTAAAGTTCCCATACTACAAGAAAGCAGGCAAACTGGTCATGGACCCAGACAATCCAGTTGGCGTCTACAGAGTGAACACACTGGCGAGGATAAACGTCAGCGACAGAATGGCTACACCGTTAGCTCAGAAAGAGCTCGACGAGTTCAGAAAACTGTTCGGGAGACCAGCACAACAAACGTTGCTTTACCATTGGGCTCGACTGATTGAACTGGTTGAATGTGCTGAGAAGACGGTTAACCTTCTTGAAGACCCAGAAATCACGAGTGAAAACACGAGGGTTCCAGTTAAGCCGAGGGCTGGCCGTGGCATTGGCGTTGTTGAAGCCTCAAGGGGCACGTTGATACACGACTATGAGACGGATGAAAACAGCATTGTGAAAGACTGTAACCTAATCGTTGCGACTGGAATGAACCACGCTGCAATCAACATGTCAATCAAGAAGGCGGCTAAAGACCTCATTAAAGGCGGAAAATACGATCAGGGCATACTCGACAGAATCGAGATGGTTATTCGACCCTACGACCCATGCCTAAGCTGCGCCACACACGACCTACCCGGCAAAATAGCTATGCGACTAGACATAGTAGACGCTGAAGGAAAAATAATCGACACGTTGGTCAACCACTGAGACCACCTCTTTTTCTTTTTTGTTTAACGCTTTTTCATTAGTCTATGGCTTATTCGAGATTTCCCCATCTGGGTTTCTGCAACGAGTTTTTTGATAGGCCCACCTGTTAGGCGTTTGCGGTTTGTGTGAACGTGAAGCCTACCCCTCCTGTCTAATATATGATCCAAATATGAGGATGATGTCTCTTTGCTCGTAGTGGCTGTGTGTTAAGAAGTGGTTGAACACGCAAGCGCAGACTGTTTGTGTTTTAGACTTCACTCGGATGCAGCCTCTAACATTCAGAGCAAGGTGGCATTAAGTCTGTTCAAAAGAAGAAGGGGAACACCCCTTATGCCTTCTTCTTTGATTGAAATTCGATTGTGATCAGTGAAAGGCTCCCAGCAGACCTACTCCCTCTCGTTCTCAATATTCTAAGAATATTTGGAGTCTAAAAGAAATAAAATGCAGAAACCTAGGAGTGGTCTAGTAGACTAGCCTACAAAACCAAAAGTTATTACTGTGCGAGTTTTTCTTGAATCTTTGAACGAACTTCGGGCTTGACAGACCCTATCTTGGTGATTCTGGCGTTTGTGGTTTCGAAAATGTTGAGGATTTTGTCGTATTGTGGCAGTGTTGTGGTTATCGAAATCAGCCTTAGTGGCTCAACTCTGAAGGGGCTGAGTTCTTTCTTTAACTGTGTCAAATAGTCTCTCACTTGGTCTTCCTTGAACAGGCTGTCGTCACCTTCCACAAATATTATGCCGTCCGCGCCAGAAGCAAACGCTTGCATCACATGTTTCAAGCCAACACGCCCCACGCTTGGCACCCTGATTATGCGGACGTTAGGCGTGTAACTCGACCGTGTTTGACCCGCCAAGTCGGCTGACCCATAGGCAGTATTCTCTTCTATGAACGCCACGAGTTTAGGATGCGTGTCGCCTTCGCTCACGCCTTGAACTTGCGCCATCAACTGTTCATCGGTGCTGTGAAGCAAATCCATGGCCTGTTTAGGACAACGGGGCACGCACAAGCCGCATCCAATGCAAGAAATCGGATTAATGATCACCCCACCTTCAGCTGAAGCCGTTATCGCTCCAACAGGACAGATTTTGATGCATACGCCGCAACCGTCGCATTTCTCCGTTATAATGTAAGCTACTTCAGGGGAAACAGAGATTTCGCCCTTGCCCACAAACGTGGCTACACGAGAAGCGGTTGCCATAGCCTCTAGGGTGGTTTCCCTCACGTCTTTTGGACTCAACGCGCAACCAGCCAAAAAAATGCCTTCGCGGTGACTGTCAACCGGTCGAAGCTTAAAATGCCTCTCCGAGTAGAAGTTGTCTCCACTCAACTGAATGCCTAATTTCTTTGACAGTTCAGCCGCTGTCGGATGAGGCGTGATAGCTACGCTGAGCACAACTAAGTCGAACAAGCCTTCAACATCTTCCCCCAGAAACGTGTCTTCCGCCCTAACCATGATTTTGTCTTCACTCGCTGGCGTAACTTCGGCTACTCTTCCCCTCACAAACTTTACCTTGTGGTCCAACGCCTTGGCGTAAAACTCCTCGTAGCCTTTGCCATCAGCCCTGATGTCCATGTAAAATATCCACGGTTCAGCCTCGGGAAACGATTTCTGCAACAAAAGCGCCTGCTTAATCGCAGCCATGCAGCCTATCTTACAACAATATTCCTCGCCCTTGCCGTTGGTCGTCATCATTCGGCTGCCAACGCAGAGGACGAAAGCCACTTTTTTCGGAGGCTTTCCATTCGAGGGTTTATGCATGCCCTGCAGCATGAGTCTTTCAAACTGTAAATTCGTCACAATGTCTGGATGCTGTCCGTAACTGTACTCTTCCAGCGTCTTTGGGTCAATCTGTTCAAAGCCTGTCGCTGCTACAACGGCGCCTACTTCCAGTTCAATTGTCTCCTCCTTCTGGTCAAAGTTGACAACATGCGCCTTACAGAACTTCTCACAAACTCGGCAAACACCCTTGGTGAAGTATAGGCAATGCTCAGTGTCAATTGCGTAGGTGCGGGGAACAGCCTGCTTAAACGGTGAATAAATAGCCTTCCTATCGAGCAAACCAGCCTCAAACTCGCTCGGAACCTTAACTGGACACTTTGTAGCGCACTCTCCACAGGCAGTGCAGCCCGCATTAACGTAACGAGGCTTCTTTGTAATCAAGACGCGATAATTGCCAGGGGTGCCCTCAATCGCTATCGGCTCAGCCATAGTAATAATCTTAATCTTAGGATGCTGTGAGGCGTAGACCATCTTAGGTGTGAGAATACACTGTGAACAGTCCAAAGTTGGGAAGGTCTTGCTCAACTGTGCCATGTGTCCGCCTATGCTCGGGCTTCGCTCAACAAGGTAAACTTGAAAGCCCTTGTCCGCCAATTCTATTGAGGTCATGATGCCTGCAACGCCGCCCCCGATGACCAGAACATCCTTGTTTACAGGCATATTCTTTGCTTCCAGAGGCTGAAGGTTTTTGGCGCGTTCCACAGCGCCTCGTACAAGGTCAATCGCCTTAGCGGTCGCTGCCTCCTTGTCACCGTGAACCCAACTGCACTGTTCCCGTATGTTTGCAATCTCCAAGAAGTATGGGTTCAATCCAGCTGACTTCACGTTCTGCCTAAACGTGTCCAAGTGCATCTTGGGCGTGCAAGCCGCCACAACAACTCGGTTTGCCCTCTGCTCCTTAATACCCTTGGTTATCAATTCTTGACCTGGGTCGCTGCAAACGTATTCGTATGTTTCAGCGATTTCCACTTCAGGTATCTTAGCTATGGCTTCCTTGACCTTAGCCACATCAACCGTGTCGCTTATGTTTCCGCCGCAGTGACAAATGTAAACGCTGACTTTCTCTTCTTTTTGTTCAGCCACAGTGTTGCACACTCCATTAATGTTAATGACTCTGATACTTACGGTGTAGAGTAACCATAGTTGCAATACAAGCTTTTAAGAATCTCGTTTCAGGCTTCAAGTAAGCTTAACGCAAACGTAAAGAAGATTTATTAGGTTCAAACATCACAAGACTTTACTCTCAATAAACTTTATAGAAGGAAAAATGGGGTCAACTCGATGACAGAGCCCCAGAAAAAAATCATAAGGCTCGATGAACTCGACACTGGATTTTCAGAGGCGGTTGCGAAAGCAGGCGGCGAAAAAATAAACCTGTGCATCCAGTGCGGCACATGCACCGCCAGCTGCCCGTCGGGTCGACGAACAGCCTTCCGAACACGCCAACTGATTCGGCGTGCGGTGTTGGGTTTTAGGGAACCCGTCCTTTCTGACAAAGACCTGTGGCTGTGCACCACATGCTACACCTGTCTGGAGCGTTGTCCACGCGGAGTCGACCCTACAGATGTCATACTAGCCATGCGAACTATGGCGGTTCAGTCTGGACACATGCTGGATCGACACAAACTTGTCGCAAGCCTTGTTATGAAGAGCGGTCATGCGGTTCCAATAGATGATACAAATCGAAAAGCAAGGATTAGCTTGGGGTTGTCAGAGGTTCCGCCGACCACACACACGTTTAGCAACGCGTTGGCTGAGGTTCAGGCTGTTGTGAAGAAAACGGGCTTCGACAAACTAGTGGGTTATGAATGGAAATGATGAGGTTGTGATGATTATGTCAAAGCCTTATGCATTTTTTCTCGGCTGTATGATTCCAAACCGTTATCCTGGAATCGAGTTGGCAATGCGAAACATCGCTCCAGACTTGGGAATAGAACTCAGAGACATGGAGGGCGCATCGTGTTGCCCAGCTCCTGGCGTTTTCAAATCGTTTGATAAGGCTACTTGGCTGGCGTTAGCGGCCAGGAACCTCTCTATAGCCGAGTCGATGGGCTGCGACATCCTAACTTTATGCAACGGCTGCTACGGAACCTTAAAAGAAGCCAACGAGATTTTGAAGGCTGACTCTGAACAACGGGACAAAGTCAACGCAATTCTTAGTGACGTGAAAAAGGAATTTCACGGAAGCATCCAAGTCAGGCATGTTGCTGAGGTGTTGTATCGAGACTTTGGACCCGACAAGCTTGGTGGCATGGTCAAGAGGCCTTTGCCCCTGAGCGTTGCGGTTCACTACGGCTGCCACCTGCTCAAACCCACAAAATATCGAGAAATCAAGAGCTCTGAACGTCCGAGATTTCTAGACGAGATGGTGGAGGTATTGGGCGCTAAAAGTGTTCCTTACCGAGACAAAATGATGTGTTGTGGAGCTGGCGGCGGCGTTAGAACCGCGGCATTAGACGTTTCATTAGACATGGCTAAGGAGAAGCTTCAAAACGTAAAGAATGTGGGCGCCGACCTCATCGTCACTCCGTGCGGTTTCTGCCACTTCCAATATGACAGGGGACAAATCGAAATCAAGGATAGGACAGGTGTTTTCTTCAACATCCCAGTTCTTCACTACGTACAGTTCTTGGGACTTGCCTTTGGGTTATCACCTGAAAAATTGGGCGTTTTCAACAATGCCATTCCAACCGAGGCAGTCATCAAAAAAATATGATGTCTCATGCGCTGAATGTTTATTCCTTTCACTCTAACATAATTTTGGAAAGACATCAATTGATAGTGGTTGGAGTCTACGAAAGTGAGGGCTGACATCAAGGTTAGCGGCATTGTTCAAGGCGTGGGATTTCGCCCCTTCATCTACAGGACAGCAGTTAAAAACGAGTTAGTGGGCTTTGTGAGAAACCGCGGCGACGCCTACGTAGAAATCGTGATTGAGGGAAAAAAGAGCAATATTGAGCAATTTCTTCAAGACTTGAAAGATAAGAAGCCCCCTCTCGCTCGCATCCACGATGTAATGACAAAATATGCTGAAGACAGGAACGAATTTAAAGAGTTCACAATTTTAAAAAGTTCTGATGCAGCGGAACTCTCAGGCTCGGTCATTCCACCCGATGTTTCCATCTGCAACGAGTGTTTAACCGAACTGCAAAACCCAAAAAATAAGCGGCACGACTACTTTTTTATAACCTGCACCGATTGTGGACCACGCTACACAATCATCGAGCGCTTGCCCTACGACCGCCCAAACACAACTATACAAGAGTTTACAATGTGTGACTTCTGCCAAAAAGAGTACACGGACCATGCCAACCGTCGATTTCACGCCCAAACCGTGGCATGCCCAAAATGCGGCCCAAAAGCCTATCTGGCAACCAATAAGGGGCAACCCCTCAACAGTGAAGACCCCATTCGAGAGGCAGGCAAAATGCTCGAAGAAGGTTACACATTAGCCATTAAAGGCTATGGCGGCTTCCATGTGGCAGCCTCAACTACAAAAGATGAGCCTATTCTGCACCTTCGAAAAGTGAAGCACCGCACTCAGAAACCGTTTGCAATAATGGCTCGTGACCTTGAAACAGTGAAATCGTTCGCTGAAGTAAATGAAAAAGAAGCAGAACTGCTCACTTCCCACATCAAACCTATAGTTCTGTTGCAAAAAAGCTCCGATTATTACCTTTCAGATTTGGTTGCCCCTAGCTTACATAATGTTGGAGTAATGCTTCCATACACTGGTTTACATTTCATGCTGTTTGACAGAGTGCGCGAACCAGCCTTCGTTATGACAAGCGCCAACCCTCCAAACGAGCCGATTGTGACAGAAAACGAAGAGGCTGTCCAAAAACTCGGAAATGTGGCTGACTATTTTCTCCTCCACAATAGATTCATTTCTCAGAGATGTGACGACTCGGTTGTGCGCGTTCACGGCGAAAACACAAGCCTCATTCGCAGGTCGCGAGGATATGCACCAGAACCCATCCGACTGAAATGGACCGCGAAGAAGTGCGTTTTAGGGGTAGGCGCCGAACTCAACACAACATCCTGCGTCTTACTAAAGGACAAAGCATTCATATCGCAGCACATAGGCGACGTGGAAAACCTCGAGACGCTTCAGTTTCTTAAAGGCGCCACAGAGCATATTCTGCGTTTGACAAACAGCAAGGTTGAAGCCATAGGATGTGACCTCCACCCCAAATTCACTACGACCATGCTTGCTCAAGAAATGGGAAACAAGCTCAATTGTCCCGTTGTCAGCGTTCAACACCACTATGCACACGCTTTTGCGCTCATGGCTGAACATGACCTAAACGAAATGATAGCCATAGTTTGCGACGGTTACGGCTACGGCTCAGACGACCAGGCCTGGGGCGGAGAAATCCTCAGCTGCAATCGAGAAGGCAACTTTCAGCGTCTTGGACACTTGGAGGAGCAACCTTTAGTAGGGGGCGACTTGGCTACTCGTTATCCGCTGAGGATGGCTGCGGGAATACTAAACAAGGCAACAAACATAGAAGACTGGTTGCTCTCTAACTGTGCGCATCTGCCACATGGGAAAGAAGAAGTTGAAATCATTCTTCAGCAGTTGAACAAGGGTGCAATGCCCATGACCACAAGTTGTGGACGAGTGTTGGACGCCATGTCAGCTATCCTTGGAATATGCTTTGAACGCACGTATGAGGGTGAACCCGCCATGAAATTGGAAGCTGCAGCCATAAGGGGAAGAGACGTGTTGAACCTAGAACCCATAATCAAAAACAACGTTCTTAACACCACGGCTCTGGTTCACCAAACATTCAACCACAGAAGCGCTGATAGTGTTAGCGACTTGGCTTTTTCAGCTCAGTCCTATTTGGCTCAAGGTTTGGCTCAAGTGGCTTTAGACGAAGCCCAACGATTAGGCATTAATGTAGTAGGTTTTTCAGGCGGCGTCGCCTACAACGAACACGTCACGCAGACTATCAGAAGAGTTGTGGAAAAAAGCGGACTCAAGTTTGCTATTCACAAGTCTGTGCCTCCAGGAGACGGCGGCGTCTCTTTTGGACAGGCGGTGGCTACATCTTGGAAGATGGAACGTTAAGAATAGGCTTCACCAATATGCCTTTATCTGCGCGTTTCCATGGATATGTGATGGAACATGTGCCTCGCGATTCCGGCTAAGGTGGTTGAAATCAACGGTGACACCGCCACGGTGGATTTTGGAGCTGGAACCATGCGAGAAGTCAACGTGTCGCTGGTCGAAGCCAAGGTTGGCGAATACGTTATCGTTCACGCTGGGTACGCCATCGAAGTTTTAGACCAGAAGGCGGCTGAAGAGACGCTGGCTTTGTGGAACGAAATCCTCAATAAGTATGAGGAGACAACAACTACTTCTAATCCGTAGCAAACGAGAAGGCTGAGAGCAGACTTGGCTGCGCTGAAGAGGGAAGTTGTTAGGGCTGAAGAGAGTGAAGTCTACGATGTCGAGTTATCAGAAGACCTGTTGAAGGCGAATCAGCGTTTGGCTGAGGAGAACAAGCGTTTTCTGCATGAAAATGGTGTTCGCGCTATTGATATTATGGGTGCTATTGGGTCGGGAAAAACAAGCCTAATCGAAAAATTGGTTCAGCTACTGAAAACTCGTTATAAGATAGCTGTCTTCAAAGGAGATTTGACAACTACAATAGACGCCGAGTTGATTGCAAGACACGGAGTAGAAACAATTGCCATAAACACGGGGAAAGAGTGCCACCTCGACGCCAACTTGGTGAAGAAGGCGCTGCAAAGGCTCGACTTGAACAGCATTGACCTCTTGTTTATTGAAAACGTTGGCAACCTTATTTGTCCAGCTGAGTTTCCGTTGGGCTCAGACAAACGTATGGTGGTTGTGAGCGTTACTGAAGGCCCGTACATGGTGGTTAAGCATCCGTTTATCTTTATGGAAGCCGACGTTGTTGCCATTAACAAAGTGGACTTAGCTAAAGCAATGGGCGTGGATGTCGAACGGTTGGAGAAAGACGTGAAGACAATTAATCCAAAAACCATGGTTGTTGCAACCAACTGCCGAAATGGTGAAGGCGTCGACCATGTTGCAAAGGCGCTTAGACTTTGACCCGTGTGGAGTTTAATTAGAGCGTGCACGAGTTTTCTGTAACCTCTCAGATTGTGCGCAGTGTTTTGGAGGAGGGGGAGAAGCGCAGGGCTAAGAAGGTGACTGAGGTTCATTTGGTCATTGGTAAGTTGACCTTTCTGGGTTTGGAGCAGGTGCGGTTTGCGTATGAGGTTTTGACCAAGGGCACGATTATGGAAGGTTCAAAACTCTTTATTGAGAAGCAGGAGGGCGTCGTGAAGTGTAATCACTGTGGTTATGAGGGCGGCTTCAAGTATGAGGATGATCCGTTGTATCATGTGCCTGTGCCAACGCTCAAATGCCCTCAATGCAGCAATGTGGTCAACACCGTGGCTGGAAAAGAATGCGCTATTAAAAGCATAAAAATGATGGTTTAAAATGGAACAGTTAACTGGGTTTAGGGACGCCGCTCTCGCCAAACGAGTTGAGGAGCAGATTCGCAGAGTTGCGTCTTCTTATCCCGTTAAGATCTGTCACGTTTGCGGCACCCACGAATGGACTATCAGCCACTATGGTTTGAGAGCGCTTCTACCCGAGTCTGTCGATGTCATCGCTGGACCCGGCTGTCCAGTCTGCATTGTTCCCGCGGCTGAGATTGACGAAGCCATAAAATTAGCCTTAGAGAAGAACGTAACTATTGCAACTTTTGGCGATTTGATTCGGGTTCCCGCCTCTGAACTGTCACTTCAAGACGCGAGGGCAAGGGGCGGAGACGTTCGCATTGTTTATAGTATCATTGACGCTGTCAAGATGGCTGAGAAAGAGCTCAATCGCGACTTTGTGTTCTTTGCTGTTGGTTTTGAAACTACGGCGCCTTCGACGGCTGTTGAAGTTTTGAAGAAGCCACCTCCCAACCTCAGTTTTTTGGTTTCTCATCGTTTGATTCCGCCAGTAATGGAATTATTGTTGGGTGTGGGCGACTTGCACATTGATGGGTTTATTGCGCCTGGTCACGTCTCCACAATAATTGGCATGAAACCCTATGAGTTGTTTCCACGAGCCTATCGTATGCCAACCGTTGTGGCTGGTTTTGAGCCCTTAGACGTATTGTTCGCTGTTTCAATGTTGCTTCAGCAGATAAAAAACAAAGAAGCCAAACTGGAGAACGAGTACAGCAGAGTTGTGGCTTGGGACGGCAACGTCAAAGCGCAGAAACTGATTACGCAGGCGTTTGATGTTGTAGACGGGCATTGGCGTGGTTTGGGTAGGGTTCCAGCTTCAGCTTTGGCTTTGAAGAAAGAGTACAGCGATTATGATGCACGTAGTAAATACGGTGTGAAGGTTGTGGGCGCCAGAGACCTCCTTCCAGGCTGCCTCTGCCACCTTGTCATGATTGGCAAGATAAAACCGCCAGAGTGCAGTCTCTACATGAAGGCTTGCACGCCTCAGACGCCGAAAGGCGCATGCATGGTCAGCATGGAAGGCACATGCAGAATATGGGCTAGACATGGGTAAAACTTCCAAATTTTTCAGTTATTGCCCTTTAGGAGGCCTCAGCACCATAATTAGCGATGCAATCCAAAGTGCGAGCAGTACAACAACTGCGACTGTTGCAAGCTGTGCTGACTTTGTAAAATTGTAAACTGCCACGTAGACTACCAACGCTAAGATCGCCGCGACTAAGACTGAAAGTCTCCTCAGAAAAATCATAAACGCAGGGAATGATGTGTTGGGCATAAAAATAACTGTGCAACTAACTTGCTTATTGAATTATTTGCAAGTCAGCATATTCTCGGTATAGGGTCGCCTATTGGTGGTGTTAGTACTCTTTTTCCGCCCACAACGGTTTGTAATGCTACTTCTTTGAATTGGTTTGTTGCTTCTCCGATTATTTGTGCGTTTTTTCCTTCCTTTGTTTCTCTCAGTGTCTCCAACACTTCTTCTGCCTTCTCTGCTATTGTGCCTATGATTATTTTTCCCTCGTTTCCAACTTCCAGCAGGTCGATGCCTAACATTTCGCTGGCTGAGCGCACATCTTCTCGTATAGGTATCTTTTCCTCTATTACGAGTATGCCCCCCTTCGATTTTTGACTCCACTCGTTTAATGCGTTGGACAAGCCGCCTCTTGTCGGGTCTTTCATAGCCACGATTCCGCCCACCTCGCCTAGTAGTCGTATTATCACCTTGTTCAAAGGCGTCACATCCGACATGATTTTGCTGCCAAACCCGTAGCCTTCCCGACTCGACAAAACAGCTAACCCGTGGTCGCCTATCGTGCCCGACAATATGATTTTGTCTCCCGACCGCAAATTGGAGTCAAGCAGCCAGCGACTACTGAACTGTGGTCGATGCTTCTTTACTACGAGTATATTATGCTCCAATGCTTGGTTTCTTTTGCCAATCCCGGACGTGTTAATCACGCAGCCTTCTAAAGCGCCTTTCTCCACAACCTTCGTGTCCCCTGTAATCACGTAGACTCCCACTTCACGGCACGTTTCACCCATACTACGTACAATGCGTTCAAAATCTGTTATGGCTAAGCCCTCTTCTAGGACAAAGCCAGAAGTCAACGCCAACGGTTCCGCGCCTAAAACAGCTATATCATTAACTGTGCCCGTCACAGCCAATCGTCCAATGTCACCTCCAGGAAAGAACAATGGTTTAACAGCGTGGGAATCCGACTTCAAAACAATATCATCTATCACAGCGGCGTCATCCAAAGTCTCCAACGGAACCTCAGCGTTGCTGCCACCCAAATACTTCAAGACATAACGCTTAATCAAATCGTTCATGACAGCGCCGCCAGCGCCGTGCGCCATGGTAATCTTCTCTTCCGTCATAATGCATCACTTGAACAAACATGAAAGGATGTGTGACACTTAAGCCATGCTCTATAGAGTTTACATAGAAAAAATAAAAAAGATATTTATCAGAGGGACCATAAATATGTCTCTTCTAAATGAGGAAAAACAGGTCTAAAAACTATAAACATATATGGCAGTTTACGTTTGTAAATATCTTCTCAATGCAAAATCAGAAGGAGTAATTAGAAAAGAGGGCGCCACAACATGCCCATGAAAGAGCTCAAAATCGACAATGAAAACGAGCTAACGATAGAACGCCTTCTGCACGCCAAACACTACGCGCTCACGCTAAACAAAACCCTATGCGTCGGATGCGAAATCTGTAAGATTATTTGCCCCAGAGAAGCCATCGAAATCAAAAAGCAACCTAAACAGCAAGGACAGAAGGCGCAACGTCCCATCTTCGACGTCAGCGCGCAGAAATGCTCTTACTGTGGCATGTGCGAGCCGATTTGCCCCTTCAACGCCCTACAGGTCAAAGTAAACGAAGAACACCTCGTTCCAGTCGTTGAAAAGGAATCATTCCCCGAACTCATCCATGAAATAGAAGTGGACGCAACCAAATGCGACGTAGACTGCGTCGAATGCGAAAAGGCGTGCCCACTCAAACTCATAAAGGTATCATTGCTCACATCAGACGGAAAAGAAATCTCCCACGAAGAAGCTGAATCCTACCCAAACAAAAAAGACCTGAAAGTTCAGGTTGACATAAAAAAACATCAAAGCCCATGCTGTCGCCTATGCGAAATGAAATGCCCAGAAGGCGCCATACGCGTGCGCAAAATCTTCCACGGTTTGCTCGACATCAGCCTTGAAAAATGCCCACCTCACTGTCAAGACTGCTTGGACGCGTGTCCTATACCAGGCGCCCTATTTTTAGACGGCGACGGCAAGGTTCATCCAAACGAAACCTTCTGCGTCTTCTGCGGCGTGTGCAAGATCGTGTGCCCGGTTGAAGGCGCCCTCACAATGGAACGGCGTTCTGTTTATCACACTCCAATTAAATCTGGCGCTTGGAACAAAGCCATAGAGAAACTAACCTCGGTTAAGGAGTATTCGAAGGAAAGTCAGACAAAACGAGCCCTAAAGGTTCAGCAGTCAATTGAAAAAAGAACAGCCCTTAAAGGTGTGGAGTAAATGTCTGAGGAAGCCCCCAGAGTTGGAGTCTTCGTTTGCCATTGCGGTCTCAACATAGCAGGTGTGGTCGACGTTAAAGCAGTTGTGGAATACGCTAAGACTCTGCCATACGTTTACTTCGCCGACGACAACCGCTACTCCTGCGCTGACCCAGGACAGGAACAAATCCGTAAGGCAATAAAAGAAAACAAACTCAACCGCGTGGTGGTTGCAGCCTGCTCGCCACGTATGCATGAGGTGACTTTCCGCAAGTGCATCAACGATGAGGGTCTAAACCCATATTACTTGGAAATGGCAAACATACGCGAGTTCTCCTCATGGGCACACGGCAGCAACCCAGTAGCAGCCACCGAGAAGGCGAAAGAAATAATAAAAATGGCTGTAGCCAAGGCTGCCCTGCTCAAAGCCCTAGACGTGATTGAGGTTCCAGTCACTAACAAAGCCATGGTTGTTGGAGGCGGCATCGCTGGCATGAACGCCGCCCTTGATTTGGCTGACATGGGCTTCAAGGTCTATCTAGTTGAGAAAGGTGAGAGCATAGGAGGACACATGGCACAGTTGGACAAGACGTTCCCAACCCTTGACTGCAGCATCTGCATCGAAGGACCAAAGATGGTCGACGTCAACCGCCATCCTAATATCGAAATAATATCGTACGCAGATATTCTTCGAGTTGACGGCTACGTTGGCAACTTCAAGGTCAAGATACGCAAAAACCCACGCTACGTCATTGCGCACAACTGCACAGGCTGTGGTGAGTGCCGAGACGTATGCCCAGTGGAGTATCCCAACGAATGGGACATGAACATGGGCGTACGCAAAGCCATATCGGTTCCGTTTGACCAAGCCATTCCACTCATTTACACCCTCAACAAGGACTATTGCATCGACTGTTACAAGTGTATTGATGCCTGCGGCGCCCGCCAAGCCATCAATTTTGATCAGAAGCCAGAAGAAATCGAACTGGATGTGGGCGCAATTGTTCTTGCAACAGGATTTGATATTTATTTACCCACGGACGACCCGTTATACGGCTATGGCAAATACGACAACGTGATTACTGCGTTGGAGTTTGAGAGGCTGATTCTGGCAGCTGGACCAACTGGTGGCAAGGTGATACGCGCTTCAGATGGGAAAAAACCGCACACCGTCACGTTTATTCAGTGTGTTGGCTCTCGAGACGTCAACAAATACGAGTACTGTTCTGGTTTCTGCTGCATGTACGCCTTGAAGAACGCGATTCTGCTGAAGGAGAAATACAAAGACGATGTGGAGGTCTACCTTCTATACATTGATATGCGGACGAACTTCAAGGGTTACGAGGAGTTCTATCGAAGAGCTCGAGACCTAGGCATAAACTTCATCCGCGGCAAGGCGTCTCAAATTCTCGAGGATTCAAAAACAAAGAACCTCATCATTAGAGCTGAAGACATGAGCATCGGTGAACCAATCGAAGTCGAAAGTGAAATGGTTGTCTTGTGCACCGCAGCCATTTCAAAGAAGGGGTCAGACGAGATAGCGAGAATATTCAATGTCTCAAGGGGAAGCGATGGGTTCTTCATGGAGAGCCATCCCAAACTCAAACCGATTGACACGCCGGTTGACGGAATATTCCTCGCAGGTGCCTGTCAAGGTCCCAAAGACATCCCCTACAGCGTGGCGCAGGGAAGCGCTGCCGCATCACGAGCAGCCACAATATTGTCTAAACCGAAAGTGAAGATTGAACCCATCATCGCTGTGATAGACCCTGAAAAGTGTCAGAACACTCGTGTGACCTGTGGCATTTGCCAGAAGGTTTGTCCCTATGGGGCTGCCTCAGCGCCTGAAAAAGAACTTGCGAAGGTTACACCAGTCATGTGCCATGGTTGCGGCACCTGCGTTGCTGAATGCCCCACAGACGCCATCACTCAGATGCACTTCACGGACGCCCAAATCATGAATCAGATTCACGCAGCTTTAGAGGAGAATCCCGAAGAGAAGATTTTGGGTTTTCTGTGCAACTGGTGTAGTTACGCTGGTGCCGACTTGGCTGGCACGAGCCGTTTTGAGTATCCGCCCACTATGAGAGCCATACGAGTGATGTGTTCGGGCAGGGTTGACAGAGACTTCGTTTTGGAGGCGCTTAGATTGGGCGCGGGCATGGTGCTTGTAGCAGCGTGTCACCTGCCCTACGACTGCCATTACATTTCAGGCAACGTTTGGATGACGAAACGAATGACTGCTCTAAAGGGTATGCTGGAGAAACTTGGGATGAGTCCAGAGCGGCTTCGAATCGACTATATCTCAGCGGCTGAGGGTGTGAAGTTTTCCGAGGTCAACAAAGAAATGACGGCGCAGATGAATGCGCTTGGAAAGGAAAAGATACTGGCTGAAAACACTAAATTGAGACCAACATTAGAAAAGATGCTAGCTAGAAAGAAGGCAGAAGCAACGCCTGTGGCTCCAGTACAACCTGCAGCTCGGTCTTAAAAGCGGCTCGAAAAGGAGAGAACTCAGCCTAAGGCACTAAGCTAACGGTTTCTTTCTTTTTGGCAAAGACACAAAGTAAATGCCCATAACTGTTGTAACAAACAATCCGTATATTAGGAAGTCGATGATGAAACCATCCCATAAGAAAAAGTAATGCCAAGAAAGTGGAGGTTTTGGCATCCAAGTGCTTCTTCCTGCCTCCAGCCAAGCGAGAGGGAATCCGAAGTAGACTATTTCAGCGTCCATAACAAGCGGCTTCACAACGTAAAGTCCAGAAAGTAGGGTCAAGAAAAGTCCGCCGCTCACAGACGCAACGGCCAAGATCGTTGACCATTTCCAAAAAGACATTTCTGCTCTCCCCTCAAAGAAATAATTTGCACTCTTATTATTCTACGGTTTAGAACGGTGCTAGCTAAGCCACTCAATCATGTTACTTGCAGTAGGAGTTTGCTTCCATCTCGATTGTATGTCACTACATCTTCTTTTCTTGAATAGGGATAGGCTACGATGAGTATTATTTTGCCCATAGAATGATTCAGGTCTTCGATTGAAGGCGTAGGATTTCCACTTGGATGAGAGTGGGCGGTTCCAATTATTGAGAAGTCCATTGGCAACATATGTGTCGGAAAGGCTGAGAAACCCCTACCATAGGTTGCGAGCGGAGGGATTAGCACTTCCGAAACATTAATCTCATTTTTGCTGGCTTTTCCACGCAAAAGAAGAATTGTTTCTTTTGGATGAAGCCTTCTGGCGCTCTCCAGAATCATCTCAAATATCTCTCTTTGTACAGTTACTCTTTTGCTCATGAGGCGACTTCCCTATGGAATTGCACGTTTATAATGTTTAATGTTCTAAAAAACGATTTAGGTTTAAACTGTCAACATGGTAAGGATTAAATGAGGCAATTGTAATGGCAGAAAAGGTTTGTTTAGGGGTGGACAAGGCGAAGTGGCAAACATCTCCATTGCTTGGACACATCGTCTTAGTCAGCACAATAAATAAGAACAAGGTTCCAAACGTGGCGCCTAAGAGCTGGGTTTCAATGGTGGCGCTAAAACCAGCGATTGTTGGCTTCGGATGCAACTTAAAACATCAAACAGCCAAAAATGTTCTCCAAACCAAAGAGTTCGTGATTAATGTTCCAAGTGAAGACTTGGCTAGAAATGTTTGGAAAACAGGCGAATCGGAACATGATGGTGCAGCCAAACTGGAGAAACTCGGTTTCACTCTTGTTCCTTCGGTCACGGTTGCTCCGCTTTGCGTCAAGGAGTGTAAGGCTCATTTGGAATGTGTTTACGACTCTGACAAGAGGTACGGAGACGAAATATGGATATTTGGGGAAATAGCCTTCGCCTGCATTGACGAAAAGGCGTTAAAGGGCTCAAATAGAGAACGATACAAATATCTCAGTCCCATTTTTTATCTGGAAGAGAAAACATACGGCACACTTGGCAACGTGCAGACAGTCAAGACGAGTAAAGTGAGCGCAAAGTGAAAAACTGGAGACTCTTAAAACTCGAAGTGAACGACGCCTTCACAAATATGGCTATAGATGAAGCCATAGCAACCGCCAGAATCAACGGTTCAGTCCCAAATACACTGCGTTTCTATCGTTGGAAACCATCCGCGGTTTCAGTTGGTCGTTTTCAAAACGTGTTCAAAGAGGTTCAGGTTGAAAACTGTAAGCGACACGGCGTAGATGTTGTGAGGAGAATCACTGGTGGTGGAGCAGTGTATCACGACTGTGACAGTGAAATCACTTACAGTGTCGTTGTGAAAGAGAAAGACCTTGGAACTACAGACGTATTCTATGTCTATAACACCATAAGCAACGGGCTTATTGAAGCGGCTAAAATCCTCGGTGTGAACGCCGACTTTAATCCAGGCGACCCCAAAAACTGTCCCAATATAGCTATAAACGGAAAGAAAATCTCGGGAAGCGCTCAATTTCACAAGGGCGGCGTTCTCTTGCAACACGGCACATTTCTTTTAGACGCTGACTTGGAAAAAATGTTCACTTTCCTGCGGGTTCTATGGGCAAAAACCGCTCAAGATGTTGTCTGCGTTGCTCGAGAGAAGCTTACATCAATTGGAAAGGAACTGAACCGCTATATGAGTGTTGAAGAAGCCTATGAAGCTCTAATTCTCGGATTTCAAAAAGCTCTCAAAATAGAACTCGAAGAAAAAATCCTTACCCCGCAAGAGCAGCAACTTGCCTTAAAACTTCGAAAAGAAAAATTCTCAACAGACAACTGGAATCTAAACAGCAAAACTCAACCCATCCCCGAAATGGAAATGTCTACGAGCCCGAGGAACAAATAGTCTCGGCTTCTAAATATGTTTGGAAAGTCTTTGTCACATGAGCGTTAACAAAGCTTCCAAGTAGCGACTGATTCTCGCTCTTGATCACGATTGGTTTGTAAGCAAAATTCCGTCCAATAAGAGAGTTGGGCTGTTTTCCCAGTTCATCCATGAGAACGCGCCCTTTCCAATTCATCCAACCTTTATTCTTCTCCAATAAGATTCTCCTTACTAAATCTGCCATTCTCTTACTTCTCTCAGTCACTTCTAAAGAAGATACTGTAGGGGTCATTTTTTCTGCTGATGTCTTAGGTCGTGGAAAGAACTTTGAAACGTTGACAACATCGGGTTTTACATCACCTATCAGCCGCAGAGTCCGCTCAAAAGCCTCAGCGCCTTCGCCAGGAAAACCACATATGACATCGGTGGCCAAAGTGATGTTAGGAACAGCCTTTCTAAACACAACAACAATTCGTTTAAAATCGTCAACTGAATAAAGGCGGTTCATGCGTTTTAACACCGCATCGTCGCCGCTCTGCACAGGCAGATGCACAAACTTGAATATGTGCTCATTTTGAAAAATCTCCACCAGTTCAGGCAACATGTCTAAAGCAATGTTGGGCGTCATCATGCCGACTCTGACCAAAAACTCTCCCTCCAGCGCACAAACTTCCCTCAATAGGCCCACTAAGTTAACGCCGATGTCTCTTCCATAGCAAGCTATGTCCTGCCCAGTCAACCAAACCTCCTTGGCGCCAGAATCCAAATCACACTTAATCCGCCTAACAACCTCATCCACGCTGCAACTGTGCAGATGCCCACGCGCAAAAACAACGCAGCAATAACTACATGAGCCTAAACAACCATACGCCACCGGAACAATGCTTACCACAGGGTTCAC
>Ga0315314_1001448_pt1 | contig 21445 bp, 17 predicted proteins | sample TDP9_MG_FD_203631 | JGI IMG/M metagenome (GOLD analysis project Ga0315314, IMG submission 203631) | Freshwater sediment microbial communities from Lake Towuti, South Sulawesi, Indonesia - TDP9 | ecosystem: Environmental > Aquatic > Freshwater > Lake > Sediment | place: Indonesia: South Sulawesi... | reverse complement strand
CTTTCCACTATACTCCCTAAAGCTACGGCCTTCTCGGCCTTCATTCCTATGGCATATCTATTATTCTCGCAGACCAGTATAACGGGCAGCTTCCAAATCGCAGCCATATTCGTCCCCTCGTGGAAGGAACTCGTATTCACAGCTCCGTCTCCAAAGAAGACAGCGACAACACGGTCACTTTTACTATACTTGAAGGCTAGTCCAACGCCCACCGCAATAGGTATCCCACTGCCTACAATGGCAGAGGCGAAGAGGCTACCCCTTTCCGGGGAAATCGCTACATGCATCGATCCGCCTAGACCCTTGCAGGTGCCCGTGGCTTTACCGAAGAGTTCAGCCATTACCTGCTTCATTGGTATCCCCCTAGCGAGGGCATGCCCATGTCCCCTATGATGGCTTATTAGAATGTCATCGGCATTTAAAGCCGAAATGACGCCAACGGCAACCGCTTCCTGCCCGAAATAGAGGTGGGCTGGTCCTGTGATCAAGCCCTTCATGAGGTAAAGCTCTTCAACCTTCTCTTCAAACAACCTAATTTCCATCATCTTCTTGATCATCAAAATGAGTCTATCCTTAGCGAGACCATGTTTAGAGTAGTCACTAGGAGGCACACGACCTATCTCCTTAAGTGCTGACATCGAAATTTAACCTCCCCCTCCCTCCACATAAGCCTATGGTTTTGCCGGAATCTCAACCGCCAACTTGTCTATGGGCACGCCTCTAGCTATGTTGTGTGCGTGTCCGCGGTGCACGCCCAGTAAGTAATCGTCCTCTCGAACACAAATGCACACGCAGGTTGCCACTGCCCTCTGACCAACGTATACGTAGGCCAAACTAGGAAATAGGCCCCAACGGTACAAGTCCGCTATTCTCTCCCCGAAAAGCCTTATCTCCCGCCTTTTCGTATACATCCAAATCAGTTTCTCCTTGCCTATGTCCATCATCTTTCCGTTCACTAGCACTCTCTTTCTCGTTCTATTATGCCCTTTTAAGATCTCGGTGACCAATGATTCTCACCTGATTTGATAGTAATCTGCATTCTTTAAAATGTATATGTTGCGATCACTAAAAGACTCATCGTATCCGCTAACTTAGCTGTGTTTGAGGTCTTCAAGTATTGAGGCGGGTATGCATACTGCCAAGCCGCCATAGTTTTAGGTTTTTTAAACATGATGGAATGTGAATTAGGAAGGATGCTCGTTACTCGGTTTCTCCAGCGAGAATGCCAGCGGTGATGCAGTCTCCTAAGCCCACTGTGCTGATAGGATGGTCGGTAATCTTTGTTGGTATATAGATTATCGAGTGTTCGTCTCCCTTTGTTATCCCAGTTTTAAGACACTTCTTAGAAGTAGTTACACTGATACGTTCAAGTTTTTCGGCAAGGTCTACGTGCTGGTTTAGTCCAATTTCGCTTATATGTAAAGCAGGGTTCGTTAATGCTGCTTGTATGTCATTTAAACTTCCGAATTTGCCTGTAACAGCTCGGGTTGCCGCTACGCTAGCCCCAAAAAGTAGAGCATATTGCTCGGTTTCAGGTGTAATTCCGTATTCTGGTTTAAGCAAGCTGAGCACAAAGTCTCGCGTATGAATAATAATTCTACTTAGCTTGAACATTCCTAGAATTTTTTCGGCGCCTTCGTGAAGAATGAGTGCCGAACATTCTGACCGAGTTTTCTCTGCTAATTCATTCCATCCATATGCGTCAAGGATTAGCGCAACCTCATCCTCGTTTAATCCTAGGGCATCAACGTACGGGAACACCTCGTCGCATGTCGCCTTGATAATTTCCAAATCACTAAGAAAGGCTTGTTCAAAATGTATTTTTAAATGCGGATTAACTTTCTTCCATCGAGATAGGAGCTTTACCGTTTTCTCAATGCATTCATCAAAAGTTGAGCCGTCAAGGTAGTTTTTGCGGAGTAAATGATACCCAGATATCATGGCTTTATCTACTTTCTTGACTATCCTTAAGGATCCCTCCTCAAATGCCGGGTCTAACTCTAAGCGGGCATTATATTCATCCCAAGTGGCTATGAAGCGATTAGCGGCTGGGGTCTCGATTCTTTCATTGTTAATCTTCAATTTAATCCCCTTACCAAACTCAAAGATCCAGTGAATCAAAGGCTCATCTGAGGATCTCACAGCCATCAAAGGCTTGCGAAAGGCAATGTTTCCATTTTCTATGATTGGAATTTTAATATTCTCTTTGTCAATAAGCAGTTTGGCTTGCATCTCGGGCAGTTGGGATGCTTGTGGATAAACGTTTGGGACGTCGAGGCTGGCCAAAACATTAGTTACTATTCCTGCCTGGCCACCCATGCGAAGCTCATCAATGCTGAAATTGGTGAGGATCCAATCGAAAACTTCTCTCTTATGAATAATCCATTCACATCCGCGACCGGTTTTCATGCTGAAGATTAAGCCGGCAAGGAATTCACTGGGGGTCTCTATTTTGAATGGTAAGCTTTTCAAGATTTGAAGAGTCTTCTTGAGAACTTCGGGAACCGCCAATATTTTTTCTATTTCTTCACTCTTGACAAAATGTAACGCGTCTATATTCACATTGAACGCCGTGATGATCCCCTGGATATTTCTGATGACCAGTTTCACGTGATTGATTGCCTCAAAGTACTTACGATTCCAACCCTTAACATCCACGCTTCTCATCGCCTTATTAAGTTGCGGTTTATAGTTAAATTAATAAGGCTTTTTAAAGAAATACCTTTTCAAGGAGAGGTAAGGTAATGAAAAGGGTAAATGTTGGCGTTTTGGGCTACGGCTTTGTTCAGTCGGTTTTCCATATGCCTTGTTACAAAGAGATTCCAGAAGCGTATGTCATGGCTATAGGTGGGCGGAGGAAGGAGGCTGTTAAGGAGATCGCCGATAGATATGGAGTAAAAAAGACCTATTCGGGGGAAGATTTTATCGAGAACTTATGCGCAGACCCTGAAGTTGAAGTGGTGGACATAGGGCTACCTAATTTCCTCCACAAAAAAGCGGCCGTATTGGCAGCTGAGAATGGGAAGCATGTAATTTGTGAGAAGCCTTTAGCGCGCAGTGTAGATGAGGCTAAGGCTATGCTAGATGCTGTCAAAAAAGCTGGAGTAATTCACTGCTACGCTGAAAATCAAATATTCATACCTCATATAACGAGAGCAAAGGAAGTAATGGAGAAGGGCGCGATTGGGGATGTCTTCTGGATCAGAAGCAGAGAGGCCCACTTTGGACCACACTCTGCTTGGTTCTGGGATCCCGAGCTCGCCGGAGGCGGAGTTTTAATGGACATGGGCTGCCACTCAGTTGAGGTAGCTCGCTATCTCATTGACAAGAAGCCGACGGAGGCCTACGCTTGGGGCGCTACATTAGTTCATGTAACCAAAGCTGAAGACAATAGCTTAGCTCTCGTTAAGTATGAAGACAATGAGCTCGGTCAGTCAGAGAACAGTTGGGCTGCTCACGGCGGTCTGGACCTACGATTTGAGATTTATGGGTCTGATGGCGCGTTTTTCATAGACCCAACTAGGAAAACTGGCATAGAAGTTTTCACTGTTGCCCCAGAGGAGAAAGTGGGATACATTGTTGAGAAAGCGGAGGCTAAAAAGGGCTGGATGTATCCAATTTGGAGAGAACACGAAGTCTACGGATATCTATTTGAGCTTCAACACTTCTTGTCATGCATTCTCAAAGGCGAAATGCCAAGAGAAACCTTCAAAGATGGGTACGTTGTCAACTGCATACTTGACGCTTGCTATACATCAATGAAAACTGGAAAATGGGAGCCCATTCGTTTATCATAAAATTCTCATTCTACGGTGAGAAAAATTGAGCTTTAGAGAGGAATTTTGTCCAAAAGGCGGAAAGCACGAACTTAAACTCGAAAAAACCGAAGAATTCCCTATAGGAGGAAAGCGCATCTTCGTATGCTTAAAATGTGGCGAGCATTTCGAAGAGAGATTTTAATCCCCATTTTTATTGTATACTTCTTTTGTTGTTCAGTGTATAGTTAAGGCCTTAAAGAATCATTATAGCTTTGTCGCTTTGGCTTCTTCTAACCGGACTCTATTGAGAAAAGCGAATCGTTGCGGTTCTATCCCTCAGTACGAAGTACAGCAAAATCGATATTTACTTTGTCTGGTAACTATAAACTGGTTTTCTATATCCGCAATGTGTAGTTGGCAAAGGAAGCGTGAAGCTCTAAGTTTATACATTATATCTTGGGAATGGTGACTGGCGCGGGTCGTGCTGCTGATGAAGAAGCTATTGATGCGGGACTTGAATCAGTTTCAGCCTCCGCGATTCCAGCCTTCTACAGGCTGCGTGTAACGACGAGGCCTTTGACGACCGAAGAAATTGAAAAAATTTTAGAGACTTTGGATGCAGGACATTCGCCATGTGTAGGATGTCAAGATGGGTACATATATATCGGTGGAACGTGATAGGCCTTTGAGTTGCACACTGAATACTATAGATAAATTTTTAAGTTGATTAACTCAAATATTGAACTTTGGTGATGGAAGTGAGGATAGGTTTTTTTACTGTTTGCCTTGCAAACCTAAATTTTAAAGAAGTGGTTGAGTGGGCTGCTAAGGTAGGGTTCAGGGCGCTGGAAGTGGAAACCTATCCGGATTCAAAGCACGTGGATCCATGGAGGCTGGATAAAAAAAGGGTGCAAGAAATAAAGGACTTAACACGGAAGAATGATATACTCATCTCGGACTTAAGCTACGCCCCGAATAATCTTGATCCAGATGAAAAAAAGCGAAAACAACATCATGAACACCTCAAAAAAATGATAGAAGCTTGTGCAGAATTAAATGTTGAGACTATAACAACATTTGCAGGTAAGGACCCCAATCGAAGAATTGAAGAGAATTTAGAGTTTTTTCAGCAAGAATTTGGGCCTATAGTGGATTACGCGAAGGATCATAATGTTAAGTTAGCAATAGAGAATTGTCCTATGGGGTTCGCACTCTATGGTGGGGAGAACATAGCGTATTCGCCGAAAATATGGGAGGAGATGTTTAAAATGTTTGGTCCAACATTAGGGTTGTGCCTTGATCCATCGCACCTTTACTGGTTACAGATAGACTATATACAAGCCGTCAGAGACTTTGCAGATCGAATATATATGGTTCACGCAAAGGATTGTGAAATTGATAGAAATCTTCTTAGACATGTAGGGATACTTGACAGCGAGTGGATCGACGTATTATTTACGGGAAAGAGCGGAATTGGCCATCGACGCATTAAATGGGAGGATCCGCGTAAGCAGTGGTGGAGATATAGAATCCCAGGGCTTGGAGAAATAGACTTTAAGCGATTCATTTCAGAACTTTTACTTCATGGGTATAAATCTGCTCTCACTATAGAACACGAGGATCCTATATGGTATGGAACGGAGGAACTGAATAAGCAGGGCCTCATTATAGGACTGAGATATCTCTCGCAATTTTTCCCGTAACTAACTTTAAGAGGGCATTGAAAGTGAAGATCGGTATTGCTTTAGCCCACCATTTCGCCATTCATTATAAAGGAATATCGCTTGAGCAAGCACTGGATAAGATTGTGAGTATGGGGTTTGAAGCGGTAGAGATCTCGGGAGGAAACTACCCAGGAACAGACTTTTGTGACCCGCAAGTTCTTCTCAAAAATGATGAGAAACTAAGAAAGTTCAGCAAAGCCATAGAGGATAGAGGGCTTATACTAAGTGCACTTGATTGTCATGGGAACTTTTTGCATCCACAAAAGTCTATAGCCAAAGCCCATATTGAGGCACAACATAACACCGTTCTTCTAGCAGAGCGACTCGGTATAGATCGGATATGCACGTTTTCGGGTTGCCCAGGTGATCACGAAGAAGCAAAGCATCCCAACTGGGTTACATGTACTTGGCCTACGGAGTATCGAGAAATCGTTGAGTGGCAGTGGGAAAAAAAGGTGATCCCATTTTGGAAAGACGAGTTGGACTTCATCCAGAAACATGGAGTAGAAAAGGTCTGCATAGAAATGCATCCAGGATTTGTTTGCTATAACCCCGAGACCTTACTTAAATTGAGGAACAGCGTTGGCAAGGCTATTGGCGCAAACTTGGACCCAAGCCACCTCTTCTGGCAAGGAATAGATTTACCGGCAGCCATAAGAAAAATAGGAGATGCTATCTATCACTTTCATGCAAAAGACTCTGAAGTAGACCCATTAAACAGCTTAATCAACGGGACCCTGGACACAAAACCCTACTCAGATGCCATGAATCGTTACTGGAGGTTCAGAACAGTGGGCTACGGGCAAGACATAATGACTTGGAAAAGAATAATCAGCGCGCTAAGACTTGTGGGATATGACTATGTACTCAGCATGGAACATGAAGACGACCTGCTGTCGGTGGATGAGGGCCTCCGGAAAGGCTTAACGTTCCTAAAGGAAGTAATATTAAGAGAGAAGATATAGAAAATAGTCCCCACTTATCCCAACCTAGTCCAGTTCTTACTTTACAACCCTCTTTAGAAATTTAAGGCCCTCAACTGCAATCTCGTCTTGAGTTGCGGCAAGGGGACGCCAAATACAAACAGGCATTTCTTCATAGCCTAGCGGAAAGGTTTCGATTACCAGCCAATGATCATATTTGATTTCTCTGAGCGCTTCTGCAATCTCGTTCCATTCGATGTGACCAGACCCAGGAGTCCCTCTGTCGTTCTCACATGCCTGAATGTGATGGAGAAGGTCTCCCGCCTCCCTTATTGCACCACCAATTGATTTCTCTTCTATGTTCGCGTGAAATGTGTCGAGTTGGGCCTTCACGGCAGGGCTATCCACATCTCTAACCAGTCGCACACAGTCAGACGTTACGTTAAGGAAGTAGGTTTCAAACCTGTTCAAAGGTTCAATGGTTAAGTAAACACCGTTATCTTCAGCGTACTTGCCAACTTCCCTAAATCCAGCCACAGCATATTTCCATTCTGTATCCTTGGTCAGTTTAGACTCTAGTCTCCCAACCGCAGAATAAAAGGGCCCGCCAACTATCTCAGAGTTAAATGCAACCGCAAGATCGATACATGCACAAATGTACTTCTTTGCGTTTTCTCGAAACGCTTTATCATGGCTTATGAGATCGCGGTCCGCGGTAGTCACCCCTGCAATAGACGAACATCGTAAGTCCCAAGATCCCAGCATCTCACGCGTTTCCTTTTCATCGATCTTCTTTGGATCTTCCACAGGAATTTCGATGCCATCAAATCCGATTTTCTTCACCTTCTCTATTAGCCTTGGGTCAAATGTACCCCAAACCCAAGTATTAACTCCAAATTTAACCATATATCTCCCGGTTAAAGGTTATACAAAAATCTAATAAAAACATTACTACAAAAGGAATTAACTGAATGTTAAACTTCTGCGATCGGAGCACATCTGACTGGACGTAGCATTAATTAAATTTAAAGTGCACCTCTAAAAACTCTCGTAAGAGATTACAGCTATGATAAAATTATATATGCAGAATTGACAAAACATATTTTGATCGATCATGAGCAAGTTAAAGCAGGCTTTACAAGGAATTGTTGGTCGAGAAAACGTGTGCGATGATGACTTTGAGACCGTGTGTTATTCTAGAGGCTGGTCTATAGAGGGGCCATACCCTCCTTTAATCATTGTTAGACCCCAAAACAAGGAGCAGATAGCTGAGATTTTACGTATTGCCAATCGAATGAAGGTGCCTGTATCACCCTACGGCGGTAACTCAGAGCTCGTGGGTTCTCACGCAAAACAAGCGATAGGTCTTGACATGACGGGGATGCGCGGCGTCCTCGAAATCGATGAGGAATCCTTAACCGTGACTGCTCTTGCGGGAACCACATGGGAAGAGCTTTTCTATCAGCTCAGCAAGAAGGGGTGGACTACAGGCCCTCACCCTCACTCCGGTCCTTCGGCGACTTTAGGCGGAGGCGTTGCTCTGTGCGCGAACGGAGTCACTGGCGCAAAGTACGGCTTGTTGGGTCACCAAGTCGTGGGGTTAGAGGTCGTTCTCCCGAACGGTGACATATTGAGAACGGGTTCTGGGGCTCACCCATCGTGCAAGGACTTTATCCGTTACGCTTGGGGCAGCGACCTCACCGGGTTATTCATTGGGTCTCATGGAATCTTCGGAGTGATAACCGAAGTAACTTTGAACATTTATCCGTTACCAGAAGTAGGGGTGGTACACGGCTATGAGTATGAAAGCATAGAATCAGCCGCGAGCGCTTTACACCGAGTTCAGAAGAGGCGAATACCAATAGAGATGGCGAGAATACAGGTGCCCAAGACTATCAAACTCTTCTGGCCAACTATCAAGGGTAACGCAGCCCTTATACCAATTGTTATCACGGGAACCAGCGAAGAAGTAGAGGTTTGGAAGAATCAAGTAAACAAAATATGTCTAAAAGAAGGCAAAGAAGTCGAAGACTCCGAGGCCATAACAGCGGCAACCAACGATTGGAAACGCGTATACTACCTATGTCCAGATTGGCGAGCCTGGGCTAAGGAATGGGATGGTTGTAGCATGCAGATATCCTTATGCAATGCAATTCCGACCCCCGATTTCCCAAGGGTCCATGATGCCTTTGAGAATCTTTGCAAGGAGGAAAGGATAGGTGATTATAGAATTGTGGCATACTGTACGGCTTTTGCCTCTGTCCCAAACGCTGTTAACGCCAGCCCTCACATCATCTATGATGAGAGGGATCCCAGCTCGTGGCAAAAGGGTGCAGAATTTGCGCGAAAAACAACGGTCGCTCTCATAGAGATGGGCCATACCCCACAATACATGGGTCGTATCAAAGGTTTGCCAGACGTCATGTGGAGACTAGGCTCTTACAATGAGCTCATAAGAGCCCTGAAGAGAGCGATAGACCCAAACAATATAATGAACCCAGGTCAGCTTATGACACCTGAGTTTTAGGAGGAAAAGATAATGGCCCTAGAAAAGCATCATAGGGAACTATATCTTTGCAATCGATGTGGATATTGCCGAGAAATGATAGATCCCACAGTTGGAGCTTACAGGATATGCCCCCCTCGTGAAGTACGGGGATTCGAGTCGTATACAGGTAGAGGCACAATTCACATTGCGAGAGCGATTTATGAAGGCAGGCTCAAACCCTACGAACGCTTGGCAGAGCATGTATATGCTAAATGCCTTCTGTGTAAAAATTGCCAGGTCCACTGTCCTAATGAGGTTGACATTATCTCAGTAACGAGAGGTTTGCGGCAAGACCTCGTTAGAGCTGGATTGCTCCCTAATCCTTTAAAGGAAAGGGACTCTAACGTTAAGGAGAAGCATAATGTCTTCGGCGAGGCCCCAGCTAATCGAGCCAGTTGGGCTAGGGACTTAAAGCTTCCTAACAAGGGTGACATCCTTTACTATGCTGGTTGCTACGACGCCTACCGTTACCCAGAGACCGCGAGAGCCACCGTGGCTATCCTGAGGAAAGCTGGCGTCAACGTGGCGTACCTAGGTGAAAATGAGTGGTGCTGCGGCCTTCCCGAGTTCGCCGACGGTAACATAGTCCTTGCCGAGGAGAACGCGCTGCACAACGTGAACGCAATTAAGGCTTCCAGTGCCAAGAAAGTTGTCACCTCCTGTCCAGGATGCTACACTGCGCTAAAATCGGAGTACCCGGAAGTCGTCGGCAAAATTCCATTTGAAGTGGTTCATGTAAGCGAAGCCATTGCCGAACTCCTCGATGCCCGTAAGATCAAGCTGAACAAGGTCATCAAGAAGAAAGTCACATATCATGACCCGTGCCACTTGGGACGGTACGAGGAGGTCTATGAGGAGCCTAGGAAAGTCATCCGAGCGACTCCCGGCGTCGAACTTGTAGAGATGCAGAGGAACAGAAAACATGCGTGGTGTTGCGGAGCAGGCACAGAGACTTATGTCATGGATTCCGATCTTTCCACGAGGATAGCGAAAACAAGGATTGAGGAAGCTTATGAAACAGGGGCAGAGGCGATCGTTACAGCATGCCCACAATGCTTAAACGTTTTAACTCCGGCGGCCAAACGAGCAAAAATGGATATCTACAACCTCCCGGTGATCGTTGCGGAGGCCATGGGGCTAAAGATCACGTAATAACCAAGGTGTTCAAACCATGCCATGCGCCCTTTTTATTTTAATAGATTTAGGAGATCGCTAAATGAGTGACGAATATGAGGTTAGGGCAGTTCCATATTACACCAAGGAACATACTTGGGCTAGAGTTATGGCTGACGGCACAGTTAAAGTTGGCATAACCGATTACGCGCAAAAGCAACTCAAGGAAATCGTCTTCATCGAATTACCGAAAGTCGGCAATAAAGTTAAGCAGATGAAACCATTCGGATCAGTGGAATCTGTTAAAGCGGTGTCTGATCTATGTTCTCCTATCACTGGTGAAGTAAGGGAAATAAACAAAAAACTAATTGATAACCCCAGTCTAATTAACAGAGATCCGTATGAAGCGGGATGGATGATACTCATTGAGCCGTTAAAGCTGGAAGAGGAGCTTAAGAACTTACTTACAGCAGAAGACTATAGAAAACTCATAGAATAGCTAGAGTCTAAGATCGCTTTATTGCATGTTAAACAAGAATAGAGAGTTACTAAAGAGCTCTTTCGAGCTATCCTTCACTTCACCAACTTCATAATAGCTGAAATGTTTGTTTAACATAAAGGCTAAGGAAGTCTTGGAGGAAATGTGGCTTTAATTGGAAAGTGTTAGAAGCGCTTCATGTTACTTTCTATCGGACAATAATATTTTGTAATTTATTCGCTTCGCCAATCAATAACCGCGCCTAGCAACTTCTCTTGAGATTTTAAAATCCATCTGTAGAAGTCTGGCGCATTACGCAGTTTCAGCCGATGAGTAATTAATGGTTTGATTTGCATTTTCCCTGCTCCGCATAGACGCATGACCTCCAAAGCATCTTGCCTCTCGAAGTGGGTTGTGTGTATAATCTGTGCCTCATGGACTTGTGCCTTAAGGTTATCGTACGTCATTATAAAACGCCCAGCGACCATTACGACTCTCCCACGGTGCCTGATCGCATCTAAGCATGAATTTATCATGCCTTCTACTGCTGTAGTCTCTATTGCTACATCAAAAGGGCTATATCTTTTTATGTCCTCAATGAGGGCTTCCTTTTCAGGACCGAGAACTTCATCGCAGGAATATTGTTTTGCCATTTTCAATCGCCACTCGTCAAGGTCGCATCCAAACACTTTTGCTCCCATAGCCCTGGCCGATTGGGCGCAGAATTGACCTATTATTCCCAGTCCAAATACAAGTACCCTTTCCCCAGGAGTAATACGCCCTCGACAACTTGCGTGAAAGCCAATGCTGGCCACAGGGAGTAAGGCGTACTGTTCAGGGTCTTCATCAGGTGGCAGTTTTATTGCTCGCTTCAAGTTTGTCACGTGTATCTCCTGGTGCCCCCAGATCCAATCTAAATATTTTAAACCTTTAGTAATGTAATTGGCTGGAGGTCGGCTATAGTCGCTCATCACGTAGTCTCCTACGGCCAATTCCTTCACACCAGCACCTACTTGCTCAATTTTTCCGACACACTGGTATCCTGGTATCATAGGAAAACCTGGAGAGTACGGCCCTGCGGTTAGTTGCCATCGTTCGGTGCCGGTGCTTATGCCTGTAAAAACAGAGCTGACTAATATCTCATTAGGCTCCTCTATTTTTGGAGGCTCTAAATCATTCCATATATCTGCCTTCCCTTTTTCAGTAAAGACTATCGCCTTCATCTTCCTAGCCTCGTTCCTGTTTGGCGATAAATATTTTTTCTTAAGATATTTAACTTTTCTCCTTCTGGGCTTGTAGAAAGGAGAATATGTTTTAATTTGGTTTTTATCCCTTAATTGCGAGAGGTACCCAGGCTCTTACAATATATTTCTGAACAAGTAGCGCAAAAATCGTTACTGGAGCCATAATAATGATTGCTGCGGCAGCAATTTCCCCCCAGGTTATATAACCAAAACCTACGAGGGAGTATGACGCCGCTGGCAAAGTCATTGCGCGTATGGCAGTAAGCAACAGTGCATACATGAATTCATTCCATGATAGTATGATACAAAATATTGTTGTTGAAACTACTCCGGCCGAGGCGATGGGTATGATAATCCTCAGAAGCGATTTAATTCTAGAACAGCCATCTATCATGGCTGCTTCTTCTAACTCCCATGGTACTTCTCGGAAGAAACCTAATAACATCCATGTAGCCCACGGTAGGTTAGCTGCGGCATGCACTAATGTCAGACCTAATAGAGTATCCGTTAACCCAGCGGTTTTTATAACAAGGACGATCGGTAGGGCAATTGCGATGGGTGGGAGCATTCGAATACTAAGAATCCAAAATGCGATGTTCTTGCGTCCCCAATATGTAAACCTAGCGATGCTATACGCTGCGAGAGAACCGAGGGAAACCGCAAGCAACGTGCTACCTACGGCGACAATTGCGCTGTTAATCAGATTTGTACCGATTAAAACGGTGGGATCCGTGAATATCTTTACGTAATTTTTTAAGATGGGTGTAAATAAAAAAACTGGAGGACGAGCTATGGCGTCTATTTGAGTTTTAAATGATGTTAGTAATAGCCAGACAACAGGAAAGAGGATGAAAATTAAAGCTACAGCGGATATGCAGTAGAACGTTAACGCATTTTTAATCTTCCGTATTCCCCTTATCATGTTTTATCACTATATTTCATATTTTTTGCTTATCAACTTAACGTAGAGGTTAGTAATTAGTGTAACTACGATAAGTAAAATAAACGATGCTGCGCAAGCAAGCCCCATCTGGTTATATTTATAATTAAGTATGTATATGTACAAACTGTATATCATTGTGGATTCTCCGGGACCTCCATAAGTAAGAATGGTGATATAGTCAAAGGTTCTTATCGCATCTATGATTCTAACAAGAATCGTGACTATCAATGCTGGCATAAGCATGGGTAACGTTACATATCTGAACGTACCCCATGGTGATGCTCCGTCTACTTTAGCTGCTTCAAATTGATCTCTTGGAAGGCTCTGAAGTCCAGCAAGCAACATCAAAAATATGAAGGGGGTCCATTCCCAAACATCTATAAGTACTATGGAGAACATGGCTGTATCAGCTCTACTTATCCACCCTACACTTGGAAGCCCTACAACCCTTAGAAGATAGTTAACAACACTTACATCGGGATTGAATAAGAATCTAAATATAACCCCAATAACTACTGGAGGTATAAACATGGGCGTAAGGAGTGCTGTCCTAATAAGAGCGGCGCCTCTCATTTGTCTAAATCGATCGAAAAATAAAGCTAACCCCAGCCCGATGAGAGTCTCAATGGCAACAGCGCCGAATGTAAAAATGAGAGTAACTTTCAAGGCATTTAAAGCAGACGGATCAGTCAAAATCTGTATATAGTTACTAAGACCAACAAAGGGTTGACCCAACTCGGGACGCACAAAATAATACTTACGGAAGCTCAGGTTCAAAGAAAAAATTAAGGGAAATATACTAAATGTCAGTAAGTAGATAATCGCAGGAGCAACATATAGGTATGGTATGTATTTTCGTGGGACGTTAACCATTGTTTTTTACTACCCCAAAAAAAGGGGGGAGTTGAATGTTTATCCGTATACTTCGATCAGAATTTTGTTACCAGCCTCTGCAGCATCATGCATTGCTTTGTCAATGTTTGCAGGAGAAATTTCGCCTGTTAAAATCTTGTGAAGTGTTGTTGAAAATATTTCGCTTATAGCTGGATACTCTGGGATATTGGGCCTGCATCTTCCTAGCGGCAAAGAATTCTTCACAGCTTCTAAGTACGGGTACTTTGCAATGACTTTTGGGCTCTCAAAACTGGAAAACCTAGCTGCTTTGCCACCGCGTAGCATGTACTCCTCCTGTATCTCCTTACATGTTAGTTGATTAGCAACTAGGTATGCTTCTCTGGGGTGTTTGGTATCAGGATTAATGGCTACAGAATGGGCTCCGATATGAGGAGTGCGAAGTACTTTCCCATCAGGCCAGCGATGCCCTGGAACAACATCATACTTAATTTTTCCAACAACTATTGACTTTTCTGGATCCTCCATTGGTGCACCCACAGCCTCTTGAATCATAAGTCCGGTTGCGCAGAGGCCGCTACGCATGGCGTCAGTGAACTCTGGGTGCCCATAGTTAATGCATCCTGGTGGAGCAACTTCATGCTTGAGAAGTAGATCCACGTAGAAGTGGATTGCCTCCAGGCCTTCTGGGCTGTCAAACTGCACTCGTTTAGTTTCCACGTCGATGAAACCAGACCCGTACGCCCAGAGATAGCTACCTAAGTCGTAACTTAAGTATTCACCACGTTTAGCATAAAGTATTAAACCATAGCGATCTGGGGGGGCGTTAAGTTTCAGGGCAATATCAAGCATCTCTTCAAAGGTTTCTGGCGTTTTCGTTATTCCATATTCTTCAAACAAGTCACTTCGATATCCGTAGACGTTTCCATACGTTCCCACGGGGAACGTATACCAATGGTCGCCGAACCTTGAAGCCATGTCAAATACTGCCGGTATAAAATCTGCTACATCAGGATCAGGAAGGTCAGGGTTTTTCTCTAGCAACTCATCTACGGGAAGAACTCCCATCCCTACATATTTGCCTAGAGATGGTTCGTCAACTGACATGAGATCGTATGTTCCAGTGTGTGCAAGTAGATCCATTGTTGACTTTTCAACCATCTCGCCGAACTCGTACAGTTTGGCATCTACGGTTATTCCGGTTTTTTCTTCAAAATCACTTTCTTTCAGCAGTTCGAGAGCTACCTCGGATGATATATCACGAAGACCAATCCAAGTTACTGTTACTGGCTTCGGTGGCGTCGGTGTTGGCGTCGGTGTTGGCGTCGGTGTTGGCGTTGGCGTCGGTGTGATCGCCGCCGTAACCGTTTTCGTCACAGTCTCCGTCACCCTTTCGGTTATCCTCTCTGCCGGTTTGCTAAGCCAGCCAGCAGCTCCGCCGATGGCCAGACCAGCCACCAGAGCCCCTACGGTCTTCAGATAATCTCTCCTACCTTCCTCTGGGGGGTCCAAGCGTTTGACGTTTCCTTTACTTTCATCGGACTTTCTTTTCATGTTTCAACTTCCATATTTTTCCGCAATTTTTAATTGCATACTTTAATTTTTAAATTTTGTGGTTTATAAGAAGTTTTTTATATTAGTATAATAAAAAAACAAGGGGAGAACCTTGGCTAGAGTTGAGCTAAAAAATGTGACGAAAAGGTTTGGGGACGTTGTTGCAGCTGACAGTGTGAATCTTGAGATTAAGGATAAGGCGCTCGTGGTTCTGTTGGGCCCCTCCGGATGCGGAAAAACCACCACTCTCAGATGCATCGCCGGCTTGGAGACGCCTGACGAAGGGGAGATATACATTGGAGACACGTTGGTGAATGAGCTCCCTCCGAAGGACAGAGATGTTGCAATGGTTTTCCAGTCGTATGCGTTATACCCACATATGAAGGTTTTCGATAATATCGCCTTCCCGCTTAAGATGCGGAAGGTTCCCAAGGACGAGATAAGGACGAGAGTGAGGACCACCGCAGAGCTTCTTAGAATCACCCATCTACTAGATCGAAAGCCTAAACAGCTCAGCGGTGGAGAGGCCCAAAGAACGGCACTAGGTAGAGCGATCGTACGGGAACCGAGAGTCTTCCTGATGGACGAGCCCTTGAGCAACTTGGACGCGAAGCTCAGGCTTTATATGAGGGCGGAGCTGAAGAGCTTGCAAAAGCAGTTAGGAGTCACAACGGTCTATGTCACCCATGACCAAGCTGAAGCGATGACCATGTCGGACGAGATCGCGATAATGAACTTCGGCGTGGTACAGCAGGTAGACAACCCCGGCAAAATATACGATTATCCCACGAACATGTTTGTCGCGGGCTTCATCGGTAGCCCACCCATGAATTTCATCGACTGCAACTTCACGGAGAAGAATGGGTCGGGCTTCTTGGACACTGGCACCTTCACCCTCCCACTTCCAGATGACTTGAAAAAATTGATAAAAGAGAAAGCTACCGGCTCGGAACTGGTGCTAGGTGTCAGACCCGAGAATATCTCCATGGGAAAGAGCAGAAGTCGAGGGGAATTCATCGAAGCAGAGGTCTACGTTATAGAGCCCCTGGGATCGGAGATCATAATCGACTTAAAGTTAGGAGAAAACCTTCTCAAAGCGAAAACCGGACCCACCACAAGATTTCACGCCAGAGAAAAGGTGTGGATGGGGTTGGACAGGGACAGGATACACATCTTCGACAAAAAGACGACAGGAGCCATATTTTAACCCTTCCATCATCATAGCCGTCGCGCAAGTAGGTGATTAGCCGAAATTGCTAGATACCTAATCGAAGCAGCTTCACTCCCCGTACATAGTCAAGGGGCACTGGGTAGCCGGAGATCACTGGGTAGCATAATGCGAACGTTAATAGGGTGGCTGCCAATGCAAGGGCAGAGACGGGAAACTTCATAGTTTCATCGCCTTCCTCTAAGGTGTTGGCTAGCGTGAGACATAAGGCGGGAACCGATTGAAGGAAATAGAAAATGTATTGAGCTCTGCCCCCTCCAAAGAACGTGTGAGCGATTCCCGCGGGAAAATAGAAGAGCCATGTAAAGAAAAACCATGCACAAACAAAGATGTTCTCTCCTTCTCTTCTTTTGAAAGTGTTCCAGATGGATATAGCGATCAAAACGTGCCTATATTAACAGATTGAAAAAATCTGGATCCATTACTCAGAGAACCTATATGGATCTATTCGTCATGATATTGCGTGTACATGCTTCATTTCTACTAATTCTTTGCCGTGTAAAGAAGTCTTAAATATCGTGTCGATTTAGGATTTGTTTAAAGAGTGATTCGAAATGAAGGTTGCTATGTATTACAGTCTTGATGATATAAGATACGAGGATATGCCTGTGCCTAAGATTGGGTCGGAGGAAATTCTGGTAGAGATGAAGGCCTGTGGTATATGTGGATCAGACCTTATGGATTGGTATCTAAAAACTCGAGCCCCTTTGGTTCTTGGTCACGAACCTGCTGGGATTGTTGTTAAGGTAGAAGACAAGGTTGAAGGTTTCAAACCGGGAGATCGTGTTTTTGTGCATCACCATGTTGCATGTCTCACGTGCCATTATTGTGTTCGAGGAGCCTTCACTATGTGTAAAAGGTTTGGGAGGACTCACATACACCCGGGAGGGTTTGCCGAGTACTTTAGGGTTCCAGCCTCAAACCTTCAGATCGACACATTAAAAATTCCAGACCACCTCTCCTTTGAGGAGGCAACCCTCATCGAGCCCACCGCATGTTGCATACGGGCTTTGAACAAATGCCACATCCAACCCGGAGACACCATCGCCATTATAGGTGACGGCCCTTCTGGAATCATTCATGCCATGCTTTCAAGAAAACTCGGAGCAGGCCAAATCATCGTTAGTGGACACCACCGTTATAGGTTAGAAGCAGCCAAGCGAGTTGGAGCCAACCTGACAATAGATCCACGGAGTGAGGACCTCGCGGAAGGGGTAAAAGAGGCTACGAGTGGTAAGGGAGCGGACATTGTTGTCGTCACGGCCCCAAACATCGAAGCCTTGTCGACAGGAATGAACGTTTGCCGCAGGGGCGGAACCGTGTGCGTATTTTCGTCCACACCACCCACTGAACATATGCAAATAAAACCCCACAGGTTGTTCTTTTCAGAAATCAACATTATTCCATCTTATTCCGCATCCCACATTGAGACCAGAATGGCTTTAAACCTAATAAGTTCCGGAAGAATCGAGACGAAGGAGCTTATAACGCATCGCTTTCCATTGAGCCGCACCGGCGACGCGTTTGAAACAGCGGCTAAAAGCAAGGAATGTCTCAAAGTAATCGTGTTGAATGAGAAAGAGTAAAGGTTTCATATGCTGACTACGTACTTAACTAGGAAAAGGGATGCCTTTTGCCGAAAGAAAAAATGAGAGCGGTGTTTCTATATGGAGTGAAGAATCTTCAGGTTGAAAACATCGACATACCGAAAGTAGAACCTGGAGAAGTTTTAGTGAAGGTGAGGGCGGCAACCACTTGCGGAACTGATGTCAAAATTTTTCAGAGAGGCTATGTTAGCGGAGTTATTAAACTTCCCACGGTGTTTGGACACGAGTGGGCTGGAGACGTTGTAAAGGTCGGCGATGGAGTCGTATGGCCTAAAGAGGGCATGCAAGTTAGGGCGGGGAATAGTGCGCCATGTCTTCGATGCAGAATGTGTCAAAAGGAGAAGTATAATCTATGCGAAAACATGACATGGCTTTGGGGAGCTTACGCTGAGTACATCAGGGTTCCAGCGCGCATAGTTATGCTCAATACCCAAGAGATACCGCCTTCCGTGACCTATGAGGAGGCCGCTATAACTGAACCATTGGCTTGCGTTCTCCACGGAATTGAGGAAGCCCACATTAAGCTAGGCGACACCATAGCGATTATAGGCGCGGGACCAATCGGCCTCCTTCACTTACTGTCAGCTAAGAAAATGGGTACAGGAAGGGTTATAATAAGTGATACCGTTGACGAGCGCTTGCAATTAGCCCAAGAACTCGGAGCGGATGTGCTTATTAATGCCAAGCATGAAGACGCCACGGAGAAAGTTAAGCGTTTGACCGACGGTTACGGGGCAGACGTAGTTATAGAGGCGATAGGATTGCCCGCAACGTGGGAACAGGCGCTGAAAATGGTTAGAAAAGGAGGAACCGTATTAGAGTTTGGTGGGTGCCCTCCCGGAACGGAGATCAGGGTTAGCACTGAACTGCTCCACTATGAGGAAGTAACCCTCCTCGGGTCGTTCCACGCAACCCCTGCACATTTCAAGAAAGCCCTAAATCTTATAGCATCTGGAACACTAAATGTGAAGCCCCTAATAACTCGCAAAATGAAACTAGACGAAATAGGAGATGCGTTCCAAATATTAACCACCTCAAAAAGGGACCTAAAGATCGCCATACTCCCATAAAACATAACCTCAATAATTAGGTTAAACAACTAATAGTAAATGCCCTGAGAATAGTTCCATTCTCCTAGATAGAGAAGTAGATGTTGGCCGCCATTTACAGGGATTTGCTTAATGCAAGCTTATCCATCTATGTTTCTTGGGTAGTAATTTCTTGACCTTGTGATTACTCGATTTGCTAGATACCTAATCGAGTCAATTTTACTCCCTGTACATATTCATAGGGCACTGGGTAGCCAGAGATCATCGGATAGCATAATGCGAACGTTAATAGGGCAGCCGCCAATGCAAAGGCGGAAACGGGAAACTTCATAGTTTCATCGCCTTCCTCTAAGGTCTTGGCTAGCGTGAGACATAAGGCGGGAACCGATTGAAGGAAATAGAAAATATATTGAGCTCTGCCCCCTCCAAAGAACGTGTGAGCGATTCCCGCGGGAAAGTAAAAGAGCCATGTAAAGAGAAACCATGCACAAACAAAGATGTTCTCTCCTTCTCTTCTTTTGAAAGAGTTCCAGATGGATATCACGATCAAAACGATGCCTATATGCCATATTAACGGGTTTCCGAGATGGGAAATCGTGGCTACGTAGGTGGTCTCATTAATCTGAAGGGTGTCGTAAAGCGAGACTAGGGGGCGTACCATGAGGGGCCATGTCCAAGGCTCTGACATGTACGGGTGTGTTCCCGGCAGATACGCTGAGTATTGTAGCATCTGATATTGGCGATTTAAGAAGTCACTGAACCCATTCCCAAGGATGAAAAAACATGGAATATAAGATGCGATGTAAACTATGATGGGGATTAATGTGAGTGTGGTTAAGAGGATGATGTTCCGCTTTCTTTCTCTCCTCCATTTAATCATCCCGTGAATGAAACATAACAAGAGTGGAAGGGCACCAGGTATCTTACTGGATGTTGCCATTCCGAAAAAGATCCCAGATAAAGTCAAATAACTTAACCGATGCGATCGGTTTGATGATAGGTAGAAGAGCACACCGAACATAGAGAACGCGAAAACGTAAATATCTAGCATAGCTATCCTCGCCTGTGTAAAGAAGAGAAAATCGAAGCATAGGAGCAGTGAAGCTATCAATCCTATTTTTCTAGACCCATACAACTGTGTTCCAATCAGATTTAGTGCTGGCACGCAAAGGATGGCTAGGAGAACGCCTGGCAACCTCCAACCTAGCGGATTACTTTCTCCAAGAGCCAGCATCCCCCATGCCATTAAGAGCTTACCCAGTGGTGGGTGAATCCAATTTGGGTCTCCCTCTCCCCTTAAAATGGACCTTGCAGCTGTGACGTAATGTTCTTCATCGAAGTAAACTTTTTCAGGGTTACCTAATCCAGACAGAAGGGTCACTGAAGCTAAAGTTCCCAGCAGTAGAAGGATGATGGGAGTTGGAATCTTCATTAGTCTTCCTTTAAACTCTCCCCATTTTTCCCCCAGCCTAATTACCATAACATCTACAAATTGGGTGATTGACGATGCTTTGAGGGGGCTGAACGTCCATAGGTGTGCAAGCAGCAGAGCTAACAGGACGATACGAGCTATAAATAGCTCAAAAAGTTGAATGCCGAAAATAGGGAACGGTTGTAAAACCGAGATTAGAACGCTGATGAGATCGAATGAGAAAAATAGAACAGAGTTCGGTTGCACAAGCCCAACGAGGGGTAAAAGCCAAAGGTTTGTCGTTGGAGAATAAATTCCGTTCACCAGTAGAAAAAATGTTAGCACTGTGAGGATGAGTTGATGAGGAGATTTTCCATTCCCTTTGTAAAGCATTAGGGCGTATCCGGCGATGAAGAGAAGCACAGTGGAAAGCGTGTAAATAAGCTGAGACTGAGACGTGAAAGATAAAAAGTGTTGTATACCGCCCTTACTCATAACATCTATGACGTTGGTGACGTAGGAGTTAAACCATCTCTCGGAGTTCACAACCTCAAATGGGAAGCTGATGAAGATGAATGAAAGGATGAACACTGACGAGAAAATCAAGCGCTTCCCCTTTTCCATTTTGAGCAAGTAAATCGGGAGCAGTAGGGAGGGATAAAAACTTGAGGAGCTGGCGAGGGCTAGGGTGAGCGCTGACCACTCGATCATCCCTGCAGTAAGTAAAATCGTCGAAAGAGCGATGAACACTGCCGGTAGGGAATCCCAACTCCGTAACCCAAAGAGGAGAAAGGAGGGGGCTAGAAACCAGCAGAAGGTCCATCTAACCATCTTCCCACCTTTAAGGGTTAATGCGATTAAGAACATCCACAGCACTCCCAACGTCGATGAAATACATAATTGGTAAATGAGGGGATTATTCGTCCACCAAGACATCAGAAAGAAAAGAAGCCCCGAAATCACTGGAGGGCTGAAATCGTAAGCAACGTATGGAGGTCCCAAATGCGAAATAT
>Ga0315314_1001447_pt1 | contig 21467 bp, 24 predicted proteins | sample TDP9_MG_FD_203631 | JGI IMG/M metagenome (GOLD analysis project Ga0315314, IMG submission 203631) | Freshwater sediment microbial communities from Lake Towuti, South Sulawesi, Indonesia - TDP9 | ecosystem: Environmental > Aquatic > Freshwater > Lake > Sediment | place: Indonesia: South Sulawesi... | reverse complement strand
CGAGATCAATGAGAAGCGGAGGGCCCGGGGTTTGCCTCCCCTGGAGGTCGTGGCCATCGAGATGGTTCCAGCGGAGAACCACGTCCCCGTCTCCACCACTCGGATACGGCGCGGGGAGATCGACCGTGAGGGGCGCCTCCTGAAGCCCGGCGCCTAGGAGAAGCCGCTAAGAACCTTCTGAGTCGATTAGTCCTAGGATCGTTTTCACGACGTAGGTCAATGAGAACGGTTCATCCTCCGGTACTAGCTTTTGGGGGTGCTGTGGATACCAGCTTTGAATTACGATGTCGTCTGGAGCCCCCCCGACCGCGGCGTACTTTACGAAGTATTCCACCGTGTCCTTGAAGAAGTCCCTGTCGGAGTTCTTGCCGCCGGACGCCGAGTTATATATCAGTTGAAACCTGAGTCCGAGGCCCCTGACGAAGTCTTCTAGGGCTTTGAGCTTCCCCCAGCCGTCGAGCGCCTCCGTGTCCGCGTAGTCGTACGGGTAGTCGGCGCGGTAGAACGCGAGCCTCTCACCGACCGCCTCCAGGCTCTCGGTCACGTGCGTCAGGAGTTCGGGCAGGTCGCCCGTCGTCATCTCCGGCCCCACGTGTGACGGGTGCTCCCCCACGGTGTACCACGAAACGGCCTCTATCAGGCCCATCTTAACGTCAGGATAGACCTTCCTCACCTCCCTGATGAAGTCCATCAGCTCACGCGTGGCCTCTCCCAGCGTGAACTGGCACCTGTTGGGCCTGCCCGTTGCCAGGGTGTGGCGGAAAGGCGCACCCAGCGCGAGGTATTCGAGCCTGCCCCCGGCCTCGGTGATCTTGGTCACCGCCCTCAGCGTGGCCTCCGCCGTGGCCTCCCCGCACCGCTCACCGGCCTCCCCGATGTCCCCGTGGTCCCGGAGGCCCCCGCACTCCACGGCTATCGAGATGTCATCCCTCTGGAGGAGGTCAACCGCCTGCCTGAGGCGGTCAAGGGGCACATAGTGGAGAGTCAGGATGGGGAACTGGAAGACGTCGATTCTCCCCCTCACAGCCTGCCAGCGAGCATCGGGCTCAAACATCTCATACAACGCCCAAGCCCTCCCCGAATCTTGAGTGTTCGGGCCTATCCAAATCTCCCGAACCGATTTATACCGCTCCCTCTGAACGGTATCCAGAGCCTTATCCCTCATAAACTCCTCAACCCACAGTCTCATCGATAGCCCCTCCATGCACATGGCTTCGGAATAAATAGTATCCAAATGTACCAAGAACGGTTCCTGCCAAGACCCAGATCAACAGCCATTTCCATAAATCTCTCATGCCTCACCTCAATGTTAGCGCGCGCTAAATATAAATTTAGAGGAAGTCTAGCTTGGGAGGAGCTCTCCCGGCGCCTGATGTGCCTCTCATCGACGACCGCAAAGCAAACTTTTTATATCATTCTCAGGCGTTGTCTTCAACGGCAGAGGCTGGTGGCCTACTGTGGATGTATGGCTTAGCGTGATCATTCTGATCATCGCCTTAGTGGTGTTAAACGAAGCGAGCGATGTCACAATCACTCACGCGGCGGAGACATCAGAGATCACGGGGCTCTCAAAAACGGCTGTGGGCTTCATTCTAATCGCCTTCGCCACCTCTCTGCCAGAGCTAAGCGTCTCCGTGATGGCTGCATTAGGCGGCTCCGAAGAGATAGGCGTTGCCATTGGGAACGCCTTGGGCTCCAACATTGTTAACATCTGCCTCATCATTGGATTGGCTGTAATGCTTGTCACATTTAGGCGGCGCAATAGGGTGAATATCGTCCCGGTGATGACGAAGGAGGAGTTGGGAAGCCTCTATTTCGGCCTATTTGTGGCGTCTATCATACCCTTATCCCTAATTTACATGGCTGAGGTGAGCCCATACGTGGGCGTCGTTCTGATTGCCATCTTCTTATTCTACGCTTACCAAATAACTAAAATGGGAGTGCCCACCAATAATGGGCCACGAAAGAAAATGGCGGAAGATGGGAGAAAATTATGGAAGTATGTTGTCTTGACCTTTCTCGGGGTTGCCGGTGTCGTAGCGAGTTCTCGCTTCGTTGTTAACGCCTCGGTGAACATAGCTGAGAGCCTCGGCGTACCGAAAACGCTCATCGGCGCCACGATCATCGCCCTCGGCACAAGCCTCCCAGAGTTCGCCACCAGCATAGAAGCAATAAATCGGGGGCACCACGGACTGGCCTTCGGAAACATTGTAGGCAGCTGTTTCGTGAATATAACTCTGATTTTAAGCATTCCCCTCATTGCAGCACCCTTCACGGTTGATATGAGGGTGTTTTCCAACCTGATAATTTTCTCACTGATGTCCAACCTGCTCCTCTGGTATTTCCTATCAAATGAGAAGATAATGTGGAGGGAGGGCGTCATCCTGTTATTCGTATACTTTATCTTCCTGGCCTCTTCCTTTGGGGTATTGGCCAGTCCACCAGCCCTTTAAAGAAGAAGTACGTTAAGCAGAGGATGCGAAAGGAAAAACGGGTTTTCCTCGCTTCTTAAATAGCCGTGAGAAACTATACGTTTATTGGTGCTCTGAGGCTTGAAGAGGGCGGGGACCGCCTACCTCCCGTTGCACTACGGTCGAGCCCCCCGTTGGCTAACCGCTCGCATGGGGAGGCTTGCACGAGAGATCACCTCCGTCATCGTTGATGAGTACGGGGCCGATGAGTTTCTGCGAAGAATCTCTGACCCCTGGTGGTTTCAGTGCCTCGGCTGCGTCCTGGGCTACGATTGGCATAGCTCGGGGGTGACCACCGTGGTGACGGGCGTCCTGAAGGGCGCCATCGACCCGGCGGAGCACGGGCTGGCGGTGTGCGGCGGGAAGGGGAGGGCCTCCGTGCAGGCGCCGGTAGAGATCGGCCGCGCGGGGGAGGAGTTCGGCCTCTCCACGGACGGAATTGACCGCCTGCGGTACGCGAGCCGGATGAGCGCCAAGGTGGACAACGCCGCCGTCCAGGCCGGATACCCCCTGTACCACCACGCCTTCTTCGTGGCGGAGGGGGGTGGCTGGGCGGTGGTCCAGCAGGGGATGTGCGTCCGGGACAGGACCGCCAGGAGGTACCACTGGCTCTCGGAGCACGTGAGGAGCTTCGTGGCGGAGCCCCACGACGCCGTGGTGGGCGACGCGAGGAGGGACGTGGCCCTCGACATGACCGCCCGGGAGAGCGAGGACTGCCGCAGGACCTCCACGGACATCGCCCGCGAGGAGCCGAGGAGGACTCTCAGGATGCTGAGGTCGATCCGCCCCAAGTACCAGAGGTCCCTCGAAGAGTGGATGCCCCAGGCCCAGCAGAGGGAGTACGTGGCCGAGGTCCTCTACATGCCCCGGAGCCTCAACTGGGAGGCCGCCAAGAGGGCCTACGAGTTCCAGCCCCGAGACTACGAGGAACTCCTCGCCATCCGCGGCGTCGGCCCGGCCACCGTCCGAGCCCTCGCCCTCATATCTGAGCTCATCTACGGCGAGAAACCGAGCTGGAAGGACCCTGTGAGGTACAGCTTCTGCGTGGGAGGCAAAGATGGGGTTCCCTACCCGGTCGACAAACCTACCTATGATGAGGCGACTGAGTTCCTAGAGAATGCCGTGAAGCAGGCAAAGGTAGATAGTAAAGAGCGGATTAACGCCATAAAAAGGCTCCGCAACTTTTTGAAATAAATGTACTGCTCCCTGAGATAACCCTTCTTCCCTGTAAACAGTCAATCTCTCCAGGTCAACTCTTTTACTAGGAGAAAGGCATCTCCTGTTCCTTTTCCCCAGAACTCCTCTAGATATTTGTCGAATTTGAATCCATTCCTTGAAGCGAAGTTTATCATCGCTAGATTTCTCACCGATGTATGTGTGAATAGGAGGCGAAGTCCTCTTTCTCTTCCTCTATCTTCCGCCTTTCGAAGCAGCTCCTTGCCGATTCCTTTTCGTTGAAAGCCTGGATGGACATCAAACCAATCGATACCGACAGCTTCCTCTTCAAACGCCTCACCCTTATGCCCCCAAACTTTAGTAAATTCTAATAGCATGAAGCCTACAGCTCTTCCCTCAACTTCAGCCACCCAAATCTCTGACTTCGTATTGTCCTTTACTCTTTTTACGGCCATCGCGACATTTTCATTAGCCTCCTTTATGTCCTTGCAAGGCCAAGTTCTCAAAAGGGTATCAGCGTAATCTTCAAAGTCACGATCCCTGTAAGATCTAATTATGCAACGGATCAATTCTCTTCACGGAATTAAGATTGATCGATGACTACGCTTAACTTTTACGCCCGTATAACTTATGAAACTTATAAATATCCAGCATGTTTGATTGAGGGTTCCGAGGGATCAAATTTGGTGAGGCGAGAGATCGGAAGGATCACCCTGCTCATCGACGAGGAGGATGGAACCTACGACCTGGTGTGGGGTGGGAGGAGCCGCCTCGCGGGGATCGGTCCTTGGATACGCATGGGGACCGGCGGGGACTACAGGGTCGGCGAAGGCCTTAGATTCTCCGGCTGGAAGGCCGAGAAAGGCTCCGACCCCCTGGGAGGCTATGAGGAGTTCCTCTCCACGTACGACCTGACTGCTGGGACCAAGGAACGCGGTAATTCCATAACCGCATGCCTCCGCGTGTACGCAGATAGGCCGCTGGTATACGCCGCGGTGGGCGTGTCCGGAGGGCTCCAGCTGGACCCGGAGTGCCTGGGCGGCATGGAGGTTAGGGGGCTTCCATCCTTTAAGCGTGGGACGATCTTTACGGGGGAGCCTCGCCCTCGTCGTGGTGCAAAGGGTCCCTTCCCGAGCGAGATCAACCGAGTTATCAACGTTCACCTCAGCCGCCCGGACGGGTTTCCCGTGGGAGCGTGCTTCCTGATATGGGAGGACGATGATAGCCTGCCGCACGCGGCCGTCCCCTTGAACGTCCACGGGCTGCGCGGATGGGTGGGTGTCGAGGGCGGCCGGCTCATACTGGGCTGTAGCAGCTTCGACGCCACGTGCCGAGTCGGCTCCATGCCCCTGGCGGTCCTGGGCTTCGGTGACGACCCGTACCGGCTGACGGAGTCCACCTACAGGGCGGCCCTCCACCTGATGGGCCAGCCGACCTACCACAGGAGGGAGAAGCCCTACCCGGAGGTCTTCGACTCCCTCGGGTGGTGCTCATGGGAGGGCTTCAAGATGGACGTGAGTGAGGAGTCCCTCATCCGGGTGGCTGAGCACCTCCGCAGGGTGGGCGTCCCCGCCCGGTACTTCCTCATCGACAACGGGTGGCTGACCGTCAAGGAGAGGAGGCTGTGCTCCTTCGAGGCCGACGGCGAGAAGTTCCCGGGCGGGCTTGGGGCCACGGTGAGGAGGCTCAAGGGCCTCGGGGTTCCCCACGTGGGGGTCTGGATCACGTTGCAGGGCTACTGGGAGGGGGTCCACCCGGAGTCCGAGCTCTTCGCCAGGTATGAGGACGCTCTCTTCCAGGGGGCCGACGGCAGGTACATCCCCTCGCCCAGGTCCTTCGAGTCCTTCCGGTTCTACCACGACCTATGCGAATGCTTGAGGGAGCAGGGCATCGACTTCATCAAGGTCGACAACCAGACCGACATAGTCTCGACGGTTAGGGATCGGGTCCCGCTCGACGAGGCCGGGAGGAACCTGCTCCACGCCCTCCAGGCGGCCGTGAACCTCCACCTCAGGGGGCTCATCAACTGCATGGCCATGGGCCTCCACTGCGCCTACCACTGGCTGGCCTCCAACGTGACCCGGGACAGCGAGGACTATCGGGCCAACGATAAGGACCGGGCTAAGGTTCACATCATGCACTCGGTCTTCAACGCCCTCTGGTTCTCCCAGCTCGTCTATCCGGACTACGATATGTTCCACTCCTCCGACGAATTCGCGCTGAGCCACGCGGTCTCGAGGGCGATCAGCGGGGGGCCTATATACATCTCGGACGTGCCGTGGGAGGGCATCAACACCGGCCTGGTCACGAGGCTCTGCCTCCGAGACGGGACGGCCCTCCGACCCGACGACCCGGCCCTCCCGACCAGGGACACCATCTTCTCAGACCCCTACACGGAGCCCGTGCCCCTGAAGGCCTTCACCCGCGCGGGGGACGTCGGCGTCGTGGCAGCCTTCAACCTGAACCGGGACGGCGCGGAGGAGACGGCCCGGGTCTCCCCCGGCGACGCGGAGATGGAGGGGGAGGGAGAGTACGCGGTCTACGCCTACCTCGCGGACGAGCTGAGGGTGGTGGGGAGGGACGAAAGCGTCGAGAGGACCCTGAAGGAGCTCGACTGCGAGCTGTTCATCATATCGCCCATAAAGGAGGGCTTTGCACCCATCGGGCTGATCGACGTCTTCATGGCGCCCAAGGGGGCGTCCTCCGTGGACGCCCAGGACGGTGAAGTGGGGGTGACGCTGAGGCAGGGAGGCACCTTCGCGGCCTACCTGAGGGAACGGGATGTGGAGATCTACGCGGACGGAGAGAAGTGTAAGAGAGTAGAGGGGCAGCCTCTCAAACAGAACTCCTTTACCCTGAGGGATGGGTTGCTGAAAGCCAAGATCAAGGGAAAACAATTGACGATCAGGCGAAGGCGGCCTTCTAATACCCACTGACATCGTTAGACAGCATAATTCCCTGTGCTACGTTCACCCTCAATCCGTGTCGGCTGTCTGGTCCTCGGGTGGCAGTCTGCGGGCCATCTTGTGGGCCGCCTCCCCGTCGGAGTAGTAGCCCCGGAGCGTCTGCGTCACCTGGAACCCCATCTTCCTGTAGAGGCTCACCGCCGACGTGTTGCCCACCCGGACCTCCAGGTAGCACTCCTTCGCCTTGTACCGCTGCTGCATGGCCTTCATGGCTTCGCCCACGAGGGCCTGGGCGACGCCGCGGCGGCGGTGCTCCGGGAGGACCGCGATGGAGATGATGTGGCCCTTCTTTCCGATCCCGATCAGCCGGAGGTCTGACATCCCGGTCTCGACGCGGCACATGATGTAGCCGACGACCCTCCCGTCCTCCTCGGCGACGAGGAAGGTCTCCGGGAACTGCTGGTGGATGTCCATGAAGAAGAAGTGTGTGTAGTTCTCCGGGAGGCACCGCTCGTTTATGCCCATCACCTCCTCCAAGTCCCCCGGCCTGAAGGGCCTGAGCCTGAACGCCGACTCCATCCAGCTCCCACCGGGAACCATTCCGCGCTGAGACCAGTATTTATGGGTTTTGAGGCGACCGGCCCTCACGGCTCCACGCGGTCACTTCGAGGCCTCGAGGATGGGCAGGGTCACGTTCCCCCTGGGCATGGCCCAGACCTCGGCGTTCCTCCCCGCGGCCTCGAAGGCGTCGCGGAGGGCGTCGTTGACGGCCCTGGCGGTCCTCAGGTTGAAGGTGTTCACCGCGTAGTAGTCCGGCAGGGCGGAGACCAGGATTATGGTGGTCCTCTCTGAGGCCGCCCTCAGGCGGTGGGCCATGAGCCCCTCGGGGGCGAACCGCCTCCTCAGCTCCTTCTCCATGTCCCCCAGGTCCTTGTACCGTGCCGCCCAGTCGCGGAAGGCCTCGGGCCCGTAGCCGCCGGGGCACTCGGCCACTAGGACCACCACCCCCCTCCTCTTCACCGCGTTCAGGGCGTGGTCCACCCCCACCGAGGCCCGGTAGAGGTCCAGGTCGAGGGGGTTCCCCCCGGGGCTCACGACTGCGATGTCCGCCCTCCGCCCCACGGGCACCTTGCACACCTCGTCCACGAGCCTCACCCCCTCCTGGAACACCCGGTTGGGGTCTCCCGCGAAGGCCTCCGCCACCTCCCGCCGACTGTTGAGGACCACGTTCAGGGCGAAGCCCACCCGGGCCAGACCCAGCGCCTCCACCATCTCCCCGTGCACCCGGTTCCCCTCTAGGACACCCGGCCTGGCCTCCGGGTCCAAACACATCCTGCCGTTCCTCTGAATAGTCCGCAGCCCGGAGACCCCGGGCAGGACGCTCTCCCTCCCCCCTCCGTATCCCGCGCAGGGATGGAGCCCCACGACCCCGGTCAGGACCCTCAGGTCGGCCTCGGCGAGCATCCGGTTCACGTAGACCCTGGTCCCGAAGGAGGTCTCACCGAGGTCCACCAGGTCCCCGGACCCCGCGTCATGGCTGACCGCCCGGACCCTCCCCAAAACCCCCTCACCTAAGACCTCCCCCATCTCCGCCGGCCCCACCGGCCGCCCCATGCCGCAGGCGAAGACCACCGTGATATCCCCATCCTTCACCCCCGCCAAGCCGAGCTCGTCCAGGATGGGCGGAACCATCAGCGAGGTCGGCGCGGGGCTGGTTGCGTCGTCCACCACGACGGCCACTTTCTTCCCGGGTCCCGCCATCTCCCTCAGAGGCCCTGTTCCCAGCGGCTCCCTCAGGGCCCGCTCCACCTCGGCCCGGGGATTGGAGGCCCCCGGCTTCTCCCTGGGCTCTATGGTCCCCAGGAAACTCCTCGCCGGGATCCGCGCGCAGACCTCCGTCTCCCCGTAGGGAAGCCAAACCTCGACCATGACCGTGACGTGGCGTTTCCCTCTTTTATCTTTACTTCCCCCGCGACTAAATGGAACGATGTCACCGCTTTTAGGTTCAGGGACAGTCCTGCCGACTTTCGTGAAGATGGCCCTAGGGTTAATTCTCCCCGGTGAACTACAGTTTCTTCTTTGCCTCGGTCAGATGCTCCCTCAGCTTGGCCGCGTGTTTCAGCAGGTCCTCCACGGGGCCCCTGTACCGATACGGCTCAACCGCCTGTTCGCCCCGCCTGATCATGTCCAAGGCCTCGTCGACGGCGGCCGCGGAGGGCCTCTCGAGGAGTTCCCTCAGCCGGGTCAGGCCCTGGAGAACCCTCGCCGCTGGACGCGAGTACTCGTAGGGCCTAAGCAGGTCCTCGCAGGCATTTATCTCCTCCAGCGCCTCGTCGATCTCCGGTATCTTCGACATCGGGCCTCCTCCGTCCCTCTCCGGGGGCCGGCTGGAGGTAAAAACTTTGCGAGTGTCGCGCGGTGCGAATGGGAGATTAGGGTTCAGCCGCCCTTGAAGGTCTCGGCGTACTGGGCCGTGAGGTCGATGTAATGTTCGCCGTACTCCTGGCAGGGCTCTATGGTGGAGCGCTCGTACCACTCGTTGAAGGAGGTGATCAGGACCCAGTGGGGGCTGGATTGGCGGGCCTCCGTCCAGGCCTTTCGGTAGGTCTCGCCCTGGTCGCGGGGGACGGCGTTTCCCGGCTTCCTGGTAGGTATGTGGGTGTCGTTGTAGCCCGGTATGACGGTGGCCGCGTAGAGGACGCCGAACCGGGCCGCGATGTCCCGCATGTTGGCGTACTGCTCCGTGAGGTTCAGGCCCCTGCGGTACCAGCCCGCCGTGTTGTAGATGTGGATGCCGTCGAAGAGCTCCACTGCCCTCTCCCCCCACCTGTTGTAGGCGCCCGCGTAGTCGGCCATGAAGAGGGGATCATACCCGTCGTGGCGGACCCTCCTCACCACGTAGTCCCAGCCCTCGTAGGGGAGCTGGCCCAGGGCCCGGCTGTACAGGAAGAGCACCGGGTGACCCTGAACCCTCAGGAAGTGTCTCCGGCCCCCGTACTGGTTGAGGAGTCCCTCCAGCTCGGCCACGGCCCCGTCGGGGCTCTCCGGAGCCGGGACCCTCTCGTAGTAGACCGTCAGCCTCACGGTGGTGTTGACCTCCTCGGCGACGTCGAGCATGACCTGGAGGACCTCGTCCGTGGAGTCGCCCCACCAGCTGACGATGAGGCCGTCGATGCCCGCCTCCTCCGCGAACTCGAAGTGGCGCCTTATCGCTTCCCTATCGGATGAGTTGTAGAACCCCAGGGTTGGATGGTCGAGGACGTTTCCCCAGCGGCCGGGCCGGTACCAGGCGTAGTAGAAGGTGAGCACGAGCCTGGGCACTCCGCCGAGGTCAAGGGCCGGCTTCTCCACACCCGCCAGATCCGGATAGAGCGCGGAAGGCTTAGACGAGTACAACGCGATGCCTACCAACAGCGAGGATGCCGCAACCACTATAAAACCGTACGCTAGCCGCCGCATCTAGAGCCCCTCCTTCCCCAGACCGCCTCCGTGAAAGGCCCAAAAAGGCCTTTCCCCGAGAGGCCTGATACGCTTTCTCTCCCTTCTCCCTAGACCACGTAGTCCGGGAACTCCCCCTTCAAGGCCCTCAAGAGGCTCTCGAGCAGCCTCTTTCTCCTCTCCAGTTCCTGGACCCTCCTCAGGTCCGCCCTCATCTCCCCCATCAGGCGCCTCACGTTCTCTAGGGTCCGCAGGGCCTCCTCGAAGTCCATCCCCGTTCCCGGCAGCCCCTCCCCCGCCCGACGGTTATCGCTTATGAATCGAAAATACAGACTCAGAGTAGATCGCACCGGGGCGTTTAGGCGATGGGCTTATAACGGGCGGTGTCGCCTACTCGCTGGGGCGTTGCCGTTGAAGGGTGACGTTGAGCGGGTCATCGGGGAGCTGAGGCCCCAACTGCGGGCCGACGGGGGGGACATAGAGCTGGTCGAGGTGGAGGACGGCGTCGTCAGGGTGAGGCTGAAGGGCGCCTGCGCGGGCTGCCCCATGGCCCAGATGACCATCCGGATGGGGGTGGAGAGGCTCCTGAGGGAGCGGGTGCCGGGGGTCGTGAGGGTCGAGGCCGTCTAGCCTGAGGCGCAGCAGACCGACCTGTGCTCTTAACTAATGGCGACTATTGTCTGAGAGCCACTTCAGCACCTCAGCGAGCGGAAAAGGAATTACTCTTTTTTCGCCCATCTCTGTAAGAATTCTTCGCTCGTTCCCAGAGACTTTAGAAGTTTAATCATCTTTGAGTACAGTTTGTCGGCGACCTCTTCTTCCTCATTGAACAGGTTGTGGGTCTCCTTTGGGTCCTTTGTGAGGTTATAGAGTTCAGGCTCTATCTTTTCTCCTCGCTCATCGGTTGGTGGCGCGTCGGCCCTGGCCGCTATCAGGGACCAGTCCTTCGAGGTCACGGTTATCCGGGCGCTCCGAGGGCTCACCAGCCTGTCGAACGCCTGGAGGAGGGCATTTACGACAATTTCGTGTATCTGTTTCTTCTCGCCCCTGATTATGGGGAGGAGGGACTTCCCCTGAACTGTTTCAGGAACCTGGACACCTGCGAGTTCGAGCATGGTCGGCATCAAATCCGGGGGCTGAACCAGGGCGTCACAGCGCCCACGTTCGCCTCCGATAGAATCAGGCATCCACATTATCAGGGGTATGTGTGCCACCTCCTCGTAGAAGTGGGGCCTCTTGTGCACGTAGCCGTGTTCACCGTGATAAGATCCGTGATCTGTCGTGAAGATTACGGCCGTATCCTCGAGGAGGCCCAGGTCCTCAATCTTCTGCAGGAGCGCGCCGACCCCCCTGTCCACCATCGTGACCTCGCCCGCGTAGAGCCCACGAAGACGGTTCAACCCGTCCTCCGTCATATCAGCCGCCAATCTTCCCCCTCTGCCTTCCCGTTTCATCCTTCTGCCCGCCCGTTTCACTATCTCCTGGTACTGCGCCACCGTGCCAGTCTCTGCCAATCCCCTGCCTTTGCCTGCCTTCTGGTACTCCTCGAACGTGTCAGCGCTGGAGCCTTCCAGGCCCTTCGAGTACATCTCGGCGTACCATCTGGGTGGATCCCACGGTTCATGGGGGTCCCATGTGTCCGCGTACAGGAAGAACTTATCCTTGTAGTGGCGTTCCAGCCACCTTGAGGCGGCCAGCATCGTCGCCGGGGCACAGTAGTCGGCCTCGTACCGCCGCTGCAGGTTCACGTCGGCTCGATCGAACCGGCCCTGGCCTCGAATCCACTCAAAGTCCTGGAAGCCTCGGTCGTAGTTGTAGTTCCCCCTGACGAAGAACGGTGTGTCCACCGCCGCCTTGGCGGTGTATCCCTCCCTCTGCAGGACCTCGGCCAGGAGGACCTCCTCCCGCGGCAGCGGAGCCCACCCCAGGTAGTTGAAGGTGTACTTCCCCGTGAAGTTGTCCGCCCGGTTGGGCATGGTGGGGTAAGAGGCGATGTAGGCCCTGTCAAATACCAAGGATTTCTTGGCGAAGGCATCCAGGTGCTCCGTGTGCATCCAATCGTTCCCATAGCACCCGAGGAAGTCACGCCGGAAGGTATCCGAGACGATCTGAACGATATTCAACAGGGTCAACCCCTGTTCTTTCCTCGTTAAACCCTCCACCTCAGACTTTCCCTCTTATTAATGCTTCGGTGCCTCTGCGCGCACTCCGCTTGACAATTTCCTCCGCGGTATCGCGCGCCTAGTCCCTCAGCAGGTTGATGTTTCCCACCCGGACTCTCTGGAGGTGTTCCCCGGCGGCCTCGTAGCACCGGTGGGCCTGGTCCCGGCTGGTGGTGGGAAGATCCGACATCACGTAGTGGGGGGAAAAGGCCAGCAGGGAGTACGGAATGCCCTGGTCTATCCCGGCGATGAACTTGGCTATGTTCCCGACCTCCTCCGCGTCGACGTACCCTGGTATGAGGAGGGTGCTGGCGGTCAGGAGGGGCAGGTCTGGGCGCTTCCCGTGGAGTGTCTCGCCGATCGCCCTGAAGTTGTCCAGGGTGGGCCGATTGGAGACGCCGCAGAGGGCCCTGTTCAGGTTTTCGTCCCAGGTCTTCAGGTCGAACTTCACGACTCCCCCGGTCTCCAGCGAGAGCTCGGCGGCCCTCAGCCCGAACTCCCCCTTCCAGTAGCCGTTGGTCTCCCAGCAGACCCGGAAGATGCGCTCCTCTTTCCTGGCCCTCTCCAGGGCCAGCTGGCTCGCCCTCAGGGCGTGGGGCATCTGGGTCGAGGGGTCCCCGCCGAAGTAGCAGACGCAGGAGACATGGTCGTCGACCCTGGAGGCGAGGGCCTCGGCGCTGACGACCGGCCTGAGCTGGCCGGCCAGGCTCCGGTAGTGCCAGTTCTGGCAGAAGAGGCAGTCGAGGCTGCAGCTCCCGTAGAAGACGGCGAGGTTGGCGTAGCCTGCCTCGGCGCCCCGCTGGTGAGCGTACCTTGGGTAGCCGGCCCCCGTGCAGCCGGGGCAGAACCACCAGGCCACGCAGTTCGTCGGCAGCGGGTCATAGTACCACTCAAGGATCCCGCTCCTGGGCGTCCCGCCTCTCCGGGCCAGCCGGCCGCCCACGTTGAAGACGAGGCCGCAGAAGCCCCTCCCGCCGGGGCCGATCCGGCAGTCGTTGGCGCACATGCCGCAGCGGACTCCCTCAGGGCTCCTCGGCGGCCTCGGGGGCAGGCCGAAGGCCTCCCGGCTCTCGGCGTGGACCCGGTCGGTGACCTCCAGGGCCTCCCCGGGCCTCTCCCGGACGCACTTCAGACAGACTCCCAGCTTTTCAGAGGTCTCGGGGGATCGGCCGCCGCAGACCCGACATCTTCCCAACCGGCCCGCCCAGGGAACCTAAACCGCGGCGGCTCTTAGCCATTACTCCCCTTCTCGGCGGAGGGTTCTCATGAGGCCCCGCGTCTGTTTCCTGACGGTTTCGCCCAATCTCTCAGTGATCACTCCGCCGGCCACCGCCTCCTCCAGTCTCTCCTCCTCCAGCCGCTTGACTCGACCGTCCGGCCAGACGCAGAGGTCCACCTCGAGGTCGACGTACCGGATCCCGCGGGAGTAGAGCTCAACCGGAGTGTTCACGTTGACGTACATCCCCTTGTACCGGCCGTCGGCGGAGAAGTACCGGGTCCTGTAGTGCCAGCCACCCACCCTGACCTCCGTGACGGCGTAGTCCCCCGGCTCCTTCGGAGTTCCCAGCCCGTCGTAGGTCCCCCTCCCCTCGAAGATCCGGCGGAGCCGGAGCAGTGGCGGATCCCCGTCGAAGGCCTCCACCCGGGCCAGCCCCAGGTGGAAGACCCTCCCGTCGAGCTTCACGTGCTCCACCTCTATCAGGGAGCCCACCCCCGGATACTCTGCCTCCACGGTCTGAAGGAGGAGACCCCTCACCTCCTCCTCGGCGGCCCCCTTCTCCAGCATCCCCTCGGCCATCTCCAGGGCCGCCGAGATTTTTCCGCTGCAGGCCTTGTAGTTGTGGTGGCCCTCTATGGTGGGGGCGACGGCCCTCCGGACCTCATCCAGCGTTCTCTTCGAGACCGCAGGGAACTCCACATCGGCGAAGCGGCTCTCTCCCCAAATCGCGGCCGGAGCCTCCACCCGCCCAGCCCTCTCCGCAAGGGCCGCTCCTTCTCTTGCCAGGCGCTCCACCTCCTCCCTCAGGGTGTCGGGCTCCTGGGCCGCGGCCGCGGTGCGCCAGAGGACGCCCCACCCCTGAGGGGCCAGCTCCTCCCCGAGCCTCTTGAGCCTGGCCCGAGTCGGGGGATCCCGTATCTTTAGGCTGATCTTGACCTGGCGCCCGGGTATGAGGACGGCGTACCTGCCGGGGACCGTGATCCTCGTGGTCAGCGCGGGCTCGCCGGTTTCGCCCACCCTCCGATCCACCTGGACGAGGATCTGCTCCGCCCCGGAGCCGGGTAGCTCCTCGGCGGGCACCCTGCCGACGGCCGGCCCGATGTCGACCATGACCGAGCGGGTCGCACGGTCCCGGCGCCTCACCACGCCCTTGTAGACGCCGTCCGGAACGACCCTCCACCTCCTGATGACCACGTCTAGGAGGAGGGACTTCAGGAGGGAGACGAAGGCCTCCAGGGCCTCGGCTCTTCCCAGGGCGTAGACTCCCTGCCGGTCGGGCCGGTCGTAGACGTCGAGGTCGGGGGGCTCCTCGCGGTCCTCTAACCGGAACCTCTCCCGCGTGGTGAGGGACGGCTGGACGATCTCGAAGCCGTGGTCGAGGAGGACCCTCGTCAGGGCGGTTGCGTAGATGCCCCGAACCCTAACCCCGGCCAAGGAGACACGCCTCACGACTCCATCTTCTCGACGCGATAAAGACTCCCCACTCTTGAGACGCGGAAGCTCACGCCCAGAATCTCTTGGGCGAGCCAGATGTTGGTCTCCAGGTGCTCGGTCAGGGAGCGGGCCAGGTACGCCGAGGCGCCCCCGGCCAGGGCCACGTAGGGCACCAGCATGTCGGCGAGGTGGATGTCCACCGTGGCCCGGGCCCCGAGCTCCTCCAGGAGGTTCTGGGCGGCCTCCCGGCCGACGGCCTCGCTCGGCTTGCGGAGTTCGCCGATGGCGTCTCCCCCCAGCAGGGCGCCCCGGTCGGTCTTCGCCCAGAGGACGAGGGAGCTGCCCTTCTGGAGGGGGTTGGACCGGTCGTTGACCACCTGGACCTCCGCCTCGTACCCGTGAGGCCTGAGGTGGGCCCTGGCCGCCTCGGCCTGCCGCTCCGCGACCCTCCGGTCGGCCAGGAAGGTGCAGACGGAGACGCCTCCCAGCTCCCGCACCGAGCCGAACTCCTCCAGCCGCAGCGGCTCCAGCCCCGGACAGGGCTCAACTTCCAGGGAGACCTCCCCCATCCCCTTCGGGTAGTAGCCGTACCTGTGGACCGTCAGGGAGGCCCTTAATCCCATTCTTCCGAGCACGGGGAGGAGCACGTGCCTCAGATAGTTGACGGTGGGGGCATTGCGGACGTCGGTGCCGCCCTTGACCACGCGGAGGCGCACGGGCCGCCGGGCGAAGGCGCAGAGGGGTAGGACCGTCATCACCAGCATGGGGATGCTCCCGGCGGTCCCGATCTCGGCCCGGACCTCGCCGCCCGGGATGCCCCGGGGCCGGAACCAGAGCTCATGGGAGCCGAGCGCGGCGCCCTCGATCTCGGCTTGGCAGAGCCGGGCGGCGGTGAGGACGGCCTCGAGGTGCTGGGGGCGGAGGCCGGGCTCGGGGCGCCTCTGGCGGATGTGGCGGATGTGGAGGGGCCGCTGCAGGACGCCGGCCAGGGCGACGGAGAGGCGGAGGATGGTGCCGCTCCCGCTCTTCTGGCTCCCGTCAACCTCCAACATGGCCATGGCCCGGGTCACCGCCCACTACTCTGTCCGAGGGGGCTCTTTTGCCTTGCGACGCCCCCGGCACGTTGTCAAGTTTTTGTCTTGAGTAGTGACGTTGTGCCAGACGACCTCTAGGTGTTGTCGGGCCCCGCCGGGTTTTTACAACAACAAGAGGCCCGGCCCTCAAGATACGGTGACATCCCTATATAAGAGGCCGGGAAGTCGCCTATACAGGACCGAGCCTCAACCCTGTCCACCAGCACGGAAAAGTGTCCAACCCACCCATCAACAGGTTAGGAGAGGGAACCCACAGAAAAACTTGACAACATGCCCCCGGGAGGGAAAGACAAAAGAGGGACCGGTGAACATCTCTGATTGAGGGGGAAGCCCGTGAGCGGGGAGAAGAAGCTGAGCGTGGAGGAGGCGCTGCAGCGGATCGACGAGCTCCTCAATGTTCTGAATATGATCGCGAGGGACCTCCGGGACATCTCCACGGCGCTGAGGGAGGGCGCCCCCACAGCCGCGCCCGCCGCACCCCGACCCACACCCGCACCAGCGCCCGCAGCCCCGGCGAGGCCCAGCGCCATCGAGGACCTGAGGGTGCTGTTTCCCCCGGACCTGGAGGAGATGCTGGAGTTCGAGGAGGCCGGGGAGTACATCAGGATCAAGCCCCGCCGGTACCTGGGCTCGGACAACTTCGCCAAGATCGCCTCCATCGTCCGGGGGGCCGGGGGGGAGTACGTGAGCGCCGGGAAGGACTCCCACTTCCGAGTCTCCAAGGAGAGGATGTAGGCCCGCGGACCCCTCTTCGGCCAGGATTGGGACGATGTTCAGTGGTTAGGAGGGCCTAGGGCGTTTCTTTTTTGATCCGGCTAATTGTTAGGTTCCATATGAGGTAGTCGGGCACGTAGAGCCAGAGCCTGGTCCTCTTCTCGCCGAACGCCCGGCCGTACCAGCCCCTCCAGGCGGGCTCCCCCCTTATTCCGGCCACCATGCCGCCCCTCTCGGGAAGTGTGAACTCCACCTCGAGGCCCTTCCTCCTCTTCTCCACCGGGCCGTGCCTCCCCGGCTGCATGGTCACAATGTTCCCGTAGGGCACGGCGTACCACAGGTCCCTCGGCTCTCCCCTCTTCGGCTCTAGGAGGAGCCAGAGCAGGAGCCTCCTGCTGGTGAGGTACGGCTTGCAGATCACCCTTCCCCTGGCCCCCTCGCCGAGGAGGCTCTCGAGGAGGTCCCCCTGCTCGTAGAACTCCACGGGGCAGAAGGTGGGGGACTCCAACAGGACCCTTTCACCCTGGTCCAGCTCGAAGGAGATTCCCACCCTGGAACCCATCGTCCGGAGGCCCCATAACCATGACGAGACCGGGCAGATAAAATTATCGAGGCAGGCCACTTGCGTCGATGCATGCAAAGGTATTTTGAGGCTTGGCGATCGCTCTTATCGCTTTTTCCCGGATTTCCGGTAATCCAGTGGTTTTAGGAGCGTGACTTCCTTTACGCGTTTAAATTCGTCGTCGTTGGATATGATGGTTTGCGTGTCAGATTTCAGTGATGTTGCCACGTGAGTCGCGTCGTATCCCGCCAAGTTGTATTTGGACACGATCTCTGAGGCGGAGAGGAGGATGTCTTGGCTTACCTCAACGATCGTCAGGGGCAGGGAGTAGAGGGAGTTCACGGCTATGCCTGCCTTCGAGGGGTCGTGCTCGACGGCTACGCTCATAACTTCCAAGGGAACGAGGGTTGAGGCGACCCCCTGAATGACCCCTGCCTCTAAGTCGTCGACTATCTCCCTGCAGGCCTGTCCGAAGACAGGGTGGGCAAACATGGAGTACACGAAGATGTTGGTGTCGATGTACGCCCTCAACGCTGAACCCGCTCCAACCGGCTTCTGCGAATCCCCTCAACCTCTTTGACGGCGTCCTCGCCTGAGGGTATGAGCCCGTAGAGGACCTTTGAGGGACTCTGAACCCTGCCCGGCGGCGTTAGAATGATCGTTCCCGCCTCATACCTCCACCCTAGGACTTCGCCCACCCTTATGCGGGCCGCCTCCCGGATCTTCTTCGGAATCACTATCTGCCACTTCTCCATAACCTTGCTCCGCTCTTCCACCGGTCACCACCACCTTGTGTAAGGTGTAAGGTAATATTTAAGGTGATCCCCTGAACCATTACACAGGTCGAGAAGCGCGACCGTTGCAGGCCGGGATGGACAAAAACTATCTGGCATGCGCATTCAGTTCAGGGTTTCCTGAGCTGCCGGATGAGCCAGGCCACCTTCCTCCCGAAGTTCCTGGCCGTCCTGAGGCCCTCGCTGTCCTCGGCCACCTCGCCCTTCGCCCTCCCGAAGGCTATGTTCCAGTAGGTGGACCCCGGTATGATCATCCCCTGGTGGAGGAAGAAGAACATCATCTGGGCGAGGGTGAAGTTCTGCCCCGCCCTCCTCGCCACGACCAGGGGGCCCCCGACCTTGTCCTCGAAGACCCGGCCCTGGGCGCCCGAGAGGTAGCCGGCCCGGTCGATGAGGGCCTTGATCTGGGGCGTCGCCGAGCCGAAGTAGACCGGCGAGGCCAGGATGAGCCCGTCGGCCCCGACCATCTTCTCGAAGACCTCCCCGAAGTCGTCATCTATGCGACACTTCTTGGTCTCCCGGCACGAGAGGCACGCGTCACAGGGCCGGATCTCACGGCCGGCCAGCCTCACCAGCTCCGTCTCGGCCCCCTCCTCCGCCGCGGCCTTCAGCGCCTCCATCACCAGGAACTCAGTGTTCCCGCCGACCCTGGGAGAACCCACCACGCCCAGAACCTTCACCGAGGGCACCTCCAGATCACAGTCGTTCGTCTAGGGTTGTGTGTCGGAGAAAAAAGAGGGGTTGCGGGGTTTGTTACCCCTGGACGGCGGTCTCTGTGCTCCTCACGCCCTTTATGGCGCTGATCTTCCCCGCGGCTTTCCTCATCGAGTCGAAGTCGGGGGCCTCTATGAAGGCGACGATGTCGTACCTCCCGTGGACCGCGAAGGCCCTGGCAACGCCCTGAACGCCCCTGACGCTCTCTAGGACTTTCGTCACCTTTCCAGGCGTGGCCCGAATCAGGACACAGGCGTACACGGCTCGTCCCCCTAGACCTCGGCCTCCACCAGGGTCTCCGTGGCCCTGACGCCGGACATGCCGTTGAGCTCCAGCGCGGCTCGCGTCAGGGCCCTCAGGTCCGCCGCCTCAACCTCGACGATCACGTCCCACCGGCCGGTGGCGGAGAAGGACCTCACCACACCCTTCACCGACTTGGCCTTCTCGGCAACGCCAGAGTGCTTCCCGGGCTCGCAGCAAACCAAGACGCAGGCTGAAACCATAGCTCTTCCTCCAATTATTCCTGTATCCAAACAGGATAAAAGATTAACCCTTCGAACCCGGGCAAACGGGGCGCCGACATGTAACCGCACCGGCTGGGCCCTTCCCCTCTGTGGGCACCTCTCTCCGTGAGAGGGGTCCTCAGGACTGTCCTTTCCCGGAAACCTCTTCAGCGGGCCCCTCGATCCTCTTCAACACCTGGAAGATCTCCGAGAGGCTCCCTATCTCGTACCGCGGGGTCATCTTGGCCGACCGTGGCTCCTCCACCCGCGACTCCCCCTTCCGGATTCTCACGGAAGTGACGCCGGCCTCGTTGGCGCAGAGAATGTCCGTTTCCAGCCTGCTTCCCACGAAGACCGCCTCCCCGGCCCGGGCTCCCAGGTCCCCCAGGGCCTTCTCGAAGAGGCGGGGGCTCATCCCCTCAAGGTCGAGCTCCTCCGAGACCACCACCGTGGAGAAGAGGTGCTGGACGCTCAGCTGGATGAGCTTCTGCCACTGCTTGACCGCCCGGCCCTCCGAGACCACGCCAAGCGTGTAACCGCCGTCCCTCAGCCTCAGCAGGGTGGGGATGGTGTCGGGGAAGGGCTTCAGGTAGGCGGGGCTGGTCTCCCGGTAGGCGACGACGCCGGCCGCGATCACCCTCGGGTTCCACCTGAGCCCCAGCCGCTCCAGCAACCGGTCGAAGTGCCTCGTGTAGTCCGGCCCGTGCTGCTTCACGATCTCCTGGAGGACCCGGTAGGCGGTCTCCACATCGGTGGGCAGGCCCGCCTCCACCATGGCCTTCACCGCGTTCAGCCTCACCGTGTTCATCTGGAGGGACGCGTCGTAGAGGGTGTCCTCGAGGCCGAAGAGGACGCACCTGACCTTCACGCTACCTCACCTCACCACCTTCGTGAGCTTCTCGGGCCTGTCGGGGTTCAGCCCCCTGGCCACCGAGCTGTAGTAGGCGAACAGCTGCAGCGGCACAATGTACAGGAGGGGAGAAAAGACTTTTGATAAGCCCGGGGGGACGCAGACCGCCTCCCGCGGTGGCCCGCCCCCACCCGCCGTCTCCTCGGTGACCAGGATGACCGGGGACCCGAACCTCCGGAGGCTCCCCAACAGGCCCGCCGAGCCGTCCACCTCGTCCGGCGGGCTGATGAGGAAGACCGGCGTCCTCCCGTCCGCCAGCTGCATCGGCCCGTGGAGGAACTCCCGGGTGGCGAAGCCCTCCGCGAAGACGCTGCAGGCCTCCTTCAGCTTGAGGGCGCCCTCCAGGGCCGTGGCATAGTTGGGGCCGCTCCCCAGGAGGAAGAAGGAGCTCTTGTCGGCGTGCCCCTCAGCCGTCCGCCGGACGGAGTCCTCAAGGGACCGGATGGCCTCGGCCATGAGCCTGGGCGCGGCGAACAGGCTCTCCCTTAGCGGCTCCAAATCCCCCCGAACGCGGGCCTCTTCCGCCAGGCTCAGGGAGAGCAGGAAGAGGGCCGCCAGCTGAGCGGTGTAGCTCTTGGTGGCCGTCACCGCCCGCTCCTCCTCCGCGTGGGTCAGCAGGGTGAAGCGGGACAGCCTCATGAGGCTACTGTCAGGGGTGTTGGTGACGGCCAGAACCTCCGCCCTCCTCTCGAGGGCGGCCCTCGCGGCGGCGAGGACATCGGAGCTCTCCCCGGACTGGGAGATGGCGATGAGGAGGGCCTTCTTGGGCAGGGTTGGGGGGATCCAGAGTGGGAACTCCGAGGCCGGGATCAGGCTCGTCATCAGGCCCGTCAGGCTGGAGAGGACGTACTGGCAGGCCAGCCCCGCGTGGTAACTCGTTCCACTGCCCGTGAGGTATATCATCCCGAAGCGACGGAACCGGAGTTCCCCCGTGAGTTCGGAGATCTCCCCCTGGCACTCCCGAAGGGTGACCTGGACCGCCCTGGGCTCCTCGTGGATCTCCCGGATCATGCGGTGGGGAGGCTCGCCTGCGGCCATGCCCGGGACATCTCCCACGGACTTTTCACCCTTTGCACATATAAAGAATAGAACAGTTAGTGTGCACAGAGGCGGGGCGCTTTGTGGGAGGATGTTCAGGCAAGGCTCATGGGGCCCAGGAAGTTTGAACTGGTGAGGTCCACGATCGGCGCGGTCCCGGATGGGCAGGTGCTCCTGCGTTACCGGGCGTGCGGCATCTGCCAGGGAACCGAGCTGCACGGGCCATGGCTCGGCGAGCCTGGAGGACAACGCCGGTATCCGGCGAACTTAGGCCACCAGGGGGCAGGCGAGGTCGCCGCGAAGGGCGCCGGGGTGGAGAACTTTCAGGTGGG
>Ga0315314_1001446_pt1 | contig 21467 bp, 29 predicted proteins | sample TDP9_MG_FD_203631 | JGI IMG/M metagenome (GOLD analysis project Ga0315314, IMG submission 203631) | Freshwater sediment microbial communities from Lake Towuti, South Sulawesi, Indonesia - TDP9 | ecosystem: Environmental > Aquatic > Freshwater > Lake > Sediment | place: Indonesia: South Sulawesi... | reverse complement strand
TATCTATCTCGTCCACAAGGAGGAATCTCGGTTCAGTATTCATTAGATACTCCGCCAGTCCAGCCTTGGAGGTTCTTGAACCCAAGACATACTTCGACTTCGACAACTTCTCGAGGCAGAAAAGGAAAAGTGACTTTGCTGAGGCGGGTGGCCCAATCATCATAAAGTGAACACGGTCTTCGGTTTCTCCGTAGAGACTCTTAAAGAACAGTTGTTTAACATCCTCGTAGCCCACCACATCATCGAACAGATCCGTTGGAATTTCTTCCGTTGAAGTTTCATCCATCATAAAGATCGTTGTTAGCCTCAAAGCCTCTTCAACGGCTTCCCTATCAGCTAAACGGTAATATGTGCGACTTCCTGTCTTGTAGCTTACCTTTAAAACCTTTCTAAGCACCAGCGTCTTCAATATCTGAGGCTGAGCCGGCAACTCATACCACTCAAACCCCTTCCACGCATGGTCGTTGTCGTTCTCGTCCTCTATGCTGACCGCGGAGCTCAGCAAATCGTATAGTTCAGGACTGGTTTTTAGCAAGTCCACTACTTCACTACTCAACGCACTCTTCAAAATATCCAACTCCTATTCGGACTCTATTTAACTACGTAAACATAAAATGGAGGGAATGTTGACTACAGATTTTTCAGCATACGTTTTCGTTCTTGCCGCTTCTTTTCTGAGGCCCGCATTCCAGCATCCCATATGTCTCTCTTCAATCTGTCAAGAACTTGCTGTTCGTAGTCGTCTAAAGGTCTTACACCGAGCTCTTTTTCGATCTGGTCGATGTTTGAGGCTCTCTTACATCTCCTCATTAGTTGGCACACTAGGTAACAGTAGATGTTGGTCCATTCGTGGTCTAGGGGTCTGGACATAGAGGCGGTGTAAAGGTGGGCTACAACCTCTGCGTCTGTGGCTTCACCTTCCTCTCCTTTCATAACCTGTATTAGCCGTTCAAGCAGGATCTCGTTCCCGATCCATGATGGTAAAGTGTCAGTCCAAGCATGTCCCATAGAGTCATAGACAACTGGCCTCTCGAAGGCTGAGAAGAGAAGGTTCCATTTACGTTCCCCTTCCTTCTCTTCCTCCTTCAGAACCTTTGGGATCCGTTCGTCAAGAAACTTCTGGAAGCCGTCGACATCAAGTAGGAAGGGATCCTGCTTCTTCCATTCCTCAACGAGTTGGGCTGTTGTCATTCGGAATCACCGCTTGGAGCGTTGATGTCGTGGGGAGTCTTGTTTATGGCTTCTCGGAACTTTTGGAATCCTTCATCCTGAAAGGCTAGGATGATGGTTACGTCTCCCACGTCTATGGTTAAGTTGATCCATTCGCCGTCTCTGAAGAGATCGGATACCTCTACGAAGGGAAACGTCGGCTTTTCATCCGTGCTCTTTTTCACTTCAAGGTTCATTCTCTTTACCTCTCAAATTTTTAGAATGTGGTTGAATATCCATCCGATGAGGCAGGGCATACCGAAGCCTAGGCACAGCCCGTCGAACCCAAGTTTTATCGCAAGCCAGCAGGGAGGGTTGAAGTGGCCGCAGCCGAGCTTACTAAGGATTTTGTCCTTAACTGTTTCGTTCATCAATACTCCTCCGCCAAGAAGAAGGTAACCACGTACCGTAGATTGTTATTCTCTTATCGTATGGTAGAACCTGCGTTATCTCATCTCCCCAAGTCTTTCTTAGTTTCCAAATAGATCGGACATTTAGACCAGTATTCTTTATGACGGCATTGGAACCTTTCAAGGTACCTGTATTGTCTTTGATCTCTGTACTCTTTGCACTCCTTAATATGTGGACACTTCATTAATACTCCTCCGCTAGCAGAAAGGTGACCACGTAGCTGGTGTCTAGTCCCAGCGGTGCATATTTTCCCATGTTCTCTTTGAGGGCTTCAACGCTGCCAAAGTCGTCGAGAATAACGTATACCTTTTCTTTTAGGCCAGTCATAGTCGTTATGAAGGTGCGACCTTCGTCTTCGAGATGCTCTTCCACTCCGTTATTTTGGGGATAGAAGACCACCCAGTTAGGTTTGTCCGGTTGAATCTGCTTCAACGCCTCAGCCATTATCTTCGCCTGAACCTCTTCAGGCAGCCCAATGAAGCCTCTAGTTCGCATAATCACTGCGTTTGTCAAAGTTCAACATCACCCTTTTTAGCTAGTTTTTGGTAGGCCTCTTCAACATCCTTGAGAACCTTTTCAAGTTCTTCAGGGTTCATGTAGCGGAATTGTTCGGTGTCAGCGTATGGGTGATCTCTGTCAATTCGTTGGATCTTCCCAGAATATGCCACTATCTGGCGAAAGATCTCTGCATATTTCACCGCTTCTTTAGCTTTGTTTTCGAGAGCCCACTCCAAATCGTACTCCGACTGCATTTCGAGTATCGCGAGTGTGCCTAGCGGTAAAAGGTTTCTTTCGTAGCCCCAGCTGTCCTTACCCGGATCGGAGGGCTCTATGTAGTATGCTCTCCATTTCTCCTCTTCGGCTCCGTTAGCCTCTTTACCCACGTAGACGGCGATGCTGTTATGCCCCCTCAAAGTATTTATGAAGTTTTCGGCATCCTTGAAGGTGAAGATCTTCGAAAGGTTCCGTTTGATGTTTATCGTGTCGGCCTTTACGACCTCCACTTCGCATTTGCTGTCGTTCCTGATACCTAAAATGCTAAAATGCACTTCCATACCTCCTTCTTTTCTTGTTTAGCCTCAGCTCTAAGGAGCTTCATCGTTTGCTACAAAAAAAGAGGGAGATGTGGGATTCGAACCCACAGGGATTGCTAAAGTTTTAGTAGTGTTCGAGGCACGCCTGCAGAATCTTAACTATCTTCTCAAGGTCTTTCTCACTTATTTTCTGCCTTTCCTTTATGTCTTTAAGTTGCTCTTCAATTGACACCCATGGAAAAACTTCTATCTTCATTTTTATCCCTTCTCAAGATTTGGAGATACGAAAATATATAATTGAAGGTTTCCGAATTGTTCCTGCCATAGCGGGGCTGTAGGATAGCTAGTCTTCAAATAACACGAGTTCACCATCGACTATACCGAACTTTCCCTTAGTAACTTTCACTTTGAAATGATGCCTGGGGTCTAATGCATAGGCTACTACTTCGTCCCACTGTATATGGAATCTTAAAGTCGGATAAGCTGGCGGGCCTATCTCTATCCATATGCCTTTGCCTTGCATATATTCAAGATTAGTCCAAGAGCCAGGGATATCTTCCTTGTTGATGCTTCCTCCGCCCCCTATATGGCGTTCTTTTAGATGTTTTACTGCTTCTTTGAATCCATGCTCCTCGACAATTTTTCTTAAACGTATCACTTCTTCACTGGGATAATCGTGGCTAGTGTAGATGCCTAGAATGTTGTTAGCACAGATCTTGGCAACGTTTTGTGATTTAGGTATCGGTAAGGGCTTGTCGATTTTAACAAGGATACTTGCGTATTCTCGTATTGGATGTTCTGCTATGAGCTTGAAGGCTTCAGGATTATCAATCAACATCTGCTGATAAACAGGGCCTCCTGGATACGCTTTGTTTCTAAGGATATCTGAGCACTTCTTACAGAAATATATTGGCTTGTCTAAAGGGGTTTCAGCCCAATAGGCTGTCGGAGTTTGACTTGAGAGGGTGAAAGAGTATCCGCATGCTCTACATGAGATGTACACAGGTATTTTTTCTATTTTCACTTTGTAGCCTATTTTTTCGTATAGTGGGAAGTCACGTTCCAGAAATATGTCAAGGGCGGATTCGTAGAAATAATGAACCGTGTACCATTTCTGTGCTAGGTGTTGCTCTAAGAACTTCATGTAACCTTCTGTATCTATGAGATAAGGGTCCTGTTTCTTCCACTCTTCAAGTATCCTCTTATCCATGTTCTCCTTCACCCGATCCCAGAACCCTCGGCTAATCAGGCTCTCCTCGATTTCCCTTGAGAGGCTAAAGTTCTCGCAGTATGGTGGATTTTCCGGGTCATAAGTTACGGACATTCTGGCGTAAACTTCGGTTTCCTTTCGACAGTATAGGTGTAAATGGCAGAGGTTGCAGGCTTTAGGTCCGTAGGGGCCGTAATCAAACTGATCCCATGCTTGAAGCCATTCACTCACGGTTTAGACACCCTCCCAAATCCTTGTAGTGCCAAGACTTGCCGTTGAAGTAAAGTACCAGCCAAACCCGTAGATCCCCAACAGTCTTGACAGATCCCTGAACTTCTCGTCTGAGATCTCAACTTCATCTGGACCGCTATATTCACACATCTCCTCAAGGACAAGCCTGAGTTTTACCATGCCTTGTTTTTTATTCTTCAAACGTAACGCCGTCAAAGAGTTCATCTCCATTTATTAGTTTAATTCGGAGTTCTGTTTCAACATCTCTAGGCGGGATGCTATACTCCCATTCCTCCCATACATGTGCTTTCTTCGAAGTCTTACGCAGTTCCTTAGTCCTTATTTTTGTACGCCAGACTTTGTAGATGATTTGCTGATGGTTCCAGCAGAGCGGAAACTCCTCAAGTTGATTCTCGAATGGATGATAACTTATTGCTCCGCAACCGGGTACACGGCATCTTGGAAACCGCATATAGTCCTTTATCATCTTCCGTATTTTCCATTTCACTTTGAAGCCTAGCCGCGGACTGTTGATCTTCTCTAGGATCTTTTCCTTCTCTCCCTGCTTGAACACCTCCTTGGTTATGTCGTGAACATAGTAGCTAAGGTTGGATTGGAAGAGATCGTAATTGAAAACATCATCAGGTATGTCTATGGACATGACTTTGAGGTATTCTCTATAATAGTGGATAGGGCATACCTTCATGTGCTCGCAGAGATTTTCTTCTTTGACTTGAGGATTGTCTGCATGTGGATAAGGCGTAGTTTCAAGAGCTTTCCTAGCAGCCTGCCCTATTCCTAAAGCTTCTGCAACAGCAAGCCATCCCCTTATGTAGTACCCACTCTCATCAAACCATTCTTTATGTTCAAAAAGTTTCCAAGCGTCCTCGAAGTCCCGCTTGGTTAAGGAGAGCCCGAACGTTTCTTTTATCCATTCGAGGTGCCCTGAACAGTCGTTCAGGTGGAGAGGCATCCCTAAACCGTCTTTAGGTTTCCAGTCGACTTTCGGATCATGTCCCAGCCAGTCCGCAACCACTTTGATTACTGCGACGGCTGCCTTGTCGTTGCGTTCCCAATATTTGTCAGCGTTTTCTCGAGGAATGCAATCGTGGAGCATGCTGTATTCTATACAGTTTACGGCACCACTAGGAAAGCGGTCAAGCGACCATTCTCTTCGTACAGTTTCTACTGTTAGGAATATGTCTTCCTCGTTCAACGGGTAAGCTCCACCAGCAACCCTTATCTCGCAGAACCTTTCGAAGCCTTCAAGATCCTCTAGCAGGGGATCTATTTTTCGCCATTCTCTTATTAGCTCTTCATTACTTGTTTCCATTTCTTTTTACTCCCAGCGCCAATCTGGACTGTTCCGTCTGTGCGAAGTTTCTGATGAGAAAAACGACTTTATACGTATAAAGTGGCAAAATGTTTTCAGTAAACAAAAACGGAGTTAAGCTACTCCTTTGACGATGTTATAGTTCATCTCTAAGATGGCGTCGATCATATCGTATTTACTATGCTTAGCCTGCTTGATGTTTTTTGCTTTACAAATATCGTTTAACTTGTCAACCTTCATGGCTTCAAGTTCTTCCCTTGTGAAACATGTATGGTAGAGGTCTCTCATGTAGGAGGCCTCTGCATCCCACTCGACATCTTCTCTTCTCCAAACGAATGTTCTCTGTTCACGCAGAAACGGATGAATCAGTTCAAGTCCTCCTTGGCTTATCAATTCGACGTCGTTCTCAGGATCCCATTTCTCTCTACCCTCTGCAAGATAGTTCATCACTTCTGGAATTGATGGTTTATAAACCCTGCAAACTAGCAGATCGCTCTGTGTAACCCATACGTATCCATCTTCGAAGGGATCGTCTAAGTTGGGGATTTCTTCAAGCAATAGTGACCGCGCAAGAACATAAAGTTCTTCCCATATGGGACCTTCAGGCTCCTCAGCTTCCAAAGGTTTGACCCGTTCATTCCATCTCTCAGCTTCTTCCATCATCTTTTCAAGGCTAACTCCGTATCTGCCTAAAGCCGGAAAGTCTGGTTTCACGGATGCGTCAGCGTCATATCCCAGATAAATACTTGCACTATTGCACTGATAGTCCTTGCTCACTCCCCAAACACTTGGGAACTGGCTACCAACCGTCTTCCATATTTTCCAGAGTATCTTAGCGTTGCTATCTATGTCTTCTTTGGGAATGTGACGGTAATCGCCATAATAATACCATTCACCGTCTTTCTTTCTGAAGATCGTGGTCGCACCAGGCCTCAAGCCGAGCTTGTTAGGTGCACACCTGTCCATATTCGGAGAGAAAAACTCTCGTATCTTCTCCACCGTTCTCTCTATTTCCTCAGCCTTCTGAAGGATATCCATGTTTTTATACTCATCTGGCACCTCATCGAACGGAACTTCGAGATAAATCTCGTAGCCTCCGCTGTATCCCCTATCTATACAAACTTGGATCTTAACCTGTAGTTCATTCTCCCTCTGCTCTACGAATTTAAGAAACCCTTCCATATCTAAAAAGTAGGGATCTCTCTTCTTCCATTCTTCAACAAGATCTGTCAAAAGAATCATCTCCTTAGAGCGGTTGAACCAGCCTGAAGCGGTTTCCACAGCTTTCGCATGTAGCTGTATAGTCGGCGTCCGGCTCCACCCTTCTCGGCTCGTTACAGTGCGGGCACCGGACGGTTACTACGCTGTCAAGGGTTAAGGGAATGTTAACCTCTGGCACCTTATCCGTCCTATAGGCGATTTTAACCCTCTTCTCAAGTCTTGTTGTTGGCGGACACCCATACTGCCGTAGATGCTTCTCGCACAGATATGCCCAGGGTCCAAAGACCGTTTTACTGTCGTATCCTGCAGGATCGCAGCAGAACTGACATTTAGGCAATTCATCCATTTGCACGGTTTCCAATTACCTCTCCTCCGTTCAAGATCTCTGTGAGCCGTTTTATCACCTGTTCATATGGATAACCCCAGCCCTCAGCGTCTCCTCTCAGATATGTCCAGCCGTATATCGGCTCGGGGGCTTGATACATGGCTCCGCCAGCATCAAAGTTGATTGTGTTTCCGTTGGGAAGTGTAGCCTCGAAGAAGCCGAAACCATAGTGTCGAGCATCCTTGATGTTGTGGATCGTCGGTATTCCGATGTTTCCAGCAGTTAAGACGGCTCTTCCATTCTTGACTTCTTCAAGCATCTTCGTGATTGTAGCCTTGAACCTCTCATCTTTCGTGGGGATCTCGTGGAGTTCAGGGCTTTCGCCTATATACTCAAAGTATCCCTGAAAGCTGAGTTCCACATGGTTGCCGCCTGCAGGACAGAACCCCGACCGTCCCTTGAGCCAATTCTCAGCCTGTTCCCTGCTTTCAGCTTGGACATGGACTTGCCCGCCACACTTCGTACAGCGGAAGATAAACTCATTCTTCAATTAGCTCACTCCTTTCGATTAGTGCTACCGCTGTGCGGTTCGGCTGCACAGAAGTAGCCCGACAACCCAAAAATTAGGGTTGTTTCGCCTGAATCTTCACAGGCTCATCAGGGGCTTAGACTTCGTTATTTCTTCAGTGACTCAATTATTTTGACGATCTCGTCGATTGAGTGATCTGTCTTAATTTTCATGTAGATCAATGTGTTCGAGTTATCTTCTTCGTGAATTGTTGATAGATCTTTGGCGACCTTTTGTAGCCTTTCCACTAGACTATCCATCTTCTTCTCATGTTCCATTAGGGTGCTTATGAGAAGATCCAAGTAACTTGATCTTCCTCTCCGTTCATCCCTCTCTTCCCCACTCATTTCAAACACCACAAGGGCACATTTATTTGTGTTATCAGAAGTTAGGCTGGAATCCCATCCCACTTATTTGACGTAGCCTACGTAGACGGGGAAGCGTAGAACACCGTTGGCTGTCTGCTCGTAGTATCTTACTTTCACTTGGAATGGAACTTTAACCGCTACATATTTGTCCCCTACTTCCTTGTATGGGAAAGGCTTTTCCATGTGTGGAGCTGATGTGAGTTGCTTCGTCCACCACTCGAGCTCCTCTGTGTCAAATCCGCTTCCAACATTGCCACTGTAAGATCCGTCTTCGTTCATCAAGACGAGGCTTCCGAAGTATGGGGCTCTCGCACCTTCTCCTAAAGTGTAGCCTGCCACCTGCTTGACCGCTATTCTCTCGTTCTTCAGTTTCAGCCAACTTCTGCTTCTGGAAAATTCGTATATTCCCATCAGGGTTTTAGCCATTATTCCTTCTCCGCCTATGCTTAACATGTGCTCCCAGAGATCCCACTTGTTGAATGTATAGTCCACGTATCTGAGGCTGTCAAGTTTTTTATGCTGTGAGAGAAAGCCCTTCAGCATCGCCTTTCTGACTACGAAAGGCTCTTTGGTAAGGTCTTCTCCGTTGATCTCAACCATGTCGAAAGTCATAGCGGTTATCGGGTAAATCCGCATCTTCTCCAAGACTGCACTTCTATTCTTTGTTCCACACCTGACTTGGCTTCCAAGCATTATCGAACGCCCATACTTGTTAAACCATACGAGCTCAACATCAAGCCATACTGAAGTGCAGTTTAGATTTTTGATCTCATGCTCAACTTCTGGGAGGTTGTGTAGTTCAGCGTAGTTCACCCTGTAGGTGTTGTCTTTGCTATTTCTACTCCACATCTCAAGTGTTGTCGGCGTCTTTATTATGTGGCATCGAGTTCCGTCAAACTTGGGTTCTCCAACCATGTTTTCAGCGTCAAGAACCCCTAAGTCGCCTCTATGAGCTAACATGAATTTACTTGACATTTCTCGTTCTTTCTTAACGGTTAGTGCTATCGCTGTGCTTTTGAAGGCACAGAACAGCCCGACTCCAAAAATTGGGAGTTTCGCCTGAGTTTCACAGGCTCATCAGGGGCTTTGTAGGACTCTAACCCACGATTGCCTGCAGTTCTGGTAGGTAGCTCTTGGCTGGCGTCTTCTTTTCTTCTGCGACTCCGACAACCTTGGGAACGGGCATCAAGTTTTTCTGTTCTATCTTTGCCTGCCAATACCCTACGAGCCAGCCGAATTTTCCGTCATCCCTTATCGTTGGGAAGCAGAGGAAATACCATTCTTGGTGTCCCTTCGCCTTCACGAACTTTCCAGCCCCCATAATGCCTTCAAGTATATACCGTTCTGCTTCTTCGTAGAGTTTGCTCAAAGCGTATTTGTCCTGCACTTTCTCGTCTTTCTTCTTCTTCCAAGTGGCTTCAAGCTCGTCCCAGCTCTCTACATAGAAGTCGGTGAGCTTCGACTTGGGGATCTCCAATTGGACTATCAACTCGCCATCTGGTTCAAACTGCGGAAATTCTTCCTCTGTTCCGTCTTCTTTTTGAGCCCAATAGGATATTTCTTCCTCGTCACTTACTTCTTGACCATTCACGGTTAGCACTTTCTCGTAGTTAGTGAACAGCCCTGCTACGCCCTTACCTTTACAGATCGGGCAGTCCTTGTTTGGGTTGCCAACTTCACATATTGGACATGGGAACTGTAGATGTCGGTAGATGGGCTTCCCTGTTTTCTCGTCTATTCCAGCGAAGATTTTTGCCACCATAAGAGTCTTGACTTCGTTGCCTTCGCCGTTCCTCATCACTATCTTCGGTCTTTTGACTATGTTTTCTGGTCGGATAGGTCTTCGCATCACTTCCACGTTCAAACCGCTTTTCCTGTTTATGAACTGTATCGGCATCTTCTCTCATCACTCCTTAGACTTGAAGCTACTTGATGGAGTGAACTATGCTAAGATGTGCTAAGCAAAATTCACGAACAAGTAGCCGACCACAAAAATGTGGTTTCGCTGGGATCTCACCAGCTCTTCAGGGCTTAGAGTTCGTCTAGCTCCTCTTGGCTTACCTGTAGTCTCCACATTCGCTTGTTCCGTGCTGAACGTGGCTTCATGCCTCTAACCTTTATCCCTGTGTAAGTTTGACTTGCTGGTTGCCTTCTTCTCTCTCGCATGTTCGCCTCTTCTAACGCCTCTAACGGCGTTTTTAGTCTAACCCTGCGAGCCAATTCTTCTCTCTGTCGCTTCCTAAGCTCCTCAACCTGTCTATCGAGTTCAACATGCTCGCCTATGGAGATAGGCTTCTCGACCTGCCTCTTTCCCTTTAAAAGGCGTTTAAGCCACTCAAACATCTGAACCATAACCCCTTTTTTTCCTGTATCTTTTCAAGATTTTCTGAGCCATTTTTGGCAGGCGTGTTATGTCTATCTTATCTTCGTGGTAGTCGTTGATTGTGTTGCGTGGAACCCCTATGGTGTCGAGTAGCTTGCACTCTGGACAGTCGGGGTGTCTCAGTTTTGTTTCTAAGGTCATGGTTTGCTTCCGATCTCCACAAGGTTGCAGATCACCTGATACCTTCGACCTTCCTGATCTACCGCCTTACCCCAAACATAGTAGCCTCTGCTCCCACTCTTGAAGGTTTTAGGCTTGGAGTATAGGTCTATGGAAGGCACTCCGTCAAGGCTTATGCTCACATCCATCTTTCATTCACTCCCTAATATTTGACGGAATTTCTAACTTGAAATTCCAATATAACATAGTAATATGAGAATTTATAATGGGCGGGCTGTCCTAAACTTCTGATCTCCCTGCCTTCTGTAAAGGGCTGAGATAGGTTTAGATGGAAAAAGAAGGCTTAACCACTTTACACGTGTAAAGTCAACAAAGGATTAACGAAAGTTTGAAAAGTTAAGACCATAAAAAAGGGAGGTTTTGAGCTATCGCTTGACCTTTAAGCTTTTAAAGGCTTTTGAGCTTCTTGTCCAAAACCTCTATGGCTTCTTGATAGTTCTTCTTATTGGCGATTTTACCGTTTAAGGCTTGTTTCTGCTTGGATAACAAAGCGATGTTATTCGCTATTTCTGTCCTTTTGGCTAAAATCTCCTTATCCTCAGATTCTACTTTCGCCTTCAGTTGCTCGAAATTGTCTATCGCTGATTTGTGGCTTTTCTCGTAGTTCGCTACAAGTTCTTTAAGGTTTTTAACCCTTTCAGAAGCTTCGTTATATTGCTTATCCTCAGCCTTCAGCTTTGTTATTTGCTGAGTTAAGACGGATGCTTGTTCTTGAAGTTTCTTATGCTCGTTGCGTAATTCCTTAAGCTTCTCGTTAAGGTCATCTATCTGAGATTTAAGCTTGGCTTGTTTGTCATAGGCATCTTTACGTTCTTTTTCTAATGAGGTTACGAACTCATCGAGCTTCTCTGGTCTTGTTTTCCGTAGGTCGTTGATCTGAGCTTGAAGTCTTGTTATTTCGTCTAAAGCTGGAAAATACTTTTTCTCCAACTCCATGATTTTTTGGATGTTTCTGTTTATCTCTTTATCGTCGGTCTTTAGTGCTTTAAGCTCCCCTTCGAGCTTGTCGATCTGGTTCTGTAGGTTATCTCTGTCCTTCTCAAATTGAGCAATAGCTTTGAGTTTTTCCTCATACTCCTTGATCTGTTCTTTTAGGCTGTCCTTAACGTATTTCTTTTGAGCTTCTGTTACGATCTCCCTTGTTTCCTTAACGGTCTTGCCTTCGATTTTTGGGATAACCTCTTTTAGTGCTTTAGTGTTCGGCAAAACCCTTAACATCCTTGCTTGTGGCTCTGTCACTGAACCCTTGCTTATGGCTTCTCTTAAAGGCTCTTTATCCTCTAAGAGCTTTAGCTTAAGGCTAACGTAAGAAGGGCTTACGGTAAGCCTTTCAGCTATATCTTTTTGTTGGAATCCTTGCTTGACATAGATGTTAAGGATATTTGCCTCATCAAGATCGCTGAGTTCTTGGCGGTGAATGTTCTCTATCATTAGAATATCTGTAGCGTCAAGGTCGTCAAGTTTTTCGTAAACTATCGCTGGAATAGTGCTTAACTCCGCTTTTTGTGAAGCTACAAATCTGAGATAACCTGCTATTAACTGAAAGCCTTGATCTGCTTTTCTCACGATTATAGGCTCGATAACGCCTTTAGCCTTAATGTTCTCTATTGTTTCGCCGAGTTTAGCCTCATCTATTTGTTGCCTTGTGTAAATAAAGCCTTTTATAGCCTCTAACGGTAAATTAGCCTCGTAAGTTCTCTTTTCCATGTGTATCATCCTTTTGGTTTGTAATTAGGCTTATTTTCTTTCCCTTGAACCGTTTTCTTGCGGTAAAGCCTAACAATTACTAATAAGCTAACTGAGTATTTAAAGTAAGTGTTAGGAAAAAACAAAAAAAATTTTAACCATTAAGCCACTTTACACGTGTAAAGTCAATAAGGGTTTTTCTGTTAATTGATATTAACAGAAGGGCGAAAAATACGCTATTGAGCTTTAAAGTGATTTTCAAGGGTTTTTTAAAAAAATTTTTGGAGAAAAAAATTCTAACGGTTCACATACGCCTTAAAGGGATTTTTCCATAGTGGGGAGTTAATCTTTTGGGGATTTATCTCATAATACTTTTTCCCGAATGTTGATGGGGAGCCCCCAGCCCTGCGGATCAGTCCAAACCTTCTCAGGACATAAATGTATGTTCTGAACGCCTGATAAGTCCCCGCCTGAATCTTCAACCCTGCGTCCTCAAGGAAGGATTTCCAACGCTTCCACATCCTGTAGGGGTAGTCCCTGCCCACATCCTGAAGGTGCCCCCTGATCCACACCCCCTTCCTTGAGACACTACGTCCCCCCGTACCCAGTCTTTCAGGGTGGACTCTAATCTCCGTAATAATTTCAGCCTCAAAAGGTCTGAGCATCTGCTCCCTCCTACAATTTTTGAGCCTAACGCCAATCTTTCAAATGGAAAATCCTTTGGAGATCCCTCAGGAACTTCTCGGATTCCGGCCCCTTCTCTTCGAGGAATATGCTGTTCACCCAAGTTATCGGGGTCCGGCTAACAGGCATAGCAATCAGGGTGAAACTATGCCTGTCCATCTGAACCCTGATGTGTATAGCGCTCGTTTCTGGTTCCATACTGACATCCGTGAACCTTACATCCTTCCATCCGAACATCTCAAGTTGCTTCCTCAACTCAAACTTCTTCCCCAAATTTCCCACCACCACAATATTTCTCACTAAATTCTTCTTAAACTTTCTCGCATATAAGATTCTTATGATCTCGTCGCTAGCGAAATAATTAACTCATGTTTTAGGAGTCAGAGCATATTCATAGCTTGAATAGATCTTTCTCCATCCATCCCGAGTCCTACTGTTATAAACCCGGACCTGTTCGGGCAACTGATGCCCCATGAAGAACTCCACTATGTCATAAGGCATATGAGACTCTCCAAGGATAGTTCTGAAGGCTGCCCTCAACGAATGGGGACGGCAGGGATTTTGTCCCTTGTATACTCCAATCCACTTCTTAGCTAGCTCCTCAAATTGTAGGTCAATATTTCGAGGGCTCACTGTGTAGAGAGGGTCCTCAAGACCTAGTCTCTTCCCTTCAAGGTGAGACCTCAGCAGCGATACACCCCAAGACCCTATGAAACTCATAAAGGGAACGTCCGTCTTTATGCGTGCAAGATCAAAACATAAAGGAGTGATCTCAGCCTCAAATTCTAGTCTTATGTCTCCCCATGTTAGGGCTAGGATATCGCTTATGCTTAGGCCGGACTGAAATATGGTCGATGCTATCGATTTGATCTCAGAATCATCTATCATCCCTATGAAGGCTGCAACCTTATCTAGGCTCCAAGGGAACTTATCGGATATGGGCCTCGAGCTGGGCATGTCCACGTACTTGGCGGATATCGTTAAGCCATAGTAGCCAGCAAATGATTGAACCGCGTTTACGTAGGCCCTAACCGACTTTGGAGCGTAGTTTCTCTCTTCCAGCCACTTCACGAAGGCCTTCAAGATGTTCCTGGCAACTCTCTTCCTTTCACGTCTAGGTCTACGGAGATCTTCCTCAACGGAGTCTAAGAAATTGTCCAAGGTCTCGCCCTTGCCAGTCGACTTGTAGAAATTCAGGAAGGCCTCTAGTCCAGCCTTGTAGACACGTCCTGTTCCAGAGGAGAAGGAGTCGAGAAACTCGCGTTCGCTGGACAACTTTACCTCGTCACAACATAATCACAAGTCTATAAAAGGTTTTCTGTTAAGAAAGGTTAACGGAAAACCTTCAAGCCTAAAGGTAGAGCATTTGCTGTTCCCGGCGTGAGTGTGCGGTGTCGCACACTTATGAACCCAACGAGAGGCGACAATGAGTTGCTCTCCCATGCTTCTGCAACTGTTCCTTTTCTATCAGCCTCATTTTGATAACCTCGTTTGCTTTGGTAACCAATAATTACATCCAAGAATATTGACCAGCACACGCCTCATAAATTTCTTTCTAAGCAAACAATCCTTCTGTCCGCAAGTAGTACAATTCATAGAAATCTCCTTGACCTCTTTTCCTTTGACAATCATGCTAGTCGCTCTCCCACCAACTCATATGCATAACACCCTGTTCATAAATATTTTAGATGAATAGGATATGTTTCGCTACCCAGATTCCTATCATAGAGATTATTATTAGTAGGGTTGCGTGTTTGAATCCCGCCGAGATCCTTCCTGAGACTATCTTGCCCGTTACCAAGCCAAGGGTGAAGGAGTGAAGTATAAGCGGTGTTAACAAAGTCTTACCGAGTTCTTTGGCCGCTATTAATGTGCCTCCTCCCATGCTAAGCATATTCGTGTAAAGTTGTAGCAACATTACGGTCGTTGTAGTCAGCAGGGCGGCTCCCATGTAGGGAACTATGAAAAGTGGGGCAAGAGTAGATTTTCGTTCACTCTCCAGTTCCCTGGTTGACTCGGCAAACTCGGCTAGGGTTTCAAGGCTTTCTTCAGTTCCTCCTCCAACCTCTATTGTGTCTATTAGGAGGTAGAGGTTGACTATGCTAAGCCAGTTTCTAACCGTGCTCTTAAAGTCCTCGAAGATCTGTCTCAAGGGGATGCCCCAGCCTATCTTGGCACTCATCAGCTTCAAGTGCTCAGAGAAGTTCCCGTAGTCCCTATCCGATAGCATCTGGATACTCCTTTCAGGACTCAAACCCGTCTTCCTGTTCTCAACGAGGTCTCTCAGAAAATTTGTTACGCCTTCTAGGATACCCTTCTCGGTTCCAGCGAAGTGGCGGTCAGAGAAGTATATAGGTAGGGCGAAGCAGATGAGGCTTATGGCTAACCCTAAAGCCGACTCACAGCCCTCGCTCAGGCCAAGCATCTCTCGAAGATATGTGGGGATGCTGACTAGAAATGGAATCGCTGGCAACTTTATATAATATGGCAGAACCATCTGTGATGTTAGGAAGAGAGAGAACGGCGCGGATACCAATAGAACTAGGTAGGTCTTCCATTGCGAGATCGGGTAACTAATCTGAAACGTATCTGCGAAGTATAGAAACGCCAAGGATACCCCGGGCAATAATACGAAGGAGAAGAGGAAGAACATGTCTGGTGGAAAGGCTTGGAACTGTGGAAAACTCAAGGAGACTATAAATACCAAGTAGAGGCCTAGAGCTCCCAAGATAGCAATAATTGTGTAGGCCTCCATGAGCAACCCCATATTCTGACCCATAGACTTTATCCTAGAAGCCATCCTCTTGAACATTGAATCCGTCTGGCTATAAAGATAATGAAGTATGTCGCCACCGGTTCTCACAGTTGAGGCATAACCGAGTAACAACTCCTTATACTCTCTGAGCCCAACGACCTTGGCAGCCTTTGCCATAGCGGAGACTGGGTCTGATTCAGACGAGAGGGTGATCCTCTGGATCCTCCCTATCTCCTTCTTTAGCTCTGGAAATAGAGCGGTGTTTCTCAGCCTCAAAAGGCTTGCGTAGGGAGATAGTCCACCACTTGCCATGACACTGAGGTACATTGAGGCGTAGGGGATCTCGTTCTTAAGTCCTGAAACCCTGTTCGAAGCGATAGTTTTGGGAGCGAGAACTCCAACCAACAATATCATGAGGGGTGGAGAGAGGAAGATCGGCATCAGGAAGGAAAGGGAGAGGAAGGACGGCATCTTCCCAAGCAATAACAATGTTATGTAAAGGATTGGACTGATGCATGATGTGGTTGCCAGAAAGCCGATAATGCTGAGGTAGACCTCTGGGTGGATCTTCATATTCGCGGCTTGAATGTCGGCTTCTATCCCCTTCAAGACCTTTAGTAGGCCCCTTCCAAGAAGGTTGAAGTGGGCGTAACAGAAATCTCCTATCATTTCTTTTTGCTCCTCTTCTTCTCTTCCTTTTTCTCTATAGCCTTTTTCGTCTTTACCTTCGGTTTTTCTTCCCCTTCCTTTGCCTTATTGTAGTAGTTTATAATAGCGTCCGTAACCTCTCTCTGACCTCTCTTGCCAGCTTTCAAGGCTTCAGTTATGATCCTCTCTCTACGTGTAACCTCTTCTAAGAGATCCTTTTTTCTTAAGCCTTTTTTAGAAGAGATTCTCTCCAACAGAAAACTCTTTTTCAGGTCTGTGCGGAAGACATCCTTTGTAGGGGACCACTCTGAGATAAGATTATACTTTCCATACTCAAGAACCTCCCATACGTTTCTAGCTCTCCTACCGAAGCCTAAGCCCATCTTCTTCCTCGGCAACTCCTCCCTAGAAACGTAGACGCAAACGTTCATGAGGGGCACATAGACTTCAGCCACATTCATGGGTGCAGACGTTAAACGCTTGGCAGCGTGATCCAAACTGTCTGCGTGTATTGTGCAGATGCCGCCGTGACCTGTCGCCACGGCTTGGAAGAGGGCGTAAGCCTCTTCTCCCCTAACCTCTCCAACGATTAAATAATCTGGTCTGTAACGGAGACTGAGTTTAACAAGGTCGAATAGGCTGATGGAGGTCTCGTCTGTGGTTCCGAACTTGAAGCCATGTCTACTCGTGAGCTGAACCCAGTTTTCGTGAAGCGTGTTAAGCTCAGCAATCTCCTCAACAGTAACGATCTTATCGTTCGGTTTTACTAGGCTTAACAGAGCGTTCAACATACTTGTTTTGCCGGCACCCGTACCTCCAATAATCATTACGCTCATCTTGTTCTCTAAGAGAACCCAGAAGTAGGCGGCTAGTTTCCTGTCTATGGTTCCAATCTCGACTAAATCGATGATGGAGAACGGATCCCTTCGAAACTTTCTAACGCAGAAGCTACTGCCGAAGGTTGAGACTTCCCTCATAAAGGTGGCTGCAAGCCTATGCTTATTAGGAAGCATAGCGTCGAGCATGGGGCGAGCACTTGAGATATGTTTCCCGCTCATATGGGCTAACTTGACGATGAAGTTGTTGTAGGCAACCTCATCGGTGAACTGAATGTTTGAGGGCAAGCTCTCATATTTCCTGTGCCAAATGTAAATGGGCTTGCATATTCCGTTACAGGAGATATCCTCTATGTTTGGATCGTTTATTATGGCATCTAGGTTGCCGTAGCCCGCTAGGTCACGGGTAACATAGTAAAAGATTTTCTCCCAAGAATCCTCCCTTAGCTTCCCTAGACTACCTTTGTACTTTTGAGCCAGCCTCTTAGCCTCGGATAGAATATAGGCTCTCTCGTCGACCTCCAAGGTTTCCGGAGCAATGAGCTCATTTGTTATGAGGGAGATGAGTTTCTTGTAAGCCGACTCCTCTTCAGGGCTGAGCTTCGCCTCATTAACGAGGTATTGTAGACCTTCATCTTTGGCAACGATCTCAACTTTGGCGAAGGGGTTATGTATCGGATAACTCTCAACCATAGATTTCCCTTTTTTACTCATGCGAAAAACCACCTGCATGGTGAGGAGGAAGGTGAAAATTGGCAAAAAGCATTTGGGCTCTGAAGGCCGCTAGAATTCTCCTCCTCACCATTATGCATGTTGGCATTCGATATGGAGCCGAAACCCTTATTTAGCATTCGCATACACCCACTGAGATGGCTGATTTTGATTGACGGTAACAGAGTTAGGGTTCGTAGGCCATTCTGTCATTCCTTCCTTAACTTTCACGCTGTAAGTGCCTGGCGAGGTGAGCATCGCTGCAGTGAAGCAACTGCTCTCATGGCTCTTCTTCACAATGTCGGCTTTATAAACAACATTCTCTGCAGAGTCCTTGACCTCGACGTAAAAGAAACGCGTGGCCTGCGACTTTCTGGTTTCAATCACGATGTTAATCGTCAGACCCGTGCTGCCGCTCCAGCCACTACCCATTGTATAGTAAAGTGGGTTTGTGTAGGAGGAGAAGGTGTTTCCTCTATCAGTCGTCACCTTAATGTTGAAGGATTTTTCACCTTGAGGAGGTAACAAATCTTGGACATTGATAGATTCGACACGATCTCCCATGGCGGGGATCTCGAAGGATCGATCAAATTTGTCTTCGTTGACCCAGACTCTGACAATTCTTACTGAGAGGGGACACTTATTCTTCATGTAAATATTGAGTTCGCTGGATGTCTTGTTGAGAGGATATGCGTAAACGTCGATCAGTTCCCTTCCTCTCTCCTCGTCGAACTGCCTCATCTCCACAATCGTCCTGTCGTAGATGCTGTTCACTTGATTGACATATAGGAATAATGGTATGACGCACGTAAAGAGCACGCCTATAAAGATTAGCATGCCCAGAACAGTGGTCATGCCACATCTAGACCTATGTATACGGGACAACGTAGGTTGCGTAAACAAAGTTATTCATCCTGCTCATGACAGTGATTGATAAGTCATCGCCTGCGGTTGCGGTGAGGGGGATGTCTATTTTCACCAGTTCGCCGATGGCAACGGGTGTACCCGTTTTGTTCTGTCCTATTAAGCCTCGCTTATACACATCGACCTCAATGAGTTCGATGTCAACCTCGCCATAGTTGTAGACCCAGACCTGGAGGTTGTTGCCATAGTAGGCGATATGCTCTATAGTGAACCTCTCACTGATTTTATCTATCTGCTTCTTAATACCCTCGTAGTAGCTGGTCTCTAAGTTGATACTCACAGTGTAAGTGAGGGACCATGCGCTTATGCCTAAGATGAGGACTACTCCAGATAGAATAATGGTTGCTACCACGGGGCTTAGACCCTTTTTATCGGTGAGTATCCTCATGTCGAATCAATCCTTATCTCCGATTAAATCAAAAAAATAGGGGAGTGCAAGTCAAACTTACCTTGCTATTCTTAAGGTAGCTTGACTTGAGTCGGGTAGTCTTGGCCAGCAGCGCTGTGAAGTCGAAAGTTAATGTTCGTGCCATGTGAACAGCCTTCAGTATCCTCTCGAATATGGATGACTATTTTCTGGTTTGTGCCCTTCTTTACGGAAATGGCAATATTTGAGAGGGGTTGTTCGTTTGAGGGAACTACATCGTCAGAGACGAACAGTTTAATGCTGCCAGCTGGGTAGTCCTTGAGAGGTTTTTGGTTGAGGAATATGTTATTGATGGTGGCGTCAGCTGAACCCGAGTTCTTTAGTTCAATGTTAACCTTCCAACCGTCCAGCGTTCCCGTATAGTCAGCGGTAACTTGTGCGCCAACGGCAGGTGCGGTTGTAAAGGTGATTTTACCCGTAGCATAATCTATGGCGTAGTCCGTAGTCCTCGTTTTTGGCATGCCATCAACTTTGACCACTTCTGAACCACTAACAACGGGTATCATATCAAGGTAAAACACTGTTGTAGTTCCATCTCCAGTACCGACGACTTCGCCAGTTATCTGTTTGGTCATTAAGTCTTGTTTCCATTCGGGGTATGATGTGGGCAGTTCTATCTGTTCAAAGGCTGTGTAGGATGAGGCTATCGTTCCCATCCAGTAGGCTACTGAGACCGCGACAACTATCGTCACGGCGACTAGGATGACAGTTGCTATCACAGGACTCAATGCTTTCTTGTTTCTAAGCAAGTTTTTCAAGTTTTTCATGTTTTTTTTCTCCTTAACGCTTACTTTCCTATACGGTTTCTTAATAAATCCCTTATGAACGAAATTTACGTATCTGAAATACAGCTTTCCAGTTCTTTGCAGAGCATTTAGAACACTGGCAAGGTCTAATTTTTATTGAAGAAAGATGGAAGGACGTCGAACAGAATTAGAAAAAAGATACTATTATCATCACAATTCTTGTAACTATTATAATGAATTCTATTACAAAGAGACCTAGCATAATCCGTAATAAATATTCGTTTGTCATCTAACCTTCAAACCTAAAGGTATAGCGTTTGGCTGTGTCCGGGCGTGAGTGTGCGGTGTCGCACATTATGAACCAACGAGATCTGTAGGGTTAAAAACGTCTACACGATGGTCAAGGAAGCAAGAATTTGCTCTTGGCTTAAAACCATCAACTCCGATTAAGTTCTTTCCAGTCGGCTAAGGGCTTCTTCGAGCCTGAAGAGAAGGTCTCCTAACCGCTTCGTCTCGGTCTCCATGGCTAAACCGGCCTTCCTAATCAATTCATCCAAGCTCTTCTCGTGCTCCCGTAGAACAGCTATCAGCAGGTCTAAGACATCAATACGTCCCTTACGTTCCTGAATATTGGGGTTCAATTCTTTTCGCTGCAAAGGAGGCTGCAAAGGCTTTACCTTCACAGCCATACGCAACTTCTCAAATAGCTTCCTCTCTCTAGCGTGTAGAGATTCCTCTGTCCTCAACCTCCCGGATCTCCGCCTTAGCTCGTACCCCATCTCACAGATCACCCAACAAATAGTTCTAATAGCCAGAGAAGACGTTACCAAGACTCATGGACCATAGATCAGCTCTAGACCAGCTATGTCACCACTCTCTAGGGTTCGCTTCTTCGTCTCTCCAAACATGCTGTAAGCGTACATGGTCTGCTGTGAAGCCGTTCTCATAGCCAAGTCTTCTAGGCAGAGCCAGTGGCCGAACTCGTGGGTCGCAATGTTCTGTAGATCCATCTTGTTCGCTTCGCCTGTGAGGCTCCAAGCGTAGTCCGTGTCAAACATGGTGTCGGTCTCCACAATCTCGCCTGTGTCGCTCCAGTACCAGATGTAGGTTACTGCGATAACTCCAGCGGTTGGGCAGTTGCCCCAGCTTATCGCGTTAGAGCCATCTAAAGATCCAGCCCTAACCGTCGCTATGATGACTGCTCCGAAGAGTTCCGTCCCAGTCTCAGTGTCCCAAGTTTCGAAACTGGTCACCAGCACGTCGGCGGTGCTAGCATCCAGCCCTGAGCCCTCCAGATTCACGGTGTAGTCAACTGGAAGGTCAGTCGTCCCCCAATGGATACCGCTGTACTTATACCATAGCTTTTCTCCGCCAGGATTGCTAGGTATCCCTCCACGGATATAGTGCACGTAAACTTGCTTTTCTATGACGTGGCTGGGCTTCGCCGCCACTGGAGCAATGATGATGGAGAGTACTGTAATCGCTAGGAGAACAAACATCTTTCTATTCACATCACCACCTCCTATATTTTTGTTAGAAGAACCATCATAAATAGTTTACTGTTAGGCATTATTAAC
>Ga0315314_1001444_pt1 | contig 21470 bp, 16 predicted proteins | sample TDP9_MG_FD_203631 | JGI IMG/M metagenome (GOLD analysis project Ga0315314, IMG submission 203631) | Freshwater sediment microbial communities from Lake Towuti, South Sulawesi, Indonesia - TDP9 | ecosystem: Environmental > Aquatic > Freshwater > Lake > Sediment | place: Indonesia: South Sulawesi... | reverse complement strand
ATTTTACCATAGTGGTGCGGGGGGTGGGACTTGAACCCACGAAGGCCTGCGCCAGAGGATCTTAAGTCCTCCCCCTTAGACCTGGCTCGGGTACCCCCGCTTTCATGCCTCTTTTATGCTTTCATAATAATTGTTTGACTTAAGCCTTGCTTGACAAACAAACAGTCTAGTCTTGCGTGTTCAACTACTTCTGTTCACACACCACACCGCCCTAACAGCGTACAGTAGAAGAAGGCTAAAGGGACTTGTTGCCTTCTTCTTCAAAAATTACTCTTCCAGTAGCCCTCCACAACATACATGTTAGTGTTACTAAGGGACAGTCATCACTAACAAGCACACAAATTTCACAGCCCACAGCGTAAGGCAATAATGCAGGAACAACCCATAAGAATGCGAACAGAGCTGACCCAACCAATGTCAGGCACAGAAACACTCGTACCCTACCTCAAAGAACCAGAAAAAACCACACAACCCACAATCATAATCGACACGAGAGAGGCTAGCAGCGCACCCAAAATCGTTAAAGGACTAATAGAACTCGGCGCAGAAATCAAAACCGAAACCCTCCAAAAGGGCGACTACATAATCAGCGACCAATGCGCCATCGAACGCAAAACCGTACACGACTTCGTCTACACACTAACACGCCGCTTCCTATTCGAGCAAATCTTCAAACTAAAAGAGGTCTACATAAAACCCTTCATCCTCATCGAAGGCTACATGCCAATCGTGTACAAATTCAGCAAAATCCAACCCGCCTCAGTATGGGGCGCCATGTTCGCCCTTGCCAAACAAGGCATATACATGATCCACACCAACAGTTACAAAGAAACAATCGATTTCCTCTACACCGCGGCTAAACAAGAACAAATCGTCGAAAAGCGACGACCAATCATTCACCCCATAAAACCCACAGAAACCCTCCAAGACCAACAGGTATTCTTCCTCGCCAGCCTACCCAACATAGGAAGAGAAAAAGCCATCAGCATACTCAACAGTTACCAAACACCCATGAACGCCCTACTAAACGTAGACAACTGGAAAAAACAAGCCTACGGACTCGGACCCATCATAACAGAAAAAGTCAAACAGGTCCTAAACACCCCATACGAGCAAAGCTCAAAACCCTAACATTTTTCGGGCACGTTCACGCTCGCTTGGACGCATCGATACGCATATTAAAACTCTTTTCCACTCTACTCAAGTGGCAGAATAGCAGACATGTTCAAAAAAATCTTAATAGCCAACCGAGGCGAAATCGCACTCAGAATCATCCGAGCCTGCAAGGAATTAGGAGTGAAGGCAGTCGCAGTCTACTCAGAAGCCGACAGAGAATCGCTTCACGTGCAACTAGCCGACGAAAGCCACCCTATCGGACCCGGACAACCAAGCCAGAGCTACCTGAACATCAACAAAATCATCGAAGTAGCCAAAACCTCAAGAGCTGAAGCGATTCATCCCGGATACGGTTTCTTGGCGCAGATACCAGCTTTCGCCGAAGCATGCAAATCCAATGGCATCGAATTCATCGGTCCATCGAGCAGTGTTCTGAAAAAAATGGGCAACAAACTAAAGGCACGAATGACTATGGCAAACGCCAACGTCCCCATCATTCCCGGATGCATGCAAACGCTCGAGAATGAAAAAGAAATAATCAAAGTCGCTGAAGAACTCGGCTATCCGATACTTATCAAGGCGGTTTATGGCGGAGGAGGCAGGGGCATGCGTGTGGTCGACCACGAGAGCGAAGTGCACCAGGCCCTCGAGCTGGTTCAGCTGGAGGCTGAAGCCGCATTTGGAAACTCCGAGGTTTACGTGGAGAAGAAACTAACAGACCCTAGACATATTGAGTTTCAGGTTTTAGCAGACAAGAAAGGCAACGTTATACACTTGGGCGAGCGCGAGTGTTCGGTTCAGAGAAAATATCAGAAGCTGATTGAAGAGACGCCTTCGCCTATGATGACTCCAAAACTGCGCAAGGCCATGGGAGAAACAGCCAAACGCGCTGCGAAAGCCGTGGGCTACACCAACGCTGGAACCGTGGAATTCCTCGTCGATAAGACGTGCCGCTTTTACTTCTTAGAGATGAACACGCGATTGCAGGTTGAGCATCTGATCACGGAGATGGTTACAGGCGTGGACATAGTTAAAGAACAAATCAAAATTGCCGCTGGAGGAAAGCTGTCACAAAAACAAGACGAGGTGACGATAAGAGGTCACGCCATAAACTGCCGAATCAACGCGGAAGACCCGTGCAAAGACTTCACGCCGTGTCCAGGAACCATAACAGGCTACCGTGCGCCTGGAGGATCCGGAGTTAGAGTGGACAGCGCCATGTATGCGGGCTACACCATACCCGTCTTTTACGATTCGCTTATTGCCAAACTGGCTGTTTGGGGTATAGACCGTCAAGATGCCATACGGCGCATGAGAAACGCTTTGGAAGAATACCAAATCGAAGGCGTCGAAACCACAATCCCACTGCACAAGAAAATCCTCTCAGATGAGCATTTTATTGAGGGTCGCATCCACACAGGCTTTGTACAAGAGAGAGTGAAAAGCTTTTTTGAAAGAGAGCCAGGAAGCGAAGACATTGCAGCTCTGGTTGCAGCCCTAGCCCTTTCAGTCGGGAGAGACAAGCCTTCGCTCGCCGTGATTCCTCGAAGAAAAACCACAACCGAATCACGTTGGAGGTCTCTTAGCAGCAGACGCGTCCAAGTTTATGCCTTCAGGTGGAGCGTTTGAATTGGGCGAATATGATATCTTAATCAACAAAAAACCGCACAGGGTTCGATTAGCCTATTTAGATGAGAGAACGATTTTTGAAGTTGAAGTTAACGGCAAGTCGATTAAAGTCGAACTTTCGGAAGGCATAAGTTTTGACAAGCCGTTTCTGATAAAGGTCGACGGCAAACATCATAGAGTGGAACTGAGTAGACGCGAGATTGTTGGGTCTGTTTCTGTTAAAGTTGACGACGCCTCCTACTCTGCGCAGCTGGAAAACAAGAACAGGATTATCTCAACAGCTCTAAGACCAGCACTACCGACACTTGAAAAAAAGTTTTCTAAGGCTCAAGCTATGGAAAAGGGGGTCATAGTCGCTTCGATGCCTGGCAGGGTTGTTCTCCTCAGAGCTAAGGCAGGTGACTCGGTGCGGGTTGGGGATGTTCTTCTCGTTTTGGAGGCTATGAAGATGGAAAACGAAATAGTCTCACCCATAAATGGATTCGTTAAAGATGTCAAAGTTTCAGAAGGTTCAGCAGTAAATATCGGAGAAATAATGGTCGTAGTAGACCAGAAAAGATAGCTTTGCATTATTCCTTTTTGAGTTCAGGGAGGACTTTTTCGTAGAAAGTCAGCGATTCTGGATTAACTAGAGCGTCTCTATTTGTGACTGGTCTGCCATGTATTATGTTGGCGACGGCGCTCTCAACTTTCTTCATGTTGAACGTGTAAGGAATATCGGGCGCCTCAATAATCAAGGCCGGAACATGCCTAGGTGAAGCCTCTTCGCGCAAGGCTTTTCTAATATTGTCTTTTAAATCCTCTGAGAGTTCGAATCCTGACGTGAGCTTGACGAATAGGATGATGCGCTGATCGCCTTTCCAATCCTGTCCAACAGCCAAGCTGTCGGCTATTTCTTCAAATTTTTCAACGACACTGTATATCTCAGTTGGTCCTATGCGTACCCCAGATGGTTTGAGTGTGAAGTCAGATCGACCCAAGAAGGTTATTCCACCTGTATCGCTGTGTATTACTATCCAGTCGCCGTGTCGCCAAACCCAAGGATAGAGATTGAAGTATGCATCCAGGTATCTTTTGCCGTTTGGGTCATTCCAGAAGTAAAGAGGCATGGAAGGAGAAGGCGCTTCGCACACAAGCTCGGCTTGTTGATCAACTATAGGCTTACCTTTTTCATCGTAAGCTTTCACTTTCATTGCTAAGGCTGGACCTTGCAATTCACCAGCGTACACTGGCTGGATGGGGGTTCCAGCGGCGAAGCAGCCGTTTATGTCTGTGCCGCCAGCGATGGAATTAAAGTGCAAATCTTTCTTGATTTCTCGATAGACGTATTCGAATCCCTCATTGGAGAGAGGTGAACCAGTTTGGGATATTTCCTTCAATGATGACAAATCATATTGCTTGCTTGGCTGAGCACCTACGCTTCTGAGGTAGTTGAGGTAGCTGGCGCTGCAGCCGAATATGGTTATTTTTTCGTCTTGAACCAGTTTCCACATGGCGCCCCAATCGGGATAGTTGGGGTTTCCATCGTACAATACAACCGTAGCTCCGACGACTAAGGAGCTGAGTAACCAGTTCCACATCATCCAGCTGGGCGTTGTAATATAGATGATTCTGTCTTCGTTTTTCAAATCCGTGTGAAGCATCAACTCTTTCAAGTGATTAATGAGAATGCCTGCGGCTCCTTGAACCATAGACTTTGGTTTGCCCGTTGTCCCCGACGAAAACATGATGTACACAGAGTGATTGGCGGGAAGCTGCTCAAAGCGCAGCACGGGTTGACTTTCTTTAGATACGAGATCTTGGTAGAGGACAGAGTTAGAAATCCAGCTGACATTGGGTTTTTCTTGCATGTAAGGAACAACGATGATTTTTTTCAGTGAAGGTATGCCATTAGCTATTTTTTCAATGTTTGGCAAGAAGTCGAAGACTTTGCCCTTGTAAGGATAACCGTCAACCGTGAATAGGACTTTGGGGTCGATTTGACTGAGGCGGTCAAGAACCGCGGTTGGACCTAACTCGCTGCCACAAGAAGACCAGACGGCGCCGATGCTTGTGCTAGCAAGCATGGCTATGGCTGTCTCCATCAGATTAGGCATATAAGCAGCGACTCGGTCTCCAGGAACAACTCCTATCTCGTGTAGTGGCTTAGCCAACCGTGCCACAGAACGGAATAGCTCTGCATAAGTGATTGCGGTTGATTTCTGGGTTTCTGCTTTGAAAACGAAAGCCAAATGGTTGTCTCTGTGTCTTAGGAGGTTTTCGGCGAAGTTTAGTTTTGCGCCGACAAACCAGTTTGCGCCTGGAAATTTGTTCAAGTCGTCAACAACCATGTCATATTTGTGTGAGGTTTTTATCTCGCCGAATTCCCACATGGCTGCCCAGAAGTCTGTTATGTTTTCGATAGACCACTTGTACAATTCATTGTAAGAGTTGATTTGGAGACCGTGCTTTTTGTTGACAAGATTGATGAAGCGGGTTATATTCGCCTGTTTTATGCGTTCGTTAGAAGGTGTCCAGAGGGGTTTTCTCATCCATTCTCACACTGCTGTTGTGCTGAGTAGAAAGCTTAATGAATGATTATTAAAGCATTAACGTTGTGTCGACGAGTGTTTTTCGGAAGAAGAAGGAGAACAACGAAGCGTCTTCATCTTCTACCAGAAGTTGATGAACACGACTTGCAAAAAGAGCTGATCGTAATCCTCATTCATTTCTAATGCAGCTTTCTACACGACCTTTTCCATTTCTTACTTCGATAGTAGGATGAAGAAATTCACTGTTGCTCAAGGCATTTTTATGCAAGTGTTCTTATATGCAAAGTCATTACTTCATTAATCCCTGATGACCTCGCCAACAAAGCACAGACCCATCGCTAAAGCCTGGCTCGAATTCAGAGGCGAACCCTTAATTGGGAAAGGTGGAGCGAACATACTTCAAGCGGTGAAGACGGAGAAGTCCATATCTAAAGCCGCCAGAAAAGTTGGCATGTCGTACCGATACGTTTGGAATTACCTTGCTCGATTGGAGAAGGCTTTGGGTGAGCCCATTGTGGAAACTTTTAAAGGGGGTAAACAAGGTGGGGGAGCTAGACTAACCGAGCTAGGAGAAAGCTTGTTAAAAGAGTATAGACGAGTGGAAAGCTACGTGGGTGAGGTCTTAGAAGATAAAGAATACTGGGTGGCAGCAGGATTGAAAATCAGTGCGAGAAACAGGTTGAAGGGCGTGGTTAAAGGCGTAGAGAAGGGCGACATAATAGCCAAAGTCAAACTCGAAGTGTCGGCACCAGCGGTCATAACAGCACTTATATCACGGGAGGCAGTCGATGACCTGAACATAAGAGTGGGCGACAGAGTCGAAGCCGTGATAAAGGCAACCGAGGTTATGATAGCCAAGGAAAAGTAGAGCAGCGCGAGGAGACGTCTCCCGAAATCTTCCCTTTTTTCTGGTTCGGGCTGTGTGTGTTCTTGAGTTGTTGAACATGCAAGACTGCAGTGCTTAACTTCCCCTTCTCGGTGTTAGTGTCGGGTTGTTCTTAGTAACACCAGCAACAAGCTTCTAGGGTTTGGGGTTCAAATGGGGAAAGTATCGACCTTCAGTAAAAAATGTCAGCCTTCGACTACGTATCGATATGAGGTGTATTTTCCTGCTGTTGGGCTGTCTCGTGTTATGCGTACGATGTCGCCGGGTTTGGCTCCTATTGCCTTTGCGCCTGGGTCTGATGCTTTCAGTCTGGGCAGTTGGTAGGGTTGGACGCGGTATTCGTTGAGTAGTTTTTCTCTGTCTTCTTGGGGGAGGATTTCGTGTTTGGGTACCAGTGTGTGGCTGAAGATGTTGAATGATGGGAATATGCGTGGGATGAGTTCTATGCTTCTTCTTGCGTGTGCTTTTGCTGCTTGGGTGAATCTGCCGCTGGTTACGAGTATGGCTTTTTCTACTTTTTCGTCTTTCATGATTTTTTTCATTTGGTTTGTTGCTTGGACGCCGACTGTGCCCTGTGTGGGTAGGCAGTAGATGAGTAGTTTTTTTGTTTGGGGTGTTTTGACTATGAAGCTGGTGCTGTTGTCTTTGTGTTTTTTTCTGGTTATGAGTTTGTAGCCGCGTAGTCCGATTAGGATTTGGGCTTTTCGTTCTTCGATGGTTTCTGTGGCGCTCATCAGGTGGCAACTCCTTGTTTAGATTAAAGCGTTGTAGTCAAAGATAGGTAGATAACCCTTAAACTTTATGGTGTGTTCGTGGATTGTTGCCTTATGCTACAGAGGGAGTGTTAGGTGAGCATTGTTGAATTTCAAGGGAAGTGTGTGAACAGAAGTAGTTGAACACGGAAACGCAGACTGTTCGTTCGCTTTCAGTGTGCGTGTTGAAGATGAATACGACCGTGTCATCATCACCAAGTACGTATTTATGGTGTTCCTTCCGCATTGGAAGACTACTATCACCATATTCAGCCTTTCGCTTCCTAAAGTTCAATGTTTTTCCGTCTAGTTCTGATTAATTCAAAGACTTCTTTCTTAACCATGAAGAGAGGCAAACAATAAAGCTTAAGCAGAGGCATAAGCAACTTTGTTTCGATAAAAATGTCTTCCTTATCATCATTTACTGAAATGAAATTGAAGCTGACATTAAAAGACCCAAGAGCTGTGGAAATTGTCAAGAGTATTCCGATCAAGCGGCGTGATGAGATTATAGAAAAATACATCATTCTTGGAGAAATGGTGGTCTCTCACGCCTCAATAAGCACACGAAAAGAGACAGTTGAAGACTTCTTTGAACCTCTCAGAACAGATATTGAGACGATAAGACAACAACTAAGGCTAATCGTTCCCACTATCGCAACTCCAACAAAGAAAGGAGAAGCTACAGTTGAAACTGTCTTCAACAGTCTTAAAGAACACTTCATGGATGATTCGTTTGAAGATGTCTCAAGAATAGGTAAATACACAGATATTCTTGCCACAACATCTGATACAAAGACTCCCATTCTGATTGAACTCAAAGATTACAGTGGCACAGTTCCTTCCGAGGAAGTTGAGAAGTTTTGGAGAGACATCGAAAGACGTGGAACTAAATATGGAATCTTTGTGTCAATGCGCTCTGGAATAACGAAATGCTCCAGTTGCATTAGTGTCAAAACTGAAATGAACAAAACAGCCGTCTTCGTAAACAACAGCGAACTTAACTGGTCTGGGCATCTGTTCGCCTATTATGTCGTTAAGAAGATAGCCGAACTCGAATCTATCAAAAAGAAGGAACTAAAAGGAGAGGCAATCAACAAAATCATTGCCAAAGTCAACAACCATGTTCTCGAACTTCAAAAGAACGTTGAATCCATTGAAAATATTCAGACCATTGCAGACAGTGTTAGAACAACTTGTCAGAATAGACTTAGTGACCTGATTAACCTGTCAAACACCCTAAGAAGAACCATGAATGAGAAAATTGATGAGATTTTTGAAGATATAAAGAAGGTAAAGATTTGATGAAAACTCTATGTCCATTCTTCAAAGAAAGTTGTCATGGCAATGAGTGTGTTATGTGGAAAAGTGAAGAGTGTCTTCTTGTGGCGTTCCTTCAACGCATCCAAGAAGGTGCTCCAATTCCAGAGGCAAACATGTCCTCATCAGAAGAAGACATCGAAAGCAGAAGGCTGATTCTTCACAGAGAGGAAGCAGAAGTTCCAAAGTGGCTGAAGACATCAACACCTGAGGAAATTGCCATAGAAATGTTAGAGTTCAAGAAGAAGGAATTCCCAAAAGAGGAGAAGGTAAGTTTTCATACTCTCTCTCGTTTCTTTTGGCAAAACAAAGGTGTCCATAGATTCCTTCTACCTCCTGAAGTTGAGTTGAAGGTAGAGCGAGCTGACTCTCTAGCTGAGAGAGAAATCACTAGGCGAGAAGAAGCACAGAAGAAAAAGCGATTGTCTGAGGAAAGGGAAGAACTCCCTTCATTAGTTAGTCAATGCGTAGATTGGGCTAGACTCAATAGCTTGAATAGGCTCACTCTTTCAGATGTGGACACTTACGTTATGGAAAAGAACCTCGACATTCTTAATGAGACAAAGAGAGCCTTGTATGCAATGGCGAATGTTAAGCTGAAATCTAAGAAATAATTCTCCACAAATTCAGCAGAACCGTGATAAAAACAACCTTCTTCAGAGCCTAAGGTTAAGGTTATGATTCCTATAAATGAGCCATTAGAAACCTCAAAATGTAAAAAGCGTGATAAGGTTATAGCAGTCATTCTTATTATTTTCAGTTGGCACTCCGAGTAATCTCTATCCCGTCTTTCGTGCAACTTAAATATGCGCTGTCCTCTCTATCTGCAATGAGCCATATGAGATAGAGGAGAACCCCGCCCTATGGTTGTTGAAGAAGAGAAAGAAGAATCATTACCGGAAGAGAACAAATACGAACGACTAGAAGACCTACCCGGAGTCGGACCAGCCACAGCACAAAAACTCCGAGAAATGGGCTTCAACACAGTAGAATCACTCGCAACCGCCACCATCAAAGAACTAGAACCAGCGGGCATAGGCGAAAAAAAAGCCCAAGACATGATCAGCGCCGCAAGGTCCACACTCTCACTCACATTCATACGCGCAGACGAACTCATGAAAATGCGCCAAAACGTCATGCGCCTAACAACCGGCAGCAAGGCAATAGATGAAGTCTTGGCTGGCGGCTTAGAAACCCAAACCATCACCGAATTCTACGGCGAATACGGAAGCGGCAAAAGCCAACTCTGCCACCAAATGTGCGTAAACGTACAGCTACCCATAGAACGCGGCGGACTAAACGGAGGCGCCCTATACATCGACACAGAGAACACATTCAGAACCGAACGCATCGTCCAAATGGCAAGACACCTGGGCTTAAACCCCGAAGACGTCGTCAAAAACATCGTCTTCGCAGAAGCATACACATCCGACCACCAGATGTTCCTCCTAGAAAACGCCGACAAAATCGTCAAAGAAAACAACATCCACCTCATCGTCGTTGATTCCCTAACAGCCCACTTCCGCAGCGAATACCTAGGCAGAGAAATGCTAGCTGAGAGACAGCAGAAACTCAACAAACACATGCACCGACTAATACGCCTAGCACGCGCCTTCAACGCCGTAGCCATAGTGACCAACCAAGTAATGGCTAAACCCGACGTATTCTTCGGCGACACCGTTCATCCGGTGGGCGGACACATCGTGGCACACACCAGCCACACTCGAGTTTTCCTGCGCAAATCATCGCGTGGACCCACCCGCATCGCCCGCTTAGTCTCCAGCCCCTACCTGCCAGAGGGCGAACGCGTCTTCAAAGTAACCGAGAACGGCGTCGAAGACATAACCGAAGAGGACCAGCAGGGAAGGCGTTGACCAAACCCATCCCCAAAATCTACGCCACACGATTCTTCCAACTCGTAACCTCCAGACAATTCGCCGAAGCCGAACGCATTCTCGAACGCGTCAAACAAAAAATGCACGTCAGCGAACGCAATCGAGGATATTTTCAAGCACTATACGGCATGCTCCAAACCCAGAAAAACACCGACCGACACGCGTTCCTCCCAAGCTTGGACGTAACCAACAAGAAACAGCTGAAAAAGTATAGAAAAGAATTCCTCAACCACGTCGAAAGCCGCCTCCACGACGAATACGACCGCGGATTCTTCGAAGCATGGGCAGACTACATGAAAATCCTACCCAAGATAGAGGCACCGGCTACACCAGTCTTTAACAACACAAACAAGAAAGCTACCACCGAACAGAAAGAAGCAGAAGCAACCGAAGCCAAGACGGAAGAAGAGACCGAAACCACGATAGAAATTAAAGACCGAGAGACTGCGGTTGAATCCAAAAAGGAAAAAGAACCCCCGACAGCCTCAGGTCAAAGCCTGCTGGTAGATTTCGCTGAATAGGGCTAAATTTTTCAAAAAAGTAAGGCTGCACGTTTTTTGAAAGTTGTTTTGGTTTTGGATAAAAGCGTGAAGGCTCTGTTGGAAGGCATGATGCAGAAAGCGTGAAACATATCTAGTTCTGCTTCATTGATTTTCCTTTAGAGCGCCCAACCGATGCCCACAAACCTCCCCGTAGTCGCCAAGAAAAAATGGAACGAGGCTTCATTAGCCAGGACACCGCAGGAAAAAGTGGTCAAGCTACAAGAGTTCTTAAGCCTCGTGCCAAAGCACAAGGGCACCGAGAAGCTCTGCGCCCAAGTGAAAACCAAAATAGCCACCCTGCGCAAGGAGATCGAGGAGAAGAGGCGCCAGAGAGCGGGACGCGGCGGACCAAGATTCTTCCTCGAAAAAGAAGGCGCCGCACAAATCATTCTTTTGGGACCAACCAAGGTGGGTCGAAGCAGCCTCTTAACCGCCGTCACAAACGCCAAAACCGAGGTTTCAGACTATCCCTTCACCACAAGACAACCCGTGCCCGGCATGCTACAGTTTGAAGACCTTCAATTCCAACTCGTTGAAGCGCCTGCCCTTGTTAAGGGTTCCTCCGAGGGCGGAACATTGGGACTACAAACATTGGGATTGGCGAGAAATGCAGATGGGCTCATACTCATGGTCGACCAGTCCACCAACGCCGCCGACCAATTAATGATGATTCTGACTGAATTAGAGAAGGCGCGAATCTTGACTCAAAAACCACGGGCGAGGGTTGAGATTGAGCGCAAACACGTCGGTGCTGGCTTGCGCATCATTATTTTTGGCAGGTTGATAAACTGCAATCTGCATGATGTTGAAGACATGCTGAAGGGCTATCGCATATTAGACGCTACGGTGAAGATTTATGGTGAGGCCACGCTTGACGATGTGGAAGACGCAATTTTCGAGAGCACCATATATCGACCAGCCATCGTGGTTGCCAACAAAGCAGACGCAGATGAGGCGGCGAGCAACCTGAAAGAGTTGAAACGATTCTTAGCCGACCAGTTGCCCATTGTTCCAGTTTCCTGCCAAACAGGGATGGGACTCGAAAAACTGGGTGCCGAAATCTTTAGAGTGCTCGAGATAATTCGCGTCTACACTAAAGAGCCGAATGACCGAGAACCGTCAAACAACCCATTTATACTGAAAAGGGACTCGTCAGTTGCAGACTTGGCTAGGCAAATACACAGCGACTTCATAGAGAGATTCGCTTTCGCCCGTGTTTGGGCAAAACGTCTTGCGTTTAGTCCACAGAAAGTTGGGTCATCCTTTGTTTTAAGAGACAAGGATATAGTCGAACTGCACACAAAATAGGAAATAAAGTTTCTAACGTGACGAACGGGCTATTCTCTCTATTTCATTGCGCTTTGACACCGCGTAGCTCTTGACTTCCTTGCTCGCCGCCAAGATCAGTTCCTCGGCTAAGCACTCTTCTAACGTGCGGGGGTTGTTCAAAGTTGTCTTTCTTGCGCCTTCTGTAAGTAGTCTGAGAGCCACGTCGACGCGACGTTGAGGAGCTACATCAACTGCCATGTGATAGACTATTCCACCATAACTGATTCGTGTTGTGTCCTCGCACGGCGCGCTGTTCTCTACAGCCCTAACCAAGACATCGACAGGGTTTTGTCCCGTGCGCAGGTTGATTAATTCGAAGGCGTTTTTCACCACGTTAACGGCTCTCTCCTTCTTTCCCGCCGCCCTCCCAGGTCTCATCAGGTTATTTACCAAGCGCTCAACTACATTGACCTCGGCTTTGCGGAATCTTCCGTGTTCGTGTCTGCCCATGCTGTGGGGAGTGAAAATTGGTTGGAGCGAAACATACCGTTTCAAACCCAAGTCCTTGACCTCGATGCCGCTAAAAGACCACTTGCCAAAAAGCTTGACTTCCGCGACAACCTGTTTGCTCAAGTCGTTTCTAGCCCTCACTCTAGCGCATGGGTTTCTCCTTCTTGCCTAAAACCAGCTGTTTGAGAGAGACACCGTTTATCGTGACAACCTTCCATCTGACGCCTGGGATGTCGCCCATGCTCCCGCCACGTGAACCACCGATTCCCTCAATAATCACTTCATCGTGTTCATCGACCACGTTTAGGGCGCCGTCACCTGGCAGAAATGCGGTGATGACTCGACCGTTTTTGATGAGTTGGGTGCGCACGCATTTTCTTATGGCGCTGTTGGGCTGCTTGCTTTCAACACCCACTTTTTCTAGGACTATTCCTCTTGCCATTGGTGCACCGGTCAAGGGGTCGGATTTGATGTCGAGTCTTAGTAGGCGCCGCTTGAAGTATCGGTCGCTCCAGCGGAACTGCTTCCGACGCTCCACTAGCTTACGCGCCGCGAACTCGCCAGTGGTCTTGGAACCCATGTTTCTTTTTTACCTCGACCTTAACCATAAAACACAACAACTAATATTTAAGCGATAAGCAGAACCACAAAAAGATATGAAACCATTTTTCATCGGACGTTCCTAATGCTCTTTGCTTCTTTTGCGGTAAGCCCAACCAATTATCAGCCCAGCTGCGATGACAACAGCAATTGCGGCGATATACTGCCATATAATAAATGACTCCTGCGGGTTCACTGTCAAGTCTACCAGATAGCTTGTTTCTTGAAAGCCCCCAATGAAGGCGGAGGCTCTTATCTTATATTTTCCCTCTCGAGTTGGTCGCCAATCCTGTTTGTAGTTTCCCTTGTTATTTGTTTTCTCGATCGGTAAAGCATGCCACTCTGTTTCAGCCTCAAGCCGATACTGAATTGTTACGTTAACGTTTGCTTGAGCTTGAGCTAGAAATCCGCTTATGTTAACGTTTTCGCCCAAGGTTACTGTTGAGGGTGATATGAAAACGTGAATAGGACCAAAGACCCCGCTCATTGAAGTGTGGGTAATAGGCGATGAGACACCACCCGGTGGGGGTCTGTCAGCAAGTCTAGTTTCAAGCGCTAATCTTGTGTTTCCTCTATTTTTGACGTTGAATGTGAGTCTGACAAGGTTTCCGCTGCCGTTAAAAGAAGCCGCGGGAGCAGATGATGACGCAGCGAGCACGTACTTGCCTTGCCCTTGAATCGTCTCGTTTTGGTACAGATTGATGGGAGCGATTCCTGGAATCTCGTGCAGAACTCCATCGGGATGGGACTCGATGCCTAACCGAACATTTACGCCAACGATGTTAAGAACCGAGGCATTCCAAGAAACTGTTACTTCAAGCCCGTATAGATTTTGGACATCTGTGACGGCGATGCTTGCGGTGAAAGTGCCACCCACAAGTGCCGCATTGGCGTATGGTTCCACCTTTACTATAGTATCAGGAGATGCGACAGCCCAATTCATCATAGCTACCGTGAGAATCTCGAAGAATGCTATCCATAAAAAGATTTTTTTGATCAAGAATAGGCTAGGTTTCAATTAGAATCTCTCCTTTTCGTCTTCTCCAATTCTTTAGCTTCTCCGACTAACATTACTACTTTTTCCCTTCCCTTCTCTTCTCTCTTAATTTTTCCTTCGCTTTCCATTGTTGCAAGAAGCTTGCTGGTTTTTGACCTTGAAAATCCACACTGGTCGGCGATGGTTGATTGGTATAGGCTTCCACCTGCACCTCTAAGCATTCGAACGACTTTTTCTTCGTCATCTTCTATTCCAGCAATGCTAGGAGGTGCAGGTGCTCCAGCGCGTACGATTTCTTTCATCTCTTTCTTCCTTAATCTAAAATAATAGAAACCTATGGAACCTGCTCCGACAAGGGTGATTAAGCCTCCAATTATGAACGCATTTTCTTTTATAATATCGATGGGTTCAAAAGTCGCTTTTTTTCTTAGGGTAATCCTGGGCTCTCCCGTTCCAAAGTCCTTTACTCCATACCATGTAAGCGTCTGGTTTGAGTCTGCATGGGGACTTGGAGAAACGCCTTCAACCAAGTAGTTTGAAGGATAGATTATGTTTACCCTGCCGTCCCCATAGAGAAATAAACCCGACACCTCGAACACGTCGCCTATTCTAACCCGTGAGTTTTCGGTCTCTGCGAATTCGCTCCAATAAAACTGGTATTTCACAAGGCTGTAATTGCCTGAGACGCTAGATATCATAACAAAGGAGCGATCTTCAACAGTTATATTCATTCTGCCCGTTCTTTCCTTAGCTGCGTTAACCAATGACTTTACGTTTTTGACGAAGGTATCACTGAAATACGTTGGGTCTGAAAGCTGCCTAAACTCTGCTTCATCTTCTCCCTTGACAAATCTGTGTTCAATTATCCATTTGGCGGAGCCGTCTGCTTGTACTTCAATTGTGTATTCGCGTTGATAGACCGCGCTTACCGTTCCAGAAAGCAGCAAGGCACTAACTAACGCGAGAAGAAAAAATGCAAAATAGCCCTTCACGACGTCTGCTCTCCATTCAAATTGGAGCTTTCGCTTTACTTAAACGCTCTCCTATTAACCAAGAGGAATTAAACGAGCTTCTTTGCATTGCAAGGTCTTTAGTCACGTCATTATGGGGCTGTTTTGCCGTAGTTTTTGAGCAACCAGAAGACATCTACATAATTGACTCTGTTATCAGGCGGAGCAGGCGGATTTGATGTGCTGCCGGCGAAGTCAAGGTTGGGGTTCCAGTTAGGTTTGGTTGGATCCGAGCCGTAGGCTTTCAGCAACCAAAACACGTCTATGTAGTTGACACTGGCGTCTGGAGGATCAGGCGGAGTGGTCGTGCTCCCAGCTACATCACACGGAATGGACACTACAACTGCGCCGTTCAGATATATGTTGTCTTCAGTGTTTGTCTCGCCTGAAACAGGCTCAGCGTAAGCGCTTATGATGTATTTGCCTTTGGCTACACTTGTTGTATCCCATGTAAGTACGACTATAATGGAGCTTCCATTTGCCAGCGTGATTGTTTCTATTGCTATTGAAGTTGAGTTAGCGTAGATAGCTACGCCGAAGGTTTCTGTGTAGCCGCCTTCATTTGTGATAACTGCTTTAATGGGCAGAGTGAAGCCTTGTCCAACCACGGTTTTAGCGGCAACTGTTATTATGGCTATATCGGGTGGCGGCGTCCATGGGTTTATGAAAGGATATCGGTCTTGATTGTCTGCGTCAATAGTGTATGGTATGTCGCCTATTCCGTCCCCGTTTGTGTCTGTGCCTGTATAGTCGCTCCAGAAGTTGCCTCCGTTTGGATATCCGTCATCCCAAGTGTTGGTTGACACGTCACCATAGACTTGAATTGTGTTATCGATGAAGTTGTTGTGATAGAAGGTGTTGCCACTCGAATACCATAGGAGTGTGCCGTATTCAATGTTGTTGCTTATTGCGTTCCCGATAAATGTGTTATTGCTGGATTCACCTATGTAGATGCCACGCCAATTATTGGTTATTATGTTTCCTGTGAGAGTAGTGTTGTTGGAGTAGGCTAAATAAACGCCGACCCAAGCACCTTGTATCGTGAACCCGCTAAAGTAAATGTTATTTGCGGCTATGTAGACGACTTCGCCGATTCCTTGACTGTCGATAATGGTGGTGATGGAGGTTTCTCCTATGAGCGTCAAATTATTCTTGTTTATTCTTATGTTCTCGTTGTAGATCCCTGCATCGACTATGATGGTGTGTCCTTCTATTGTTTCGGGCGCATTTATTGCTTCTTGGATTGTTGCATAATCCCGACCCGTGTTGATGTTATGAACTGGTAGTGCAGGACTAACCAGTGTTACACTATGTGATGCGTTAATCATGTTGAATAGGAGGACCAATAGCAATATCGCTAAACTTGTTCTCGCTTTTATTGCATCGGTCATCCAACGTTTGAGCATGTTTATAGCGCTCCACAATTTAGGTTTTCTCTCAGTCTCTTTTGTTGTTTTCCTTTGCAAGGAAAAAAAGGGAAACTGGGGGGGAAGCACAAGTTTGTGCCTTCTTAACCTGTGCTTACGATCACGACGATGCCCATTTTTTCGTTGGGGTTGCCGTAGGGGCCTGCGACGAATTTGAGCATTGCTTTAGATACTTTGACGGTCACTGTCATTGTTATGGTCTTTTTATCCCAGGTGACGTAGCCGGAATCGATCATTTTGTAAGCTTTCATATCTTGCCGGTATATGGCTATTACTGGATAGAATTCAACAGTTTCTCCGACGAGCGTTTCGACATCTTCTTTCATCTGCGGTCTGGTTGGAATTTGTATGGATGCCTTCGCAGTGCTTTGGGATTCTAACCAGTCTACCTCTTCAAGGAGGATTCCTGTGATTTGGTGGCCATAGTTGTCTTTTGCATCCCAATTTATCGTGAGCGTATTGGTTGCCAGGTCTTGCTGGAACTTGATGAATCCTTTGATTGGACCCGCATACGAGTATCCGTACGTTTGACCCGCAGTGAGTGTAACCACTCTGTTCGGGTTCATGAAGTAGTACCACCAGGAGCCCCATTGGTCGTTTATGTTGAGCCAGTGTCGTAATGTGTAGGTTTCAGGGGTCACAACAATTTTGGCTGCGTCTTGGAAGGTGCCCACGAACGGCCACAGTATTGGAAGAGCATTCTTTTGTAGCCATGTTACGCCCACATGTGGCATCTGACTAACAACGTAGGAATCTAGCCTTGAATTTATCACTGCTTCGGTCCATGAATGTGGCTCATATATTATTGACATATCGTTGTCTATCTTCAAGTCTTTTTCTAGGAGATACTGGTATCCATTTGCTGATTTTTCACCCTTGTAGACGAAGAGGTACATGTCAACAACAGACGCTGGGGAATCGAAAACTAACTTGCCGTTGGCGTCGGTTGTGCCGAACTTCTTGAATTTCCATCCAGGTTCTGGTGTGGGCACATCTGAATACTTGAATATCCATTCTTTGCCAGGACCCAAGCCTATGATATCGCATGCCTTTAGTTCGTTCTGGCCGTCGTTGTCAGTGTCTCCGATGACTGTGCCTGAGAGCAGTCCAGATGTCTTAGTTATCGTTGCCTCTTCAGCATAGTCTGTTCCTGTCCATGATATGAGGTGTACGTAGCCGCCTCCAGCGACGAATTCATTCTTTCCGTCGTTGTCGGCGTCGCCTATGGCTACGGCTTCTATGATGGAAGGTTCGGCAGATCCCCAGTTGTACTCCCATACTTTCTTATAGGCGCTACCGTCCCATTCGACTAGGACTGCTGCTGCTCCATAATATCCTCCTACGTTGTTTCCAATGCCGATTTCTGGTGTTCCGTCTCCGTCAACGTCTCCAACGGTGACTCCGTAGTGGGTGCCACCGCCTATGGGGTCCATGTAGACTGGCTCGTACGTCCAATATGTACCTTGCCAGTTGAGTACCCATGTTCCACCGTTGTACGAAGAGCTATATGCTAGGCTTACTATGACCTCTGTCTTTCCATCATTGTCAGTGTCTCCGCTCCAGAGCATCATGGCTTCGTACCAAGTGTACCAAGGATGCAGCCACTTGACTTCTTCGACGAATTTGCCCGTTGTTTTATCCCAGCCGAGTGCTATGACGTGGGCGTCCCATGTGGCTCCCCACGGAGCATTTGCAACGAGCACTTCTTTGAAGCCGTCGTCGTCATAGTCGCCTGCATACACGTCAAAGACGAAGCCGCCATACCAGTGGTCAAGCTTTGTAAGCGTTTTACCGTCCCACTTGTATGCCGTTACTCCATCGCTTGCACCGTCGTATACCCATGAAACGACCAGTTCTAGTTTTCCGTCTCCGTCAAGGTCCAACATGGTTGCTCCAGACGGCGTGCCGCCGCCTTCATTCCAGCTGTACTTTTCCACGTATGTACCAGTTGCGGGGTCGTAGTTTAGGATGCGAGCGTAACCAGGTGTTATGTATAGTTCGTAGCCACCGACTACGACCTCATTAATGCCGTCTCCGTCTAGATCACCGATTGGCTGTGCAAACTGTGAGTGGCCGTAGCCACCATAGGCTTTGCTCCACTGTTCCTGCCATCCTGGCCCGCGATACGTTCTATAGTAGCCGTAGACATCTGCTCCTGCAAGTGGCTGGTCGGTGGAGAACTCTGTTGCCTTTACTTCAATTATTGGTGGTCTTACTCTAAAGGTGGTTGTCAAGTGTTGGACTTTGACGGTGTATGTTCCAACATCAAATTTAGATACTGTCCATGATCGATAAGTGTATTCTCCAGGCGCTAATGTAACCGTTGCTGTGCCCTCGAGTGTTGTGTCAACGTACATTTTGACCGTGTATGTGTCTGCTACCCATCCCACGTTCTTGATGCCAACGGAAGCTTCGACTGGATACTTCCACATGGTTACTTTCGGCTCAACCTTGAGGTCCCATTTGACGAACTTTGCGTGAGGCACCGCAGCTTTGGCGGACCAGCTCAATGAGTTGAGGAATACTGTTTTAGTGTCGTCGGTCCAGTAGCTAACGTCATTGTAATAGTTGACTGCGTGCATTGGTAGTAATACCCACTTGTTGCCTGTATCCCTTGTGACTTTCATTATGCCCTTATAATAAGAGTCGTATATGTAGTCGTAGTCTCCGTAGTAGTAGTATCCAACGGTCGCCACCGATTTTACCGTGCCGACGCCTGGGATGTAACCGTCTGGGCGCCAGTCATAATACCATAGGTACATCTTGTAAGGGCTCGACTTGTCATGGACGATTTTGTCCCAGTAGTTCCATCCAGGTAAGATGTCGCTGTCCGTGCCTGGATACACTCTGTGGTAAGTGTACTCAGCCCAATATGCGTAGTTGTAGTCGTATCTGTAGTATGGCCAAGTGTAGCCGTCTGGCGTGTAGAGATACTGGTTAAGCAACCAGCCTCCCGTCTGATAGTACGAGTAGCTTTGGTCAAGCCACACTACACCTACGCCGTTAGAATCTGTTGTGCTAACGAAGTTCGCGAACGTGGAATAGTCTACCCATCCCCAGTAGCCAGGCCAGTTCACAACGATAGTCTGGTAGTTTGGTATATCGGCAATGACATCTCCCATTCTATTGTACGAAGTAACCATGTATCCTTTTTGTTCCAAGAAGCTTGTTATCGCGTTGTTATAGTCGCCGACAACCGCAACGGCAGGAGGTTGCAGCAAGTAGAAATTGACTGTGGTGGTTGCTCCTTCCGAAACCACTACGCCCGTTACTGTCTGACCCTTGAACCCGTAGGCTGAGGCTTTGAAGTCATATGTGCCTGGTGGAATTGCAATATTGTAGTAGCCGTCAGCGTCGGACATATCTTCGACTGGAACAGGAGTCCCTAGAGCCTCTACTTTGGCTCCTGGAATTCCGATTCCGGTGGGCTCGAAGTACACATAGCCAGCCAAGTAACCAGGCGGCGCCATTTTCATCTGAACATCAAGTGTTGTAAATTGGTCGGGATTGACAACTACGTTGGTGACTGTCTGAGTGTAATAGCCGAATCTCGAGAAAGTCACGTCATACGAGCCTGGCTGAAGGCGTATTTCATAGCGCCCACTTGCATCTGTGTAGACAGCGCGAGTGCCTACTTCTACTTTTGCCTTGTTAATCGGTGCCCCGGTGTCAAAATCGGTTACTCTGCCCACGATGCCTTGTGGGAGAGCCACCATCCATGTTGCTTCAAATGCATCTATTCTACCCCACCCATACCTTGTGTCTGGCTTTTCGGGATAGTAGTAATTGTACCATACAGCTGTGTCCTCCAGCGCCTCTCTAATCTCGTCCGGATTGAGTGTTGGGTTCCCTGATAGCATCAGAACGGCTGCTCCGGCGGTGTGGGGCGTTGAAAAGCTTGTCCCTGACCAGTACCAGTACTGATTCCCAGGGATCGGAACTATGACATTGTCGCCTGGAGCTGAAACCTGTGGCTTTAGCCATTGGTCAGGCCACCAGTCAGGCGCTGTAGGAAAGTTTGCTTTGTAGATCCATCCGCCGCTGCTAAAGCTTGCCACGTAGTCGTTGATGTCTGTTGCTCCAACTCCAATGACATCGTAATAGTCGCCGGGACTGCGGACTGATCCTTCACCCTCGTTGCCGGTGGCGAAGAATGCCGTGTGTCCAGCAAAATACATGTTCTCGGTGGCTTCAATCAACACGCTCTGGTATCCACCACCACCCCAGCTGTGGCTGCTGACCCTTGCCATAGGGTAGGTGTTGCCATATGCATCATAAGGCTCAAGAACCCACTGCAAGCCAGCTAACACCTGAGGCCAATATCCACTGCCTCCAGGTAGGGTTAGCGAATGCATGCCAAGACCTTTGGCTCCCGGTGCCATTCCAATAGCACCTATGGATGGGTTAGCGGCGTCACCAACAATTAGCCCATAGGTTGCTGTTCCATGAACCCATGTGTCGTGTGGAACAGACCCACTGACCCAGTTGCCATCGGCATCAAACTCCGACCAGCCACCTGGGTAAGTAGGGTCTGTAGGATCGGCTGTGAACATTGTGTCAACCAAGTCCTGATGGGTTATGTCTACGCCCGTGTCGGTCGTTGCGAATTTGATGTCCTCGCCCGTTAGTCCCAGTGTCTCCCACACTTCGGGAGCTCTCACTCTCTCTATGTTCCATGTTGCTGTTGCTGAAGTTGGAGAATCAATCTGCTGCCCAATTTCGTCTTCAGGCACCGTTACTTTGAAGTCCATGAGCACCTTCTGAACAGTTGTGAGCGTTGCCAATTCCCTAATGGTGTCCGCGTCAGCCTTAACCAATATCAAGTTCTCGAGCCAGAAAGTGTTAAGGATCTGCGCATCCTTCTTTTGTAAAAGATAAGTAATCACTGGCTCCTGAGTCCTTTTAGCTTCCGCCTTGAGCGTGCTGATGACGGCGTCATGATTGAACTTGATGGGTTCAAGAACTGGGTTCCACGCAACCTTAACA
>Ga0315314_1001443_pt1 | contig 21519 bp, 18 predicted proteins | sample TDP9_MG_FD_203631 | JGI IMG/M metagenome (GOLD analysis project Ga0315314, IMG submission 203631) | Freshwater sediment microbial communities from Lake Towuti, South Sulawesi, Indonesia - TDP9 | ecosystem: Environmental > Aquatic > Freshwater > Lake > Sediment | place: Indonesia: South Sulawesi... | reverse complement strand
GCGAAGAAAACTTGCATTGGCATACGTGCCGTTTTATCTATCGTATTTTCAAGCTGGAGCCCAACGAAAATACGTGGTTTATCCACCTTCAATCGCTGGCACCATGAAAGCCATAACCAAATTTAAGGGCATGCTGGGCTTGTCGAAGGTAAGGTCACTGTTTCAGCAGCGGTCTAAGGCTGTGACCAACGTTTTGAATCAATTGATTACCCTAATTGAACGTGACCCAGTGTTTAAGAGAGACATTCACGACGCTGGGGTGCACGCCAACATCTTGCAAACCAGGGAGTCTCGTGGAAGAATAAAGAAGGGCCTCGAAGACCTGCGAAACGAAGAGTGGATATCCACCAACGAGGTTCAAACTCTCAGTGCCTCGCTAAAAACCTCTAGTCCTTAAACTGCGTACGGATTTCCTTTCTCGACGATTTTGACGTCTAAAAGCTCAAATAACTTTCTGAAGAGTTCCGGGTATTCGGTGTGAATTGGTATGAGTTGTTTGGGCTGAATCTGATTTATTATCTCTGTCAAGTCCTTGGATGGACAGTGTCCAGACGCGTGTATTTGATGAAAATTCAAACTGAAGTGCCTTAACCAACGGTGCATCACGTCAGCTGTGACATCTTCCTCACTGAAGGGCTCACTCATCGAATGAATAAATTGCCCTCCTTGCGATGGTCTCACATCGATAAGCTCTGTGAACTCAACCAGATCGAGATTGAAGACTAGTCGAGACTGGTTTTCATGAACGAACTTGTAATTCACAGCCCTGTCAAGAAAATCTCTTTCCCACTTGTAGTAGTCTGACTCGACAAACTCGCCCGTTCTCTTCCTCTTCTTATAGAGGAGCACGGTGTCATCCTTCGTAACATCTGGAATTTTGTCTTTCAGCTCCTTGTCGGTCTTCAACTTGCTCAGCAGATAAGCTAGTTTTAGGGGAATCACAAACTTTCTGTTGTTGTTCTTGGCGATTTCGTAGAAGGTTTTGAATCGGTCTATGTCCCGACTGTAGAAAGCCACGATGACCATTTTGTTAGTGTTGGCTACAACCTCGTTACTCTCCGCCTTCACCTTACTCTCCAAATGTATAACTTGACTTTCCTCTGGACACACACGAGTGCCCTCCGAAATCATGGCTACTGGGTCGCTTTCACAGGCTTTGTTGGCGAGTTCTCTAGTCATGTACCCCATTGGTCCATGCAGCCTGAAGTCGCCACTATAAACAATTGAACCCTTTGAAGTGTGAACAATGAACCCATAAGCGCCTGGAACCGAGTGATCAACGTGCACTGGCTCGATTTCCAAGTCTCCAACTTTCACCTTTCTGCCTGTTCTGAACATGTGAAACTTGTGTTCGCCTAGGTCTGTTCTGCCCGACTCTTGCATGGCGTCGATTATCGTTTTTGTGCATTCGCCGCAGTAGATGGGTATGTTTTCATCGATGAATGTTAAGTAGCCCACATGGTCGATGTGAGGATGCGACAAAATCACAGCGTCTATAGAAGGCGACGTGTATTTTAGGCTAGTGTTCTTTATCATCTCTCTTGCGTAAAGCCCATTCAACTTGGGCAATAAATCAAATTCCAAATAATCGCCAGCGCCGTTCACACCTCTAGGCGAGAGGTAACCAGAAAAATATCTATCTTCACCAGCAAATGACATGCCAAAATCCAGAAAAATCCGAGTGTCTCCGTCTTCCACCAGAATTTTGTTCCCTCCGATTTCGTTGACTCCGCCATAAAAAGTGAGCGTTGTTTTCCTCATTTCTAATTCATCTTCCTACAGAGGCTTGATATGACTAATATCACATGGGGTTGAGTGAAGATGCTAAACACCTTGGTGTAACGGGGCGACGCCGCTTTCTTAACTGTTCCTGGGTTGCCTCCTCTCTCAATATAACCTTCTAGAAACCTTTTTGTTAAAAATTCAATTTTGTCTGTGGGCGCAAGGGGTGGAACATAATGCCCAGAATAGTAAAGGAACTCTGCTATGTCCCATGCTTGATTTCTATCTCTCGAAGCCTGCTCTAAATCAACGAAGCAGAGTTCGCCCTCTCTCGTAACGATTATGTTTTCGGGTTTACAGTCGCCTAGACCCACCCCCAAGCGGTGCGCCTCAGCGATTTTTCTTCCAGCCTCTCTCACAAGTTCAAGTTCTTCTTTATTTTCATCTTTTGTTGAAACTATTTTTTTGATGGTTTCAGCCAAGTTTTTGCCTTCCACAAACTCTTGAAAGATTAGACTTTGTTTCAGACTGATGTACAGAATCTTCGGCACAGCAAAGCCCTTGCTCTGCAAGTATTGGTTGATTGCATATTCTCGTTCTAGCCTTGACTTTCCGAGCACAGCGAAAGACTTGGTGCCTAACGACCACAACACCAATGGAAACCATTTGAAGCCAGTCCAATCTTTGAATTTTTTGACCACGATTTTCTGTTCAAGATGATTCCTTTTCAGGGTGAGTTGATAAACCGAATTCAAGACGCCGCCAATCGGTCTTGTTTCAACATTTGAGGCAACTGCGCCCGGAACGCTTCTTCTAACAAACTCCTCAATGGTTGTTGCATCTGAAAGCGGAACTGACCCCAAAGGAGTGGACATAAGCAAATGATTTTTTGAGTCTTCGAGTTGTAGTGTGAGGTCTTCAAATTCTTTAACGTCGGCGTGAGTTCTTGCGTAAAATTCTTCTTCAACGTTAAGGGGTGTCATCATTTTTGGCAGTGCACTGAAAATATGCAGTAGTGCCGCCCGTTGAACAGACCTCAAGAAGATTGGAATTCGAATCTTTCGACTCTTAATTGCATCGATGAATTTGGGTGTAACCTTAACCAGCCCGTTTATGAGGGTTATCCATTTTTCATGCGATAACTCTTCGAAGGCTTTCCTGTAGCCCTTCATCATTGATTCAACATTTTTTTCTTTAAGGTCGTTTCGCAGCATGTTTAGGAACCGATATGCAATTGGTGGAAACAGCTTAGACCGCTGAATCTGCGTCTCATACATGAAATATTCCTGTTTGATAGAGAGTTCATGTGAGAGTTCTGGAAACTCCAAAACTATGCTCTCCAAGAGCTCCCAGATTACTCGTCTTTTCATAGCTATTTCTTGGCGCCACAGGTAATCGCTGTTGATTATTGGCTCATATGGAATTAGGAGTTTTTCCGCGGCGATTTCACCAAGCCAACCAGCAGAAACATCTTTCTGGAAGGCGCCTTGATCCACAACAAGAACAAAAGCGTCTCTTTCGCCTATGGACTTTTTATAGGTCTTTAGCCTAGACCCGAAGCCGCTGAGTACGAGTAAAATGTTCACGTTGCTCTTTTCATCTCCGTATCCACTGATTAAGGGTCCATAAAGGCAAGCAGCTACTATTCGACTGTTACCCGCAAGACTATAGCATAGGTCTAGGAGATGTTCCTTCAAATTGTCCATGGCGATGTGAAGCATTCCCATTTTCCTTTTGCTTGAGGCTTTCGTCATAGTAATTGTTTAAACAAAGATAAATAGCGTTCTCGCATATGCAAAGTTGGGTGCGTAAACGTGACTGCAGATGATGTAAAAAATGAGTTAGCTGAACTGTGCGAGCGAGTTGTTCGCCTTGAAACCAGGCAGGAAGAGGTAAGCAAACGCTTGGACAGCGTTTCCAAATATTTGAAAGAACTCTACGACTATCTCCAGAAACAACAGAGCAGACCCATGTTCTAGAAAAAAGAGAAAAAAGTGGCTTTATTGTGGTGGCGGTGGAGGAGGCGGCTGAGGCGCTGGACCCTGTCCAAAGAAGGCTCTAACGTATGGTCTAAAGAAATACCAAAGAATCAACCCACTTATAATAAGGCCGATTATGCCACCCGCTGGACTTCCAGGAATTGAGAGTAGATTCAATATTAGCGCTATGACGAGCAATATCACGCTGAGGTACCAAGCCCATCCTTTGCCAGTCCACAAGCCATAAGCGGATATTAACGACAGTATTCCAAAGATTGCAAAAACAGCTGCAATCGCCAACGCTATCGCTGTTATCAGCTCGCCTATGTTGGGTATGTATGTGGTAGCGTACGTTTCTATCAAGTCACTCCAAAAACTTCCTGCGGTCGACAATGCGGCGAAGAAGGCTGCAAAGATGAAAAGCAAGACGCCCACAAGAGCTTCCAAGACTGAGATTACCGATATCCCTATTGGTCTTTGAACCATGTTCTTCATTCACCTGCAACTCGGTTTTAAGGCTGTAACTATTTATCTTTTGCCATAAGCTCTTAGCACTTTCAAAGCCTTCGCAGCTTTTTCTGGCAAGTTGTAAACCGGTATGTTAGTATCTCGCAAGACTTTCTGGACCAAAATAAAATCTTCTCCACCCGCTGGGACATCAAAAACAGGCTTACCTGGGTGCTTCTTCGAAGTTTCTGCAACAGCAATTGCATCTTCTGGTTCAAAGAAGCAGGATTTCAGCATGTTTATGACTAGTACTCCGTCTACATTCTGGTCTGACAAAACCTTATCCAAAACGAAGGAGTATCTTTCTCCTCTTGCATCTGCAATTAGGTCAATTGGGTTCACAGCCTCAACGCCTGGAAAACGCTTTTCAATTTCTAGCCGAGTCTTCTCTGAAAGAGTTGCCAGTTTCAGCCCGTTTTTGACAACCGCATCCGCAGCCAATATGGCTGGTCCGCCCACGTTGCTTACGATGACTATGCTGTCTCCGCCTAATGGAGGCTGCTTAGATAATGCCACAGCTGAGTCTAAGAGTTCTTCAACATTTTCAACTCGAATAATCCCTGCCTTCTTGAAGGCGGCGTCAAAGACTACATCCGAACCTGCAATAGATGCTGTGTGAGACAAAGCCCTCTTAGCTGCTTCTTTGGTTATCCCGCCCTTCAAAGCTAAAATCGGCTTGTTTTTCACAACCTCTCCGGCTACTTCAATGAATTCTCGACCTCGTTCGATGCCTTCTATGTAAAGGCATATCACCTTCGTGCTTTTGTCTTCACCCAAGTAACGTAGGAGGTCCACATCGTCAACGTCCAATTTGTCGCCCATAAACGCAAACTTGCTCACACCAACTCCATAATAACAAGCCCAATCGAGAAGGCAGGCGCCAACGCCGCCGCTCTGCGAAACAATCGAAATGTCGCCTCTAGGCGGCATGACATCTCGTTCGAAAGTTGTGTTCAAGCCCTTAACTGTGTTTATGACGCCCATTATTGTGTTGGGTCCCAAAATGCGAACGCCGTATTCTTGTCTCAGATTCGACAGCCGCTTTCGTTGCAGGTTCTTAAATCCGCCTGTTAACAACACAAAGGCTTTGATGCCCATCTCTGCTCCGTTCTGGACCTGTTCTATTGAGTCTCTCGGGGGAAGCATAATAACTTCCAAGTCAGGTGCGTGAAGCAAATCGTTGAGTGTTTTGGCGCCTCTTTTTCCTTCAATGTCCACCACGTGGGTTTCGCCTTTGAAGAATTTGGTCATGTTGTAGATGACGCTGTCAAACATCTTAGGGGAGGTCATCCCGACTTTTTCTCGAATTCTGCTTGACCCAATCAGGACAACGCTTTTCGGTTCGAAGAGGGATTTCAATCCAGTCATTGTAGTTCAACTCTCAGTTGGTGGGCAGCAAGCGACTAGTGGACAGTTATTGTATCTCCAACATTTAATTATTAACAAACATTCCCTGCCCACTAGTGCCTCTGAAGAATCTTCGAGTACGCAAAGAGCGCGAGAAACGCGAATATCACAGAGAAGACGGCTACATTCAATAACATGAGTGGTGAAAAGACATAGCCAGACGAAGCATCGAGCAGGAAGGAACGAATCAGGTCAGAGCCGTTGGTTAAAGGGTTAATCTGCGCAAAGGTCACTAAAGGTCCCAAGCCTTTTGTGGCTAGTATTTGAATTATCGATAACGGGTAGAAGACAGAGCTGCAGAAGAACAGCATGTAGTACACGACTCCCCTAGCGGTCACAAACTTTTCAAAACTCGTGGTTGACACAGCGATTGAAATGCTGACTCCAGAAATTCCAATGGCTAACAATAGTAGCGTTAGCAATATTAGCGATAGTTGAGGCAGAGTTGGAAAACGAAGCACAATGAAGTTAGTTATCAACAAAGGCGTCATGTAGAGCATACCTCTCAATCCGCCTGCCAGTACCCGTCCAACAGCCAACTCAGTCCGAGTCATAGGTAAACTGAGCAGGTAGTGATGAATTTCTCTACGAACCTCCATGTTGATTTCTCGGCCAATCATAAACGCCGACGCAAAAAGTCCAACGACGGTGAGACCAGGAGCGAAGAACCTGAAATAGTTCACGAGACTTGTCATCTGAGTGAAAACAACGGCGCTAATGAAAAGGTCAGCCAAATTCATAGCAATGAGGGCAGCGATAAAGAATCTGTAACGGAAGAAATTTCGGAAATCGTATTCGATGACGTGCAAAATTGCTTTCACTGCCAGCTGCCTCCTTCAAGTCGCCTCTCGTAGAAAACTACGCCTACGAAGGTGAAGGCAAAAAAAAATATGAAAAGTCCAAGAACACCCACAAGAGGACTGAATTGGAGAGCGCCTTCAACTCCAGTGCCCCAGCGGAACAGGTCAGCAGCGTAAGTGAGTGGATTAAAGTTAGCGATTGTTGCATAGGCGGGCATGGCTCGCTGCATATAAAGCGCCGGATACATTGTGGTGCTCAATCGCACAATCAAGGCGTCTAACACGCCGATCAGTATGTCGTATTTGTCGCCAGACTTCATAGCAACCGCTATTGTGATGCTCATACCTGACACTCCAAAGGCGAACAAGAACATTGAAGCAAGTGCAATGAGTAAGTAGAGCGGATTTGAAACGCCCAGAATAAACAAGACAACCACCAGCAAGGGTCCAACATAGACGAAACTGCGTAGTCCTCCGCCTATTGACCTTCCCAACACAAGTTCTCTTCGGCTAACAGGAAGTGTGAGCAAATATTCAAACACGCCGTGTTCGGCTTCTTCGAAAATGTCGTATCCTATAAACATGGCAGTTGAGTACAACGTTATTATTGTTACCCCAGCCACGTAGTAGTTGAAGTAGTTTATTCCTACCGCATCAGCGGCGCCCTGAACCATCTTGTTGACAACAAGCCCAAACAACGCTACTTGAGCCACAAACCATATTCCGCGCAAAATCAAGAGAAACTTGTACTGGATGAACATGCGCAGGTCGCGTTCAATCACTAGCCAGAGTTTTCTCAAACCCAACGTTGTAGCCCTTCTGTTAACCCTTTTGTGCCTCTTCGAGGGTCAAGCCTGTATAGTGTGCAAACACGTCGTCAAGGGATGGCTCGCTCATGTGTATTGAGGATATTCGCAGGCTGCGGTCATAGAATAGTTTCATTATTTTTGGGGTCACAGCCTCAACCTGGTTTAAATACATCCGTAGTAGATTGGAACCAATTTTTTTGACGGTGACAACCTCCTTGAAGGCTTGGAGTTCATCAAAAACTCTGTCTGGCGTCTCTTTTTCCAGTTGAACTTCCATGACGTCGCCGCCGATTATGCTGTCCTTCAGCTTTTTAGGTGTGTTGCACACGAGCAGTTTGCCCTTGTGCATTATGGCTACTCTGTCGGAAAGCATGTCCGCTTCCTGAAGCTCGTTTGTCGCCAAAATTATTGTTGAACCCTCCTTTCTCAAGTCGCGGAGCATGTTCCAGATTCTGTGTTTTCCAACCACATCGATTTGAGCGGTTGGTTCGTCTACGATGGCTATTTTGGGCCTTTGAATCAGGATTTTTGCCATTTCTACGCGTTTTTTCATGCCTCCGGAGAGAGCGTGAACGCTCTTGCGGCGGTCGTCCCATATGTTTACTTCTTCTAATGCCCATTTGACTCTCTTTTTGCGTTCTTGGGTGGAAAGCCCACAGACCTTGGCGTGCCAGTTAAGAACGTCCCATGCAGTGCTCACCCAGAGAAGCTTCGGCTCTTGGAAGCAGACGCCAATCATTTCGCGGGCTTTATTTGGTGATTTTCTGATGTCGAAGCTTGCTACTGTGGCTGTTCCTTCGGTTGGTCGAATCACGGTTGTGAGCATCAGTATGGCCGTGGTTTTTCCTGCCCCGTTGGGTCCAAGCAGCCCGAAGATTTCGCCCTCTTCAATTGTTAAGTTTAGGTGGTCAACAGCGGTTAGTTTTCCGAATTTTTTGGTTAGGTTGAAGGTTTGAATGATGGGCGGGTTTGACAAGTTTACACCAGACTGCCCTGGAAGCAAAATTAGGTAAGAATTTAACTCTTAAACGTATCGCACAGCATCCACGTGTTAGGTTAAGACTCCTGTTGACAGCGACACGCGCGTGGCAATGTGCACGGGGTGGGATTTGAACCCTCGACCTCCTGTGTGCACTCAGCACTTACTGTGCCCAGCCAGCCCTACTTCACCAAACTACAAAGCCAGACTGGATATTAGTGACACAGGCGTATTCATCACCAACACACACAACTTTCTCCATGGCAAGTAGAAGAAGACTAAAGGGACTTGCTCCCTTCTTCTTTTGAAATTTTACTCCCAACCCTAAACGTCACTTTTGCCAACATGAAACGTCACGTTCAACAACATTAAAAGTGCGCCAAACCAACTTCTAACAGAGTCAGAAACACCATTCAAAACCAAAAACAAAACCCAAAACACAAACTGAAACCCAGCCCACCCACACAAAAATTTTTCCACAAACCCATACTAAGCCTATCCTAACAAACATCAACATTCTTATTAATCAAAACAACACACCATTACAAATTCTCATCTAAGAGGGAAAGCAATGAATTTGAAAAAAATTCAAAAAATGATAGAGAAACACGGCGTGCCAGGACGCGACCTCTACGATTTGCCAACCTCCGAAAAACGGTTCCCAGACAAATGCCACTACAGAATTGAAATTTCTGGAGTTGAACGACCGTCAACGCTCGAGGCGGTAATAGACGAAATGGAAAAGCGTGATGTGCCTGTCCATAGACTGATTTCCATGGTTATGGGCGCTACGCTGTTGAGTGACAAGGAGATGGAGCAGTTTGCCAAACTGGCACACGACGCTAGGCTGGAGGTGATTGTAACACCAGGTCCTCGCACCCTATGGGACTTGGGTGGACAAATCCGAACACCCGAAGGCACTATTTCAGGCATCCGTTTTCGTGGAAGCGACAACCTCGCCTACGTAATAGCCGATATTAGACGTGCTATTGACTTCGGTTTTCGAGGCTTTCTCGTAGTTGACGAAGGCTTGCTCTGGCTGTTGGCTCAAATGCGCAAGGCAGGCGACATTCCAAAGGATGTTGTGTTCAAAGTGTCGATTTTTGCAGGGCATGCCAATCCCGCAGGTGCCAAAGTGTTGGAGATGCTGGGTGCGAACACGTTTAACCCTGTCGCAGACTTGACCCTGCCCATGCTGGCAGCAATTAGGAAAGCGGTTAACATCCCAATCGATGTGCACGTTTACCTTTTTGACTCGTTCGGCGGTTTCAACCGAATTTGGGAAACACCTGAAATCGCCAGAGTAACAGCGCCCTGCTACTTCAAAATCGAGCCTGGACCCAGCGTCTCAGCCATGTACAAACCTTGGACAAGCCCTGAAAGCCTCGCCTTCAGCGCACGAGAAAAGGTCAAAAACGCCGAAACCATCATACAACTCACAGACAAAAACTACCCTGAAGCCAAAACCTCAAAAGTGGGAGCAAAAGACTTGGCCATACCCAACCCTAAATAATGCTTTCTTCTCTTTTCTTTGGAGTTAAGTTCGTCCAAGTTCTATGGCTATTGCGCTGACAAATTCAGTCATGTATCTGAAGTCGTTAAGCCTTAGGCTCTCGTTTGGCGCGTGACGGTTGTTTTCGGGGTCAGAGGGTTCGAATGTAGCCCATGGAGTGTAGTCTCCAAACAAGTAGGCTGGACCTGATCCATACGAAGATGGAATCAGCACAGGTTCTATTCCACTGAAGTCTTTGGCTAATTTAGCTAACAACTTGATGAAAGGGTGGTCAATTGGCGTTCTGCTTGGTTCATAGCCTGAGAGAAGTTTGACTTCTATGTCTGAGAACCCGTGCTTGTCAAGGTGCTCCCGCAAGAGTTTTTGAACCCTTTCTACCTTTTGGTTCGGCACAAGTCTAAAATCCACCTTCGCCATGGCCTCTTTCCCAATGACTGTTTTGGACCCTGGTCCAGTCCATCCCGATAATATGCCGCAAATTGTGCACGTGGGTCTGAGGGTTAATTCTTCCCAGAATTCTAACCCTTCTCTTCCGAGCAGAAACTTCTCGGTTTTATATAGTTGCTTGTATTTTTCTATCAGTTCGGGTGGATACTTCTTAAAGAGTTGTAGTTCTTCCTTTCTCGGTGAAGCCACATCTTCGTAGTAGCCGTCTATCAAAATCCCCTCGTTTTGATTTTTGAGAGTTGAAAGCGCCCAAACAAGTCTCCAAGCAGGGTTAACCACAATAGGTGCATGACCTGAATGGGCGTCTATGTGAAAACCTTTGGCGTGGAGTTCAAAGTAGACATCACCCTTCACGCCAGCATATATTTCGCTTCGCTTGTTGACCACGGCGTTGGCTTCTTCCCAGACGCAGCCGTCAGACTTAAGCAGGTCTGGGTGAGCTCTACAGAATTCTTCAAGGTGCATACTACCCGCTTCCTCTTCACCTTCGACGATGAACCTTACGTTGCATTTTGGTTCGTACCCAGCCTCAAACGCGCTCTGAACGCCGAAGAGGTTGGCGACGAGAGGACCTTTGTTGTCACTGACGCCCCTTCCATATAGTCGCTCGTTTCTCAGTGTCAGGTTGTATGGAGGTGACTTCCACTCGTCTAAGGGCTCTTCGGGTTGGACATCATAGTGATTGTAGAACAGCAAGGTCTTTTTCATGCCTCGGTTCATTTCAGCCACTAGCACAGGCGCGCCTGAAGTTGGAAAAGTCTTAACCTTGTATCCTCTTTTCTCAAATTCTTCGGTTAATTGAGCAATTATTGGTTTCATGTCGTGGTTTTTGTTGTAGCATGTTGGAATACCGACTAGCTTTTTCAAGCAGTCGATTTCTGATTGCTCGTTCTTGTTCACAACTTGCAGAAGCTTATTTTTGTCAAAAACCAAATGCAACCGCCTCCTCTTCGCTTGGTTGTGTCAAGTTTTACTACTTTACAGTATTTATCTTGTAGGTGGGCGCACTGTCCCCAGTAAACACCACAGTAGCCGTATGGATAGTTCTTTTCCATTTTTCGCAACTCCTCGATGGTGAACGGTGATTTTGTTTTTAGGAAAATATAAAGTATGAGTCTGATTATTACTAGCTTTCCCGCAATGAAAGCAATAGTTAGGGGTTTGGTTATGTTCAAGCCTCAAGGAATCTTACCCGCTTTGGTGACACCGTTCACTGAAGATGGCAAACAGGTAAACGAGGAAGCGTTGAGAAGCCTCGTTAATCGATGTATTGAGTTGGGCGTGAGTGGAGTTGTCCCCTGCGGCACCACTGGAGAATTTGTCAACTTAACAACTGAGGAAAAGAAGAAGGTAATTGACATTGTCGTTGATGCGGCCAATGGAAAAGTTAAGGTTGTTGCTGGAACAGGCGCCAGCGGAACTGACCAAGCTTTGGAGATGACGAAGTATGCAAAGGATGCTGGTGCCGACGCTGCTTTAATAGTGACACCATATTATTTGAAGCCAACCGACCGAGGCATCTATGAGCATTATGACACCATCGCCAGTCAAGTTGATTTGCCCATCATCCTGTACAACATTCCGCAGGTTACAGGCTTGTCTCTGCCTTGGCAGATGGTTGAAGACTTGGCTCAAATCCCAAACATAGTGGGCGTAAAAGACAGCAGCGGACAACTAAGCTTCATATTGGCTGTTTTGGAAAAAGTACGAGACAAAATCAACGTGTTATGCGGACATGACGAAGTGGTCATCGCAGCCCTAGCCGCAGGATGTTCAGGCGCCATATTAGCCAGCGCCAACATCATCCCAGACATATGGATTCAAGTCTACAACGCCCTACAAAAAGGCGACCTACAAACCGCCCGAAAACTACAACACAAGGTTCAAAAAATCGCCAGAATAATCGCCAAAAGCGGGCCAGTTGGCACAAAAGAAGCGTTAAACATGATGGGCATGAAAGTGGGTCCCGTGCGCTTGCCCCTCAGCGTAGGCGGAGAACTCACATACGAAGAGAGGGAAGAACTCCGCTTGGACCTAGAAAAAATAGGCAAAATCGCGCCTAAACCTGTCAAGTTTGAAATCGCAGAGAAAACCCTTGAAGAGCGCTTTATGGCCATCGACATCACGCCACAGGTCATTCGAGACTTCAAACTGCGCATAGGCGAGGCGTTGGCGGGAAAAGACGCTGAAGTCGCACACATCGACCTCCTCATAGGCGAGAAAAATGGACCCGTGGGTGAAGCCTACGCCAAAGCTAAGGCAACGCCCGCTGCTGGGCATGAGCCTCTCTTAGCCATACTTGAGCCCAACCTCGCTGTGAAACCCACAACTGTAATCATTCCCACGGTGACGACGAAGAGCATGAGGCAGGCGAGTATGGTTTACGGGCCAGCTCAAACAGCCGTAGCTAAGGCGGTGGCTGACAGCGTAGCTGACGGAACAATACCTAAGGCGGCTGTAGACGACCTTATTATTATTGCCGGCGTGTTCGTTCATCCAACTGCGGTTGACCGTCAAAGAGTCTACATTAACAACTACAAAGCCATGCGTCATGCCATACGCAAAGCCATAGAAAACAGGCCGACTGTGGATGAGATGTTGGAGAACAAGGAGAGAGCCAAACACCCATTCAAATACTCTCCATAAAAAACACAACACTCATATTCAAACCAGCCAAAACAAACAACACAGGCTATCAAATTGTCTCAAGCAGTCATAAACGAAGGCGACGATGTCCTACTCTACCTCAACCGTAAGAGAACATACTTGGTTAAGGTTGAGAAAGGCAAAAGCTTCCACACGCACAAAGGCTTTTTACAACTCGACCTATTAATCGGCAAGCCTTATGGAACCCGTATCTTGAGCAACACGGGCACAGAATTCGTAATCTTAAAGCCAATACTCAGCGATTACATATTCAAGTCTCAGCGTAAAACCCAGATAACATATCCTAAAGACGTAGCCCTCATCGTAATGTTCAGCGGAATCGGACCCGGCAGCAAAGTTGTGGAAGCTGGAACAGGAACAGGCGCCCTAACAACCGCCCTAGCCCACTATGTTAAGCCCGATGGACGAGTCTACAGCTATGAAATTCGTCCAGAGTTTATCCAAACAGCAACGAAAAACCTCAGACGCGCCAACCTGCTCGATTACGTAGAACTCAAGAACAAAGACATCACCTTAGGCATAGATGAAACCGAGGTAGATGCCGTTGTCCTCGATTTGGCTACACCGTGGCTGGTTATACCCCAAGCTTATTCAGCCCTCAAAGGAAGCGGCACATTAGTATCGTTCAGCCCAACCATCGACCAAGTGGTAAAAACCGTTGAAGCACTGCAACAAAACAACTTCATAGACATCGAAACCATCGAATGCATAATGCGCCGCATGCAAACCGAAAGGGGCAAAACCCGTCCTGAAACCCTCATGACTGGGCACACAGGCTACATAACATTCGCCCGTAAGGCTCTCAGCTAAACCACACAAAGATTAGGGAAAAAAGATAAAAAAATAGGAGAGGTTACGTGGTTGCTACTGTAGGCTTGCGCAAGGCGCCCAGTCCACGGATTATGTAGCCGAGGGCGAACAGAACGGCAGCCACGCCGATGAGAACCCACATGTTAGACAAACCGTTCATATAGTTCGCAGTCGCTTCCAAAGATTTTGCCTGAGCCTCAAGCACTTTCACTTCGGCAGCGTCAAAGCCTCCGCCTTTAGCTTCTTCTGCTGCAAACGCTTGGTTGATCATTGAAAGAGCAGTTCCGTAATGGCTTTTAGCGCCTGCGAAGTCTCCTTGACCGTAGAGCAGTCCAGCCACAAAGGTTTCGTTACTAGCCTTTGTCCACAAAAGTTTTGCTTTTGTGCTATTGAAGTCACTAGCAGAAGTCATGTCTAACATTTCTTCTATTATCTGCATAGTTTTTTGGGCGTCAACCTGATCCGCTGAGTAAACAACGAAATTAGTTCCAACGAACTCTTTTTCCCAACCAACAATCTTCTTTGCTCCAGTGGTGCTGTTCGCGTATTCCAAGTAAATTGTGTAACTGTACATGGCTAGGTTGGAAACCTCAGTCAGGTTTGGAACAGTGAAGACTATTGGAAGAACTCGGCTTTCGTGCCATGGAATAACAAATGGTGTATCTAGAGAAGTCATTGAAGAAGTGTAGTTTTTGCCCCAGTCTAAACCCACTTTTAGCGCTGAGATATTTACAGGTTTACCGCTGACGTAATCATTGTAAACGGTCACGCTAAGGATGGCGGTGGATTTCTCTTCGTAAGCGTAAACGGTTGCACGATGGAACGAGTCGTAGTCGTTGTATGCGTATCCAAGCCATTTCCAAGACGTTATGTCTGCTCGGACTGTATTACTCATCACCGCGAATAGCAGAGTCGCTGTTAACAAGCTGGTTATAAGCAAATGTTTGCTTTTCATTTTTCTTCTCCCTTTTTTCAAAGCCTTCAGTTTAGTTTCAATGCGTATTTAATACTTTAGATGTTTTTCACGTGCTTTTTGATTTTTAATTTATTTTAATAAGAAGAATTCACCGTGAATTTGGGTTTCTTCAGTAAATTATTCGTCTTTTGGTTATGATGTATATGCCTAGGGCTATCATTAACCCCGAGAAGAAGATGAGGCTGGATGACAGTAGATTCGAAGGTTGCCCAGCCAGTCCAAAAGACCGTGCCAAAGAGTTGTCCTCCCCTTTCATATCACCGCCTTCCGAAGGAGTGCTCATAAACTGTGGTTTTGGTTGATACGTTGAGGGCCCAGTTTTCAGGGCTAAGGGTAGCATCATTATGGCAAAACCTAGCAGTATGGCGGTTGCCGTGTAAGCCAGTGCTTTCTTCATTCTATTTTCCTTCGTCATATCTTTCTTAAACAGTCTATTCTTTTAAACCCACGTTTTAGAACACCCCGTCCACGGGTTAGAACGGCTTCTCCCTCCACAGTCGCGCGGTTTCCAACCATAAAATGAGGCTTGCTAAGACGCCGAAGATGATGGCTACCAAATTGTGAACGCTTCCTGTGGGTTGGTAAAAGGTTAGATAAACAATGAGCATGGTTGAGAACCAAACAGAATAGAAGAGGTAGCGGGGCACTAAGAAGCGTCCAAGTCGAGTGAAAAAGCGTAGTAAGCCAACTCTGACTTCTTGGGTTAGGTAGTATTCGCCTGTTCGGCTCTTGTCAACCAAGCCTAGGGAAACCAGTTTCTCCAAGTGATGGGCAGCCACGCTGGGGCTGGAGAGTTTGAGTGAGCGCTGGATCCCGCGCACGCCCACTTTCGAGCCGGAAGACCTTAAAAGGTGCCAATAAACGAGGAGGGTTTTGCCCTTCAAATCCGATTCTATCTGTGCCAAGTCTGGTGACGGTTTTGATTCCGACATGGGAATCATCGATTGATATGTTTTCCGACTAGATATTAAAGCGTGACAGTTAGGTGCAAGCATTCTATGATTATCGAAGGCGCCTCTGGATTCTACAAATATTTGGCGCCAAATATGAAAGGCTGGTTTCTAATTGTGTTTGTGTCGGTGTCCTTCTCCGTATTGGCGTGGTCTGTTTTTGTTTTTCTCCAGTTTCTTATGGAACAGTTCGTCCATGTTTACCGCAGGACAGGCTAGGCGGCTTGCGTCAAGAATGTAGAATATCACGTCGATAAGCTCCTCTGCGATTTCTTCTTGGCTTTTGCCCTTTTTCCAAGCGTCGCTGGCTTCGCCCAGTTCGATAAACGCGAAGAGCAGCTTCTTCGGAATGTCTTCAGGCTTATTGTAGAAGCCTTTCTCTAGGACTAGTTTCCCAATTTCCTTTTTCATTTCTTCTAGGTGCATTGTTCCACGCTTCTTTGAGTTTTGAAACGAAGCCTTCTTCGTCCTCTGCTATTCTATTCTTTACCTCTCTCCATGCAGCGGGGCAATTCTTGTACTCTACACCTATAATGCTGTGAATGAGTCTGTCAACATCTTCTCTGTTTTCACTCGTAACCTCGATTCCAGCTTTCTTGAAAATTCGTTGAAGATGTCTAAAATAACAGGTCATGACCTATCTCCTCAACATGTAGATTATTTGTTTCTTCAGAAAACGTAGATAAACGTTAGCAGTTATGTTTCAAGGCAGTAAGGAAAACAACATAAAAACGTGGCCGGGGTGATGTACTCTCAGCCAGACTGGCGATTTCTACACTTTCTCCAGCAACTTCCCCTTTTTTCAATTAGGTTTACGTAGACCTCTAGACCCACTTCCTCCCTCTAGGTTTTCTGCAATGAATTTCAATAGGATCCAAATACGTTTGGGTGTTAGCTCTGAAATGGTGGCTGGGCTTTCGAATGTTTGTTTGATAAGAATTATCAAAAGCCTTTTCAAAGGGCTGATTGTATCTTTTTATGGTTTATGGGCATGTCGACTACGTCGAGTGTTGAGGCAATTCTAAGTCAAGCGATGGTACTTGAGCGAGATTATGATTGGATGGGATCTGGTGAGCTTCATGAAAAAGCCTTCGGCTTAGTGCCTGAAACGGATTTTTTGAAGATGGGGCAGATTCGGGAGAAGGTTGGATACGCCTTTTATAGGTCGGCTATGCAGGCTGAAAGTGTGGATCAGTTTAGGGAAAGAATCCAACAAGCAATAGTCAATTATGAAAAGGCTAAGGAATTCTATAACAATTTGGATGAAAAGGGTAAAAGGCTATGGATGCTCCGATGCGACGCAATGATTGCCTATCTGGGTTATTGGCTTGCATCTGAAGTGTCTAAGAAGAAGAGGCTGCTGGATGAGTGTTGGCAACTAACAAAGGATGCTTTAAAAGCCTTTGAGGAAGCCAGGGACAACTTGGAATACGGGAAAACATACAACCAACTCTCAGCAATTGCTTATCACTTATTTGTTCTTGAATGGAATGTTGAAGCCAGCCAGAGGATACTGGGGGAGGCAGTTGACTACGGAGGGCGAGCAATCACTTTACTTTCCGACGTAGGCGAGGCTTCTGAGCTCGCAAGAGCCTACGCAAAGACATTCCATTTCCTCAGTATGTTCGGCTGGTATTTCATTCCTGAAATGGATGAGAAGGATAGGCATTATTCAAAAGGTCTGGGCTACTGGCAGAAAGCCAGCGAGCTTTCGGAAGAAACTGCCTTGCTCGAACTGTTAAGTGTATCTACGTACATTTTAGCTGGTTTCTTGAGTGTTGATGAGATTCTCGTGCTCTATCAGAAAGCGTTGGATTGTGCAGAGAAAACTAAAGACAAATATATGATTGGAACCGCAATGGATATGCTAGCATATGCAAATTTCTGGAAAGCCTCGAGAATTGAAGACCCAGATAAAAGGATGGAGATTTATCGAAAAGCTCTCCAATACGCTGAAGATGCCACCCATCAATTCTCATCAATCTCCTATGTAAGTCCACGCAGTTGCTCGCTCTGGACAAGGGCGCCTCATGCCGAGTACTACCAAGAGTTAGCCCTATGGGAAACCGATTTGAAGAAAAGGCGTGATTTACTAGAAAGGGCAGTGGAGGATGGAACCCACGCAATCAAGCAGGCTGAGAGTACAGGCTACCTTGAAATCATATGGCTGGCGAATCATGTAGTGAGCAAGGCGTTAGTGTCTCTTGCGCAAATAGAAACCAGCCCCAACGAGAAAAAGAGACTGCTTGAAAAAGCTTTGGAACACAGGAACGAGACAATTAGAATTAGCGAGCAAGCTGATTTCTTTATCTACTGGGACTTTGGTTGGAATTTGAACTACTTAGCCGATTTAAAGGCTGAATTGTCAAACTTAGAAAAGGACTCTGGTAACAGGAAGAACCTGCTTGAAGAGGCTATTCTAGACAAAGAACGTGGCCTGCAACTAATCATTAAAGAGATTTTATACCATGAAAAGAGAGGTGTACTAACATATTTCGCTGCTCTTGGTGGTTACCAGTATTCTTTGGGAGAATTGTTGAACCGTCTCTACGGGTTAACCAACAACAGTGAACATCAGAGAAAAGCAATTAAAGCTTTCGAGGACGCCGCCGAATCGTTTCAAAAGCTTAACTTGGTCAGCCGCGTGACAGAGTGCTATTGGAAAGTCGCTGAAGGTTACGACACTCTTGGCGAATATCTAAACGCTGCTGAAAACTTCACTTTAGCCTCAAGCACCTACACAAGCGCCTCAGAAAAGGTTCCTCAACTCAAAGACTTCTACGCAGAGCACGCGCTCTACATGCAGGCTTGGAGTGAAATCGAGAAAGCACAACATTATCATGGGAAACTAGAATACAGCTTGGCGCGAGAACACTTTGAAAAAGCCGCCGACATACACAAATCGCTGAAACAATGGAGTTATCTGGCTTCAAACTACGCTGCTTGGGCTCAAGTTGAACACGCAGAGGAATTGAGCAGAAATGAACAAAGTGAACAAGCGCTTCAAGCCTTTGAACGGGCAGCAAAACTCTTCAACGAAACCAAAAAATCAGTCCAAACAAAGCTTGGCAAAGTTGAAAGCTTAGACGAAAAACAGATGGCAACGGGCTTACTTGAGACGTGTCTTAGCTACAGAGTCGATTATTGCATAGCAAGAATGACCCTCGAAGAGGCAAAAATCTTCGACAAAAAAGGCGACCACTACTCCAGCTCAGAAAAATACGGCTCAGCTGCTGAAATTCTCGAGAAAAAACTCTTAACGGTAGGACCAGGATGGTTCCAAAAAGAAATCAAATATATCAACAGTCTTTCTCTCGCCTGGCAAAAAATGACACAAGCCGAGGCAGAAGCATCACCCGCACTATACACGGAAGCGTCGAAACTTTTTGACGAAGCCAAAGAACACGGTCCAAATGAGAAAGCAAAAATGTTGACTTTAGGCCACAGCCGCTTCTGTAGGGCTCTTGAAGCAGGAACGAAATTCGTTGATTCAAGAGACGCGGCAATGCACGCCGTAACTATACAACATCTAGAAAGCGCCGCCGACTACTACATGAAAGCTGGCTTCCAGAACGCGTCAGAGTATGCAAAAGCCACCGAATTACTTTTCGATGCCCGCTTATACACGGACAACGCCAAAAAAGAAATCGATCCTGAGAAAAAGGCAAAGCTTTACATAATGGCTGAAAAGGTCTTGCAATCGTCAGCTGACTCCTATATGAAGGCGGAACACCAGGAAAAAAGGGAACAAGTGCTACGACTGCTAGAAAAGGTAAGAGAGGAACGCGACCTTGCGATATCGCTGACCGAAGTGTTGCATACCCCTCCAATCCACTCTACAACCGCCTTCGCCAACCCAATTGCGCTAACTTCTGAAAAAGCCGTCGGCTTAGAAAAATTTGAACATGCTGAAATACAGGCAAACGTGATAACCCGCCAAAAGGAACTCAAAGTCGGCGATAACCTTGACTTGGAGATAGAACTTGTTAACGCTGGAAAAGGCCATGCCCTCTTGACCAAGATCACAGAAGTTTCCCCCGAAGGTTTCGAAATAATAGAAAAACCTGAAATGTGTCGCGTAGAAGATGGGTGTCTCAACATGAAAGGAAAACGCCTTGACTCCTTAAAGACAGAAGACCTAAAACTTGTCCTCAAGCCAAAGGTCAAAGGCGTATTTCCATTAAAACCGAGGATACTATACCTTGACGAAAACGGCAAATACAAGTCCCATGAACCCGAAGCAATCACCATCACAGTCAAAGAACTCGGAATCAAAGGCTGGATCAAAGGAGAAAGATAATCAGCCTCCTGGTAAACACTTCCAATACGCAGGAGACACGGACTCCTATTTTTCAGAAAACGTAAATAAACATCACAGCATCTTAAAAGTGGTCGGAGTCAGGCAAAACAATGTTGGAATGTGGCCGGGGTGAGGTACTCTCACCCAGAGTGGAGATATCTCCACTCACTCCAGCAACTCCCCCTTTTTTGACATGTACCTGCAAGGATAAAAGTTATTATGATTATCATAGAAATCTCTATTGAAAGCGATGCGCGTGCAGAGATGACTTTTAATTGATTGATTTAAGCGTTGATATAGGCGGAATTAGACTGAAGTCTCCAATATTCTTGGCTGCGGGTCCATTAACTTCGGATATAAGACTTCTTCAAAAAGCTACCGAGACTGGTGTTGGTGCAGTCGATACAAAGGCAGCTGCAGAGGTTCGGTATCCAAAGATAAAGTGCTATCAACGCACATTTTATGATCCAGAACTCCAAGCGTTACACTGGATTATTGGTTACTTTGAGGGCGAGTTCCTCTATGTGGACGACGCGGCACGTTTGATAACGTCGCTCAAGACAAAATTAAATGTGCCCGTCTTCGGGAATTTCACCGGACGCAGTGAAGACCCTGAGGTGTGGATTAGGATAGGGTCTAAGTTAGCAAAGGCAGGCGCAGATGCATTGGTTGCATATTATTGGGGCAAGCCCCCGCTTGAGTTGGCTGAAAAGATTTACGAGCGGCTTTGTTCGTCGGTAAACATACCAGTTATTTCAAAAATGCCACCAATGGTCTGGCTTGCTAATCCAGCACAAGTAGCAAAAGTCATGGAAAAAGCCGGTGTAAGTGCGTTACAGGTCTCAGATGTCCTCTTAGGGCTACCACCTCTAAATATCGAAAGTCCACCTTACCACCCATTTCCGGCAATTGATGAAGTTGATATGCCAATCATTACAGGTCCATCGCTGAGACCCCTCGTATATCGAGCAATATACGAAATGTCCAGAACGGTAAAAATCCCAGTTATAGCCACAGGAGGGATTTGGAAAGCCAAACATGCAATTGAGGCGATCTTGTATGGTGCATCAGCCGTTGCGACCTCCTCTGGGCCTGTCCTTAACGGATGGAGGCTGTTTAAGGAGATCATTGAAGGCATGAAAGACTATATGAAGAGACATAATTACAGCAGGATCGAGGATTTCAGAGGATTAGCTCACCAATATTTCAGAGAATCCGATAAAATAAGATTCGATGACTGTGTAGCGGTCGTAAATGAAACTTTGTGTAACGGTTGTGGGAAATGCCTAATTCCCGCTCACTGTGACGCAATAAGAATAATGAAAAAAGTAGCAGTCATAGATGAGGAGAAGTGCAGGGGATGTTGTATATGCTCATACCTCTGCCCCCAAAAAGCCATAACTATTTCGAGGATTTGATTAGAGGAAATTCGAGTACGTGTGTAACAAGACGTTTGATATTCTTCAGAAAACGTAAATAAACATCACAGCATCTTAAAGTGGTCGGAGTCAGGCAAAACAACATGGAAAGTGGCCGGGGTGAGGTAGCCTGGTAGCCTATAGGCCTGTGGAGCCTAGCGCCCGGGTTCAAATCCCGGCCCCGGCCCTCACGTTTTTTATCAGTTTGAGTTTCTGATGGTGTTTTAACATTTTG
>Ga0315314_1001442_pt1 | contig 21535 bp, 21 predicted proteins | sample TDP9_MG_FD_203631 | JGI IMG/M metagenome (GOLD analysis project Ga0315314, IMG submission 203631) | Freshwater sediment microbial communities from Lake Towuti, South Sulawesi, Indonesia - TDP9 | ecosystem: Environmental > Aquatic > Freshwater > Lake > Sediment | place: Indonesia: South Sulawesi... | reverse complement strand
GTCCCTGACTTTCCTCGGCACGGACTCCTCCCTGTCATCGATGTCTGTCCTCACTGGCTTTGCCTCTAACTCCTTAGCTATCTTCTCTACATAGTCTAAGTGGACGCTTGAGACAGGTATCAGCCTCACCTGCGTTGGGGAGAGCCAGAGGGGCAGCATAGGCACCCTCCCCTCTGCCATTTCCATGTGAGCTTTCTCTAGAAGGGCGTAAATGCCTCGTTCTATGGCGCCGCTGGGGGAACAGTGGAGGATAATGGGATACCTCTCCTTTCCCTCCTCATCCATGTACTTGATCCCATAGCGTTCTGCGTTCTCCACATCTATCTGATCAGTGGAGAGGGCTGACGCCTTGTCGAGGGCGTCGACAAAGTTGAGTTCCCATTTCAGGATGAAGTAGAAGAACCGCTCAGACCACATCTCTATCAGCGCAGGCTTTCCTAAGAGCGCGACGAGAGAGGCGACGAATTCTCTGTTTTCGTCGAAGAAGTCTTTAGTCACTCTTATGCCTAGCTCCACTTCTTCCTTAGAGAAGCCGATGCCCTCGAGGACGCTCACGCTCAGGAGAAACCTCTTCCTGAACTCCTCTTTCACCATCTCCAAGTCACGGCAGAGGGCATGGACATCGGGCATCGTGAAGGCTCTCAATCGTCTGAGCCCGACGAGCTCACCCTTCTGCTCTCTCCTGAAGCTGTACCGTGTGAGTTCATATATTCTCATCGGCAAGTTCCTGTAGGAGATTGTCGAGTCATGCGCCATCAGGAATTGTCCGAAGCAGGCTGAGAACCTGAGGAAATAGTGGTCTTCATCAGACTCGATGACGTATTGTCGGGCGGGAAACCTGTGGAGATAGTTTGCAAGCGTCGGATGCTCCATGTTGTACATGATGGGCGTCTCCACTTCCATCCCACCGTACTCTTGCACCCTCTGAGTCACGTAATCCTCCAGCAACGACTTGACGAGGCGCCCCTTGGGATAGTAGCGGAAGTTCCCAGGGTCGGAAGCTGGCTCGTAGTCCACGAGCTCGAGGCTTCTCATGAGGGCGGTGTGAGGCGGCTCCTTGTCTGCTACTCTCGACTTTTTTGTCTCGTACTCTGTGAACTTTCTAAGTCTCTCGTGACCCGTGAAGTCAAACTCTTTGATCGGCTTCAACTCACCCTGAGGGGTGAGGATGAACCAGTCGGATCTAAGCTTCTCTTCAGCCTTCAAAGCCTCAGAGACTACCTCTTCTCTCTTCCTACTCAATATTCTTCACCTTCCATGATGTCTACGATGCAACGGCTCAGGAGACTTCTTAGAAGAAGACCTGAATATGGAGTCAAGTAGGTCTACGCAGAAGTGTTCGAGCGATTCTAGGATGTTTGGTAGGCGGTCACCGTTGCATCCTCTAAACAGATTCAACTCTACTTCAAACATTTAAGACTTACGATGTAGAGAACTCCTGCAGACGCTTCTCGGCAAGTTCTGCTTCGACGAAGAGGGTTCCGCTGTTGCCTTCCCAGAGTCTCTCAACCCTCAGAACTTTGAGTCGCTTCCTGAAGAAGGGAGCATCCAAGACCAGCGTCTCCATCTCTCCACCCTCTCCACAAGCATTTATCCCGTACCTCTTACTCAAGTCCTCAAGCTTCCTCAAAGCAGACTGATCTAAGGTCATCCCAAGCCAGTTCCTATCTAAGCCATGGGCGGCGACTGCCGTGACCATGATGATCATGCCAGAGTTGATCATCTCTTCGAGAAGCTGAACAGGGTCTCTTCCCCACAGGGGCGTGACGGGAACAAGGTTGAGTTCGCAGCAGATCCGTTCTATGCGGCTCTTCTGGTAGTTGGAGGCGATGGCGCCTGAGGCGACACCGTCGATATCTAATCTGCTGAGGACCTGCTTCAGATCTTCCACTTCCTCTTCTTCTTCGCCGCTTGTCCCCACTTGGATGTAGGGTATTCCAAGGGCTTCGGCTGAGAGGGGAACCAGATGGAGGTTCACTGTGTGGAACATCCAGCTATCCGATCGCTTGGGATACATTGAGACAAGATGCGAGATCGTGTCTCCTCTCTTCAGGACGAGGTGTGTGGCGTAGACGCTGTCCTTTCCACCGGTGAAGAGGGAGGCGAGCCGCATCTTCTACCCTCAAGAACCCTCTGACGACGCTTCTATAAATCTTCTTAGATGGCTGTCATTAGGATAGGTTGAAATAATTTGATGTAGGAATTGTTATGAAGTAGGTGTTAGCATGAGCGATAGTTGGTTCTTGAATGGTTCGAGGCGGGAACGTAGTAGTAACGCCCTTTTCGTTATCATCATAGTTCTTCTGCTAGTTAATGTTGGGGCAACCGTCTTTCTCTTTGCCTACACTAACCGCTATGTATCGAATCTCTCAGACCTCTCTGTCAGGAACTCGATGCTTCAAAACCAGATCTCAAGCCTCAACCAAGAGATCGAGAGCCTCAAGGCTCAGCTCGCTATCCAGAAGTACCTCAACGCAAGCGAGTCGATGCTCCTCCCACAGATATACAACCAGACGATGCTGTCAGTCGTACTGATTACGGTGAAGACACCTCAAGGATCCGCTCAGGGATCCGGCTTCGTATACGACAAGAAGGGGCACATTCTGACCAACAATCATGTGGTCGATAGGGCGACAGCGATCGAGGTCACTTTCATCGATGGAACAGTTGCTCGAGCAATCCTTGTTGGGACAGACCCCTACAGCGATCTCGCCGTCATAAAGGTAAACATAGACTCCTCCCTGCTCTATCCCCTACCTCTGGGCAGCTCCTCAGATCTCGTTGTTGGGGAGACCGTTATCGCCATAGGGAATCCCTACGGACTCAGCAACTCGATGACCGTGGGCATTGTCTGCCAGCTGGGGAGGGAGCTTTCAACCTCAGGCAGATACGTCATCGTTGACGTTATCCAGACCGATGCAGCGATCAACAAAGGGAACTCAGGGGGACCGATGTTGAACCTCAAGGGCGAAGTGGTGGGTATGAACACTGCAATTCTCACTATGACAGGTGAGTGGCAGGGCATAGGGTTCGCTATTCCCTCAGACACGATAAAACGGGAGGTGCTGAGTCTCATAGCAAAGGGTTCCTATGACCATGCTTATTTAGGGATCACAGGAGTTGAGATGACGCCAGACATAGCGGAGGCGATGGGTCTTCCTAATAATACTAGGGGGACCCTGGTCGTTGAGGTGGTTCGGGGGGGTCCTTCAGACGGCAAGTTGATAGGAGGCAACAGAGAGGTAACTATAGGCGAAAGGAAGATCAAGGTAGGTGGAGATGTTCTCATAGGTGCCGATGGATACGTCATGAAGACCTTCTATGATGTCATCCTGTACCTTGAGAGGAACAAGCGTCCAGGAGACAGCGTCACCTTCAGCGTCATAAGGGAAAAGCAGCTCATAACGGTGACTATTAAGTTGGGAACAAGACCTCCGCCCTCTTCATAGCGACGTTTCTCAATCTTTCTTGCGATATCCTTTTTAGAGGAAGACTCCCCATAGAAGTTCACAGAATCTTCGGAGGAGAAAACCATGGTGAGCTACACGATCGATGCTTCGGAGCTCAAAGAATCTGAGAAGGTTGAGGAACTTAGTGCTTTCCTAGAAGAGGCGTTAGGAGTCAAACCTGTTGTTGCAGGTAAGGAGATTACAGTATCTCTACTCGAGGACTCAATGGTTCCAAGGAAGGAGGTGAAGTCCGTACTGAAGAGGTATCTCCACTACGCTGGCGTCAAAGAAGACTTCCGTGTGCTCTCTGCGCCTTATCCTTCCTTCAAGTTCAGAAAGAAGAGCCGCTGAATCTTCAATTCTCTTCCCCTAGAACCAAGTATCACAAACCTTATCCAAGAGTGTCCCGCCATTCTATTACGGCGGGTGAGTGGACACCTCCACCCGTTCCGCCATATAAACCCCGGGAGAGTGAGGTGAAGAATGAAGATAAAGAGCAGAGACATATCCCTAGTCGCTATCTACGCATCCCTCTACGCCGTCATGGTCTGGCTGTTGGCTCCCATATCCTTCTATGCCCTCCAATTCAGAGTCGCGGGGGTGATCCGTCCCGCCATCGCTAAGAAACCGATTTTAGCCTTGGGATATGCGATTGGGGTTTTCGTCGGCAATCTTTTCAGTCCTTTCGCTGGGATACATGAGCTCGTCTTCATGCCTGTCATGAGCTTCGTTGCAGGCATCCTTGGATATGCTGTTGGCAGGGTGTTCGGCGGCAACTACTTCGTCACAGGAGCAGCTATCGCGACAATTATTCCTCTTAGTGTCAGCTGGATGCTTGATCAGCTGTTCGCCTTACCGATCCTCGTGACATTGCCCAGCCTATTCGTCAGCGAGCAGATCATCAACTTCATCGGGGCATCGATCTTCAGGGTTATAGAGATCGACTACAAGTGGTGGCACGGTTGAAGCGAGGGGAGCGGTGTGTGGTCGTCCTTAGCGGAGGACCAGACTCGACGACTGTCGCCTATTGGGCGAAAAGGCAGGGATATGAGACCCATGCATTGACCTTCAACTACGGTCAGATAGCACAGAAAGAGATCGAATACGCAGTCAAAACCGCAGAAAGGCTAGGAATCCAGATCAAGATAATCGATATATCCTCATTGAAGGCAATCTACACAGGAACGACTTCACTGGTCGATGAAGCTATACCGATGACCTCTGACTTCAGCCAGACGATCATTGTCCCCTTCAGAAACGGCGTCTTCCTCTCAATAGCAGTCGCCTACGCAGTCTCCATCAGAGCCTCCAGAATCTTCTACGGCGCCCACGGCTCAGACGAGTCCTACTACCCTGACTGCAGAAAAGAGTTCTACAAAGCCTTCGAGACAGCAGCCAAACTAGGAACAGAACAGGAGATCGTGATCGAGGCACCGTTCCGCAACCTCCCTAAATCGGAGATAATCAAAGAAGGAGCCAAACTCGGAGTCCCTTTGCAAGAAACGTGGTCTTGCTACTTGAATGGATGGAAACACTGTGGGAGGTGCGAGTCTTGTATGAACCGCAAGGAGGCGTTCAGAGAAGCTCGAATACCTGACCCAACAGAATACCAAGAATGAAAGAAAGCGGGCGTATCTCCAACAGCTTTAGCACATTAGGCTGGAGACCCCACACATTCTAGGGGCACGCGCCCGAAGAAGGAAACCCACATTGTTTCAGCGGTATGTAATTCACGGTGTGAGCCTTCTCATCATCCTTGGGAAGGCTATGGCTTCTCTGATGTGGCTGAGCTTGAAGATCCATACGAGGGTGCGTTCAACGCCCTGCCCGAAACCTGAGTGGGGGACGCTGCCATAGCGTCGTAGGTCGAGGTACCACGAGTAGTCGTCTGGGTTAAGGTTCTCCTCGTGGATTCTCTGCATCAACTCATCATAATCGTGTATTCTTTGTCCTCCTCCTATGATCTCGCCTACACCGGGTGCCAACAGGTCGGCAGAGAGGGTCACTTCTGGACGCTTCGGGTCTGGCTTGTGGTAGAAGGCTTTGACGCCCTTCGGGAAGTGGGTCACCCAGAAGGGTCTGTCAAAGTGCCGTGTCAAAGGTTCCTCCTGCTGCCAGCCGAAGTCATCTCCCCACTTTACCTGAACCCCGTCCTTTTGGAGGAGCTCCAACGCCTCGTCGTAGGTTATTCGGGGGAAAGGTGGCTCCACTTTGTCGAGGTCTTTGGGGTTCCGCCCAAAGCTCTTCAGCTCCCTCAGCATTTCGGATGAGAAGCGCCTGCAGATGTAGGTGTTTAACTCATCACCAACTTTCATGATGCCCTCGAGATCGCACCATGGTCGCTCCACCTCCATATGCCAATACTCAGCTAGATGACGTCTCGTCCGAGACCTCTCAGCCCTGAAGGAGGGGGCTATGGTATAGATGTCTCCCAATGGCACCATCGCCGCCTCAGCGTACAGTTGCCAGCTCTGGCTGAGGTAAGCAGTCTGATCGAAGTACTTCACCTCAAAGAGGGTTGAGCCACCCTCGCAAGCAGCGGTGATGAATGAAGGGGATTGGTGTTCAGTGTAGTTGTTCTCCTTAAACCAGTCTCTCGCAATCTCAAGGAACTTCGACCTGACACGTAGGATCATCTGCATCTTTGGATCTCTTACGCTGAGATGCCTGTAGTCGAGGAGGAATTCTGGACCGTGGAACTTCTTGCTAATCGGATAGCCGCTCTCCGCCCTGTAGACCTTTCCCAGGCCGTTGACAGAGACCTCGTATCCGCTGGGAGCCCGTGACTCCTGCTTCACAATTCCTGTGAGCTCTAGAGCCGACTCATCGGTGAGGCCCTCAATCTCATTGAAGACGTTATCTCCGACCTCGCCCTTATTCACGACACACTGGATTACTCCCGTGCTGTCTCTAAGTGTGAGGAACTGGAGGCCGCCGCTTGACCGTTTGTTGTAGAGCCAACCTCTGAGGCGGACCTCCTCTCCCTCGTGTTTCCCATCAAGGATGCTCGAGACACTCGCAAAGCTCATGCCTTTCCCCCTTTTCCAACTAACCGACTATAGAGATAACTGATATATAGGTGTCACTCCTCAAACCCTCAACAAAGAGAGAAAAGAGGATCAGTTAAAGACGAATGCTTGAAGGGCATCTCTTAGGTTTCAGTCCAAGACTACTAATCCAATTAAGGGCTCACCGCAGTTGACTGAGTAGAAGACCCTGAGGAAGTTGACTATCCGATTCTCTGGTGCCTTATACGTCTTGATGACATTGCCGAACAGGTCTGTCATGTTCCCGATTTCTTCTCCAGCTGCAACCCGTTGACCTAATTCAACCTCTGAATGCCAGATTCCCCCCTCTTCAGCAGTGAAACGATGGGTCTTTGGGTTTATGACAGGATGAGACATCTCAGGTTCGCCCTTGAGAATGCCGAAGTACTTCAAGTTATTCATAATACCGTTGTAATGGAATTGAACATGTCTCTCCCTCACAGGATAGGGTGTTCCCGCCTCGGATGTCACGCAGGGGATGCCGAATGTTTTCTGGGCGGACATGGTTAGCCCTGAATCCCTGACTGTGAAGAGGGAGATGTACCTTGTAGGGAAGCATGATGCCATGTCGACGGCCATGCTATTTACTTTCTCGTCGTCTCCTTTTCCCGCTAATACCATGCATTCTATGTCCTCTGTAATGTCTCCGCCGTGGCAATCTATCAAGGCATCACACTTAGACACGATCTCAGAGAAGACAACATGGGCAGTTCTGTGGCTTAGAGTGCCTTGTGGGTTCCCTGGGAAGGTCCTGTTCTGGTTAAGCTGGTCGAAGGGGCTCAGGAAAGCGGATCTGTGCTCAAACTGTGGTCCATTCAGCACAGGAACAGCTAACACTGCTCCCCTCATCTTCAAGGGATCTAAGGTTTGTATGGCTCTCACGACTGCCTCGATACTCGCGAACTCTGTGCCGTGAGTGCCTCCCAAGACGCCTAACGTCTTGCCCTCTTGTACCCCGTTTAAAATCGCGACTGGAATTCTATAGGTGTTTACTGAAGTCTTCCCGACCTCCAAGAAACCGAAGACCTTCTCACCAGCGCCAGCTTGAATCCCCTTTATATTAATTTTTCCCATAGGCTTCACTCATGTTGAATTAATAACTGCATAGATTTATCGTTTTATATCCTTAGGATTTAATTCACCACAAATGATAACTTGCCCCTAGAGTGCAAAATCTTCAATACCTTGTCACTGTTCTGTTGAATCTAGCGGCGTTGCCTTTCAGTGTTGATTATCGGTGGTGAGTATCATATGGGTTTTGGTTTCCTTGATTCAGCTTCTACATACGTAAGCACAATTGACGTAACTGGGTTCTTCTAATTTATTATGTCCCCTTCTCTTCGCCTATAGATGATAGGTCAGTTGTTGCAAAAGTATATAGTTCATCGTCAGCAAAGTAGTAAACCTTTACATTTATCACTTTGAATATTTCTTCATAATTTTTTCTATATGCCTGTTGGTCTCCTCTTTCTGCTCGCCTGTTAATTATCAAATATAATTTTGTATCTGCAAATAGATTATTCAACCGAATGTCGTTTAGCTCCATATATGCACTACAAATCTGAGCGTGGTACTGCCATGAATTTGGCTTGCCTATTCCTTTACACTCTACCAAAACGGAATACGAGTTTGTTCGATTATTTTTTACGCCCACATCAAGTCGCCAAGTAGTTCCCGACTGTCCTTGTACCGTAGGCTTGACGATACTATATCGGGTATCTAGAGGAGACAGGAAAAATGCTTCAAGGACTTCTTGTACACGATACTCAAGGTCAGCGCCTTTTACTTCATAAATGCTCATTGTTTCAAAGCCGGACATTTCAATCTACAACCATGACACAACATCTAATCTGATTTATGTTTTTCGTAGAACTAATTGTACTAAGAATTTTTACCACTCGATAAGGAGCCCCTACCACTGAACCATCAACACCGAAAAAGAACACTGAAAGATTCAACAGAACCCTTGTCACGAAGCTAGATAACTATCAATAAAAAATGTGCTTTATTCAGGACAGCTACCTAGCAGTCCCTTCAACTACTATCAAAAAATCTGTCTAGAGTTGTCTTTCCTACGAGTTCGTCGAAGCTGAGGTCTAGGGCATCGAGGATCTGCTCGAACATTGAGCGGAGGTACTCGATGTACTTTGCCACCGCTACGTCCTTCTTAGAGGCTAGCTGTACAGGCTTAACGCCTATGACATCTTGTGTGACCACGTAGCTGATTACGTCTCCTGCTCCCAGCTTTATTCCCTTCTCTTCCAGTAGCTTCGCAGCCTTCACGTGCTGAGGGTTCGTCTCGTAGCCTCTGAGGGATTGCCCCATCATGACGTTGAAGGCGATCTCCCTCAGGTCGAACTCCTTGTTCTTCAGCCTCAGGTAGACCAAGTTGACGAGCTTTCGGATGTCTTCTCTCGCCCGCTCAAAGTCTTCAGGCGACTTGACTCCGCCTAGTATCTCAGTTAGCCTCAAGAAAGCCTCCTTCAGGAGCGGCGGTACATGCCGCTTCTTGCCTGTCAGCCCCTTCACGTCGATGCTCCCATCAGGGTAGACGCCGAGATAGTTCTTCTTTCTCCTAGAGAAGACCGCGTACCTATAGACCTTGTCAACATCGAACTCAACATTCAGCTCCTTCTCCGTCCACTCCACGAGCTTCCCAATCAGCTCCTCGGGCGGGTTCTCAAGAAAGATGCTGTCTGTGTCGCCGTAGAGCACCGTTATCCCGAGCTTCTCAGCCGCATCCATCGCACTCGTCATGGCGTAGCGTCCCACCGCAGCTGTGCTCTCAGCTAGGGGAGGACAATATAGATCAAAAGCTTCAGAACCGAAGACACCGTAGCTCGCGTTCAAGAAGACCTTAAGGGCGTTTGCAACGACATCGTACCATGTCCGCTCCTCCTTAGGCAGCGCCCTGTTCCTCGAAAGAGGCTTGTACCAGTTTACCCTGAGGTCTCTCAGCGACCCGATGATGCTGCTTGAGAGCCCCTGCCGCCGTATGCAGACCCAGTGGGGTGTGCCCGGGATCCTGTTCTCTCTGCACTCAGAATGGGGACAGAGGATTGTTTCGTAGCTGAGGTTCCAGTTCCTAATGATCGCAGGATACAGTGAGGCAAAGTCGAGGACCGTGACGTTGAAGTGGACTCCTGGCTTCGGATCTCGGACGATGGCGCCCTTGTACTTCTTTCCCTTGATGACCGCCTCTGTCGCAGTTACACCCTTCGTCTCTAGGATGTCCTCTGGGTTTGGTATCAGCGTTCTCTGGCGCCTGTGTTCAAACCTCATAAGAGCCAGTATCCAGCGTGAGACGCCGCTACGTGTTATGTCCTCCACGGTCATCTTGCTGATCCTTGAGAGGACGAGGATAAGCTTCATCACGAGGTCGTCGTTGAAGGAGGTCAGTTCATAAGTTAGTTCCGAGTCCCTCACGCAGTATTCTGCCAGCTTCTCATAGGCGAGCTCCGAGACGCTCTCCTCTGGGGAGAGCTTACCTTTCCCCAGGATTGCTGAGGCGACTTCTTGGAGCGTGTTCTCCCGATACCTGTTGCCGAAGGCATAGATCTGGATCGAGTGGTTGAGGAAGAAGAGGTAGAGGTCTATGTGCACCCCATACCTGAGCGAGGCAGCTCTTCTGCCAATGGTTATTGGAATCTCATCAGCATTGAACTCCAAGTTCTGAGCTCGTTTCTTCAGGTACTTCAGGTCGAAGTCGTCGCCATTGAAGGTCAAGACGATCGGGTACTCGTCTAATACCTTGAAAGTCTCAGCGATGAGGCTTCTTTCAGACTCGTAACATCCGACCTCAACCCCTTCCACCTCTGGGGCCTCTTCAGATCCTTCCTTGAGGAGAAGAACTCTCTTCACACCGTCGGAGCTCACAAAGGAGACTGCGATAATAGGCTGATCCGCAACCTCTGGGTCGGGAATCTTCGTCAAGACGGGCTGAAAGACCTCTATGTCTACGGCTACCCTACGAAGATATGGGACAGGGCATTGGAGAAGCAGAGCCCATTCCCTCATGTACTCCCTCATCTCAGCCGCCTCGTCCTTGAAGAGGTCTTCCATCCCAGTGGCAACTTCTGGTGAGAACTTGTACTCCACGGCCTCAAGATTTCCTTGAACTATCCTGTAGGGCATGCCTGGGTTGAGCTGCCTGTCGAAGATGTAGTTCTGATAATAGACGATCTGAGACTCCCAAGTCTCCTCCAGCAGGTTCCTGATGCCTCTCTTACCTTCTCCGCCTATGTCGAGCGGGTTAGAAGCTACGATCTTTGTCGTCTCGATCCACTCATCCTTTAGTGCATCAAGACGTTTCTCTGTCTCAAGTCTCAGGAAGCCGGGATAGCCCAAGAGCTTCGTGTTCTTCCTCAGTTCCTCGACTGACTGCTTCGAGAGGCAGTAGGGCAGGTGTCCTGTATTGTCGTGCCAGAGGACGATCTCCTCTGACTCTGGATCGTAGAGCTTGAGGAAGGCTTTCGCTTGTTTTCCGTCGTAGCTTGCTGAAAGGAGATAGGCTAGGGAAAGGTTGCTTGGAGCTTCGTGCCCTTGTCTCTTCCTATCTTCTTGGCTCATCTCTTCCTCTTTCAGCAGAGATAGGGGTGTCCTCCCTCTTAAATCTCTCCGCTCCCTAGATGGTGCTTTCTCTTCTACTTCTCTCCACTGCAAGGATGGCTTCAAGGATCACCTTAGCCGCTTGGATCGAGGTGAGACCAGAGTCGTAGTAGGGGGTCACCTCGCAAAGGTCTAAGCCCAAAACCTTTCTTCGGAGGCAGAGACCATGGAGGAGGTCTAGGAGAACTGTTACGCTGATGCCTTCGGGGACAGGATTGCAGACGGCTGGAGCCTCCGAGGGGGCTAAAACATCCATGTCCACCGTGATGTGGAGGGCCGTCTTCTCGGGAACAAGCTCAAGAATCTTCTTGAGAGTTTCTGCTATGCCTTGCCAGCCGATCTCTCCGCTGGTAAGGTATCCGATCTTCTCGTCCTCGGCGTAGCTCATCTCTTCCTTGGAGAGAGCCCGAACCCCTAGAACAATGATAGTTCTGCCTTGCCTTTCCTCCTTAAGTCTTCGGAGGAAGGTTGCATGGGAGATTCTTCGCCCCAAGAACTCGTCTCTCAAGTCTAAGTGGGCGTCGAAGCTTATGACTGACGCCTCTTCAAAGGCTCTTGCTACTCCAAGCGTGATGGTGTGCTCCCCACCTAACATGATGGGAACCCTCCGTGAACTTGAGACCTCACGAATGAGTGCCTCGATCTGCTCTATCCATCCCTCCGCTTCGTCGCTGTCTCTGAGGTCTCCTAGGTCGCAGATGGGTACCTCGTCTCCTTCGAGCTCCGACCTAAGGCTGTAGGATTCCATGTATTGACTCGCCCTTCTAATGGTTGCGGGTGCGAACCTTGAGCCTCTTCGATAGGTTCCTGTGATATCCATCGGTGCCCCGAAGATCACGTACCTTGATTCTTCCAGTGTTCTTGAGACGTCTAGGAATGTCTGAGGAACTGGTTCGAGCTTGCTGATACTCATCTTCGGGACCTCTGCTGTTTGGGCGACTTCTCCATGTCTGTTGTTGACCTTACAGAGAGCAGTGTCAAAACAGCTCTCGTGTTGAGGTCTTTGTCTTCCTCCAGTCGAAAGACATGGGTTTTCTCTATCGTGCCTTCTTTTAGCATAATCTCCCTTCTAAAGAATCCTTATGATAGGTAGCCTATTATAGCGTTTTTCACGTCGTAGGCTTCTTGCCGCTAGAATTGAGGAAGAATCGGTCTCGGTTGTTCAACTTCTCAGGATGTCTGCTTCTAAGCCTAGACCTTTGACAATCAGCTCCTCGTAGAGTCGTTGAACTTTGTCCGCTTCTGTGAACCCCTCTGCGATCATGATGCCGCTGCTGAGGATGCTCACGGATGCTCCTTCAGCTGGTTCGAAGGTCACTCCGAGCTCAGCTCCTGCTGTAATCTCTAGTCCTCTATTGTTAAGGAGGTTTTGGAGTGGCTTCATGTCCAGTTTGAGGATCCTCTTCGGCGATATGATGAAGGTTCGTCTCCCTTCTCTGCCGCAGACTTCTTCAACAATCTCCTCTTTCAGAGGCGTTGGCTCACTTCTAGGGTTGATGCCGCAGACAGGGCAGCCCTCTGCCTTTGAAACCATGATCTTCTCGAAGGAGGCGTCTCTGAGGTCGCAGAAGAGAAGCTTCCCAGTTAGGCTTGGTCTCTCGCCTAGGATCAGTTTGACGCTCTCTGAGACCTCCACGCCCGCGATAACACTGAGGACTGCCGGGTGAACCCCAACAACGGCGCACGCGGGGAGGGTACTGTCGTCGAGATTCCCGTAGAAGCACTCTAGGCATGGCGTTTCTCCAGGCATGATGGTTGATGCGTTTCCCATGGTCATGATGGCGGAGCCGAAGACGTAAGGTACGCCTCGCTTGATGCAAGCCCTGTTGACGGCATAACGGGGAGCCATGTGGTCTAGCCCATCCACTACCACATCGGCGTCTCCTACGACTCCCAAGGCGTTTGAGGCGTTCACTGAGACGGGGAGGGGCTCCACCTCGACGTTTGGGTTTAGCTTTCTGAGTTTCTTTGCGGCTATTTCAACCTTGGGGTAGCCTATAGAGTCTGCGTCATAGAGGTGTTGTCTGTGGAGGTTTGAGAGTTCGATTACGTCGCGGTCTACTATGCGGAGGTGTCCGACACCTATGGCGGTCAGCTGGGTTGCGATGGATGAGCCCAATCCTCCAACGCCTACCAAGCAGACCTTTGCTTTCTTGAGCTTGAGTTGTCCGTTATATCCAATCTCTTTTAGGACGATCTGTCGAGAGTAGTATTCTAGTTCTTTGGCGGAGAATTTCTCAGCGTTGCTCATCGATCCTTCTAGGTGGTGGGACTAGGTTTTAAAGGTTGTATCCTGCATCGGGGGGGGGCGTTATGCTTTTTTGGTTTACCTTTTTTTGTTTACCTTTTTTTGTTGAAGTTTCAAAGGTCTTGTCGTTATCTTGTAGACTTCTTACCTTGTCCACGCACCCCTTTTCCACAAGTCTCTATCTTACCCTCACAGGTAATTGTGTTTATATGAATGTACAACCACTACAAATCTAGGTGAATTTATGGCTGTCATGCCTACCCTCAAGGATGGTGAGCAGATGGTCTTCTTCACGGCGGGCGGTGAGTGGTGCTACCTCTGGACTCCTGAGATCTTTCGGAAGGACGAGCCCATTGCCGTTGTGATCCATCACCATGGAGCCCGAGGATACGTGAGAGAAAACTCAGCCGACTGGCTGGAAGAAGAGGCGAAGGTCGCCTTTCTGAAAGCGGTCATGGCTGGCGGAGACTGTGCAATAGCTGGGTCACATGCCTGCGGAGACCACTGGGGAAACGCCAACGCCGTAGCGGCAAACGCAGCATTATACAAGGCACTAACCGAATCCAACTACATCAACTCAAAGCGCGTTGGGATTATGGGCGGAGGACTCGGCGGAGCCCTCATCTGGAACTCGGTCCTAGGCCCCTTGGCTGGGCGCGTCAAAGCAGTAGCCGTTATGCAAGCTGTAGCTAGCTTAGCCTCTGTGATCCGAGAGCACAAGTTCAAGGATGTCTGCCTGAAAGCCTACGGACTACCAGCGGACACGCCAGACGAAGAAGCAGTCAGAAAGATTATGCCACAAGACCCCTTGCCGAAGCTTCAGCGCCTAGCCAAAGGGACTCCTCTGCCTCGAACGATCATCTACCATGGAGCCAAGGACGCCAACATACCCCCTGAGACCAGCGCAATACCTCTCGCAGAGGCATTGAAAGGAGCGGGTGCAAACGTGACGCTTGAGCTCTTCCCTGATGTAGGGCACTCCACCTATGCGATGGGTAAAGCGATGGAAGAGCGCCTCAGGGCATTCTTCGGTTTCGCCCTTTAGACTAGAATCCTCTTATCCTTTCTTGAAGCCGAGGACAAACCCAGCGGTGAAGGTGGCCTCGAAGGGTAGGTGAGCTGCTATCAGTCTAATCAGCTCTAGACCTTGGCCTGTGATGCCCAAGGACTGGGATACTATCTCCTCTAGTTTCCCGTAATCTACACTGATCACTCCAGCGTAGCCAAGGTATATGAGGACGAGAAAGAAGATTCCAAAAATGAAGGCCACAAGCTTGAAGAGCTTCTTGATCGAATACCCAACAGCAAAACCGCCGATCCCACCCAAGCCTAATTGATAAAGGATGGGAACGAAAATCTCACTTATCGAAGGCCCCCCTTTCTTAGAGAAAGACCTTGACCTTATTTGAACCTTACTGTAGCCTTACGTGACGGTATTTCAAAAATGATATCCTTGAAAAAAGGAATCTACTTGATAACATAGCGATACGAGGCGTATGTTCCTGCCGTCTGACTGTCCCGAGTTATCTTAACTATGTCCCCCGGCTTCGCCCCGAGAATAATAGCTATCGGGTCATTCACCCTGAGCCAGGGGAACTGGTGTTTCTCCGCGTGGTATCTGTCCAGAACCGCCTTCTTCTTCTCCTCTGAAAGGATCTCATGCTTCGGCACAATCCTGTGTTTGAAGATATCAAAGGAGGGAAGCGACGGGGGTATCATCTCCACCTCGGAGTCCTCTGCAATCTTCTGAGCAGAATAAGTGTATCGTCCACCCCCCACCATTATCAGCTTGTCCACACCTTCCTTCTCGCCGAGGGACATAAGTTCACGGACATAGACGACGCCCACGGTTTCTTGGTTTGAGACGCACATCATGATCATCTTGTCCTTGTCCTTCGAGAGATGAACGATGGTCTTCTCACCCTGCCGCTGAGTCTTCTTGACGCTAAGCCCCCTGTACTTTATCAGGATCGAAGCCCTCTTCTCCTCATCCGTCCTATTCAGACTCTCAGACATCTCCCCCTCACCACATAAGGCAGTTACCTAGCCTTCACCCTCTTCACAATCGCTGGTCTAACTTTCCTAAAGATCCTGTAGCCACACTCGGGGCACCTGAAGGATACGTACCTCTCAAGTTCTGCGAGATAAACTCTCTTCCCACATTTCAAACACTCATAAAGCGGACCTGTCGCCACCTTCGTCTCATCCATGCACATCACGACATTAAGTTCTGTTTCCTAATAATTCTCGGAAATACATAGACTCCTCTCAGAACCTGAAATAAATCTTTTTCTATCACCGAGAATTCTAAGATCATGACTTGAAGTCAAGGCGATGAGGCATGTCAGGGATGCCTTGGAGTTCCGGCTACTCAGAAGGTCTATGGATGAGACTCTCTGAAGACCTTGTGCTCGACAAGCTGCTTAGGAGCCTCCGCTGCATCATAACGGTTTGGTCGGTGCTGCTTGAGGTGCTCTTCCTTAGCCCCGAGCAACTGGAACAGATGAAAAAGGCTCTGAAAGAGGAGACCGTACGCCAAAGGGCTGAATACGAATTCCTATCCAGATACAGATGATCTTTGTCAATAGGCGTCTTTTGTTTACTTTGGTGGTTGGAGAAACTCTTCTGTTAAGCCTGCTTCAGCGATTATCGCTGCTAACAGACCTCTTTCTATTTCCTTGTGTTTTAGTATCAGAACAATATATTCATTTTGAACTAGGATGATGTGACTCCCCTTATGTCTTGCGATCTGAAATCCAGCTCTTACTAGGACTTAGTCATCACGCCAGGATAGTGGAGGAGTTCCGATCGTTACCTCTGCATTCTCGCCTTTGATCTTGTCTTTAACAAGTCCCGCACCATTTACGCATGAGCATCTACTCTTTTTGCAAGCGGTACCTGTATGAAACTTCCCTCAACGAGTCGCTCGGAGATCACTCTCTCAACGACCACCTCGGCAACCCTGCCCACCAAGTCGCTCCTCCCCTTCACAAGCACCACTGGACCATGTTGCAGAGGGTATCCTACGAGAAAACGTCTGTCTCGGTCATAGACGACCGCGAAGATAACTCTTAACCGACCTCCAACAATCTTCTTCTTAGACGTCAGATTAGCTTCACGTGCTGCCTCTCGTATCATCCTGCTTGATTCGTCTTTCTCGGCTGGGGGAGCCTGAGGTACATCGCAGAAGGCTGACATGGGGAGAGGCTGAAACCTGTAGAGGATGACCCTCTCAGCCCCCCGTCTCATACCCTCGCCTATGACTCTTACAGTGTCCCTAGCTGTCCCAACTGACTGGCCTGGGAGTCCATGGATGAAGTAGACATAGGGCTTCAGACCGTTCCTTCTCAGCAACTCAATCGCTTTGAGACATTCCTCAGGCGTCGAGGGTCTCCCGAGCAAAGCACTGTGGCTTCTCGAACCTGTTTCACAGCCGATGTTGACTGAGGAGCCAGAAAGATAAGCGCCGAGAATCTTTGCGGCTCTCTCATCAACAAGACTAGGCTTCACGTTCTCGACCATGACGGAGGCCTCCTTCTCGTTAGGCACCTCGGAGATTTCAGTGATCTTGGAGAGCAACGTCTCGATGGCTTCATAGTTTGGAGCAGGACTTCGCGGATCAGTAAGAGGCGAAGGCTCAACGAGTAGATCCCTTCCATAGTCGAGAAAGTCTGGAGCGCTCAAGACTATGCGTCTGACCCCCTTTCCCGAAAGTTCTGAGGCCTCTTGGACGATGCTCTCAACAGAACGACTTCTAGGGGGACCGAAGAGGCTTGGGACAGAGCAGTATCCACAGCCCGGCGGGATTGAGACCGGGCAGTCGTACCGCTCTTCTAGCTCTCCCTCTGTGCATCTACCACACACTGAGCAACGCCTTTCGTCGGAGAGAGGGATCTTGGCTCTGTAGTAGTTGCTGCACCCTCGGAGGACTTCAACGTAGACTCTTGAAGCGAAGTGAAGGGGATAGTTCACAATCGCTCTAGTAGAGGGTTTGAAGGAGTCATACTCCTCTCTTGGCATGAAGGGGCGTAGACGGTTCATTCTGAGCTGACTTTTCTCGGAGAAGGCTATTCCCGGAACCTTTCTAAGTTCCTCGACGTCCGGGAGCCCCCTTACAGTCAAGCCAAGCTGGATGAGCTCTTCTAGAGTCTTCTCTGCTTCCCCTATCACGGCCAAAGAGGCTCCGACTCTTGTAACTGCCTCGTAAGGACTTGAAGCCAAGGGTCCGCCAACGAGCACTGGACCAGATCTACCCCCCCTCCTCCACAGTTGAACTAATCTTCTCGCAGAAGAGAGGTCCACAGTCATTGCGCTTATAAGTAGCAGGTCGAACTTGCTGAGCAGACTGCTGTCTGAGAATATCTGGGATGCTGTAGCTATTTTTGGGTAAATGTCACTGCGTTCGAAGATGCCGACGACTGTGCGAGGACCAGCTCCAATAGCGTCAACAGTGGCTACTCTTCCTCCCTTTCCTGCGCCAAGGGCGTCGACGACGAGGATCTCCATCTCCGAATATCCAGCGACATGAGCGAAGATAAGTTCTTCTGACTATGAGAAGCCATAAATAATCTTTCAGTCATTCTATAACGAAAGTGTGAAGGTTTGATTGAGAATTACTACGCGGTCATCTCCGCTGCTCTCCTCTCCTTTCTCGCAGCCTACTCAACTACACCATTCTTCATCAGCTTCATAAGGGCGACAGGCATCGTGGGTAGAGATGTCATGAAGAAGAACCCCCCGACCGTGGCAGACATGGGTGGACCAGGAGTCCTCTGCGGCTTTCTCGCAGGCATCTTCTACTATATAGGCGTGAAGGTCTTTCTTTTTGGAGACCAATCCTACCTAGACTCCTTGTTGGCAAGCATCTCGACGATCCTGATCATCTCCCTCATCGGCATCTTCGACACGCTCACCAGCCTGATGAAGGAGCGGGAGGGAAAAGGAATGTTTGAACGCATGAAGCGCCGAGGCATACCCCCGTGGCTCTACCTACTAATACCGCTCCCTGCAGCGGTGCCCCTCGCAGCAGTGAACGCGGGCGTCTCTTCGATGGCACTCCCCCTCTTTGGAAACATGAACTTTGGGATTCTCTATCCCGTCCTGCTAATTCCTATCGCTATCCTCACAGTCTCGAACGCAACGAACTTTCTAGCAGGCTTCAATGGTCTAGAAGCCGGGATGGGCTCTGTCCTGCATCTTTCGTTAGGTCTCTACTCGCTAGTAAATGGGAGAACCGCTTCCGCGGCAATAGCCCTGACCTTCGCAGCGGCTCTACTCGCCTTCCTCAGATTCAACTGGTATCCTGCCAGAGTCTTCCCAGGCGACCTCAACTACACGATAGGCGCCACATGCGTCTGTGTCACAGTCGTAGGTAACATAGAACGGTACGCCATCCTCTGCTTCACGCCTTGGATCATAGAAGCCTTCCTCAAGTTGAGGTCGAGATTCAAGGCTGAGAACTACGGTATCCTCCAAGACGATGGAACTCTGAAGCCGTCACAGGCTAAGACATATTCCCTGACACATATCGTGATGAAGCTTAAACCCCTTCATGAGTGGGAGGTGACCACGATACTGATCTCTCTAGAGGTCGCTATCTGCGTTGTGTCCTACTTGCTGGTCTCCTACAGAATAATATAGATTGAGAACCCCTAGAAACGTCTCGGGCTCCTGAGAACAAACCGTTTTAACTCGAAGAGATTCTCGTCACGACGGTGACAAAGACAGAGTGGCAAGCCTCAACATCGCCGAGAGGGCGGGCATCTTCTTTACCCACTATTCCCAAACAGCCCAACCCTCTCTTGGGAATGCCCAATTAACGGGCAAACCTTGGAAGATGAACGGTGTGGAAGATAGTATCAAACCACTCGGAGTTTCAAGCCCTAGTGCTTTGGCCGTAGTTAATTGACAAACTGTAGATCGCTATCCTATATCAAAGCTCGTACTTCCTGCTTTTCTACCAGGAGCCTGCGCACACATCTACCTATGTCAACATCTGGAACGTTTACTACCGGTGTATTGTTGTTCTCTTGTAGTCTTTGCCATTGCTTACTTGCTAATGGATTCGGTTTCCCATTTGTGGGGTTTGAGCTTGATGTCATCTAGGAACATGTCTTTGATGTCGACCATTCCATTCTTCTCAGCCGGCTTTGCTTCTTGGAGTTCTGGCTTCTAGGATAGACTGTTTTGGCACGTGTATCCTTATGAGGGATGCGCGTTGACAGCTGTGCTCTGAGGTAACAAGCATAGGTCGCGGCGGTTTCTGTTAGTGCGAGTCACGTTGTGCGGGGCGTCGTCAGGTGGAAGGAAACCTTATATGTATGAAAAACGTTATTTGTATGAGCTGAGAGCATGAGTGACGTTGAAGTTCACGTTAAAGCTGCTCGTGAAAAGAGGTTAGCGGCGCTAGACGAGTTTGATAGGAAAAGGTACATGGTTGTTGGTGATCTGGCGATCAAGGCAGTTGAGCAGGCTATTGAGGCTTTGGCTGCTTTGGATGGGATGCATTTTCATTTGCGTCCGAGGAGCGCGCATAGTGGTAGGTTACGTTGGGTGAAGGAGAAGTATCCATCTCTGTCGAAGGATGTAGATGAGTTGTGGGGCGCCTATGGCGCTCTCGGCTATGAGGGTATTGATGGAGAAAGAGCGAAGAAAGTCATCGAGTCCATGGAGCGTGTATTAGGTGAGTTTGAAAGCAAAGCACCTGTCAGACTTAAAGAGGGTCGTTGACGTAATATCAAGGTTTCAGGGTGTTGTAGGAGTTTTCCTTTTCGGGAGTTTTGCTAGAGGAGACTATGACGACTATTCTGACTATGATTTACTTATTCTTTTCGAAGAGAAGTCTTCTATGTGGCGGAGTTGGGACGACTTGTTTCAGGCAATTGGCAATCTTAGAATGGATTTGCATGTGATTCCTGAGACTCTTGAAGAGTTTGAAACTGCCAACCCTGTGTTTCTAGAGGAGTTGTTTAAGCATGGAAAGGTTCTTTTTGCTCGGTTGCCAATAGAAGTTTCCTTCAGACCGATAAGGTTGAAGACATCTTGTTTGATTTTCTATGATATGACTGGTTTAAGCTATAAGGATAAGATGAAGGTTTTTTACTTTCTTTACAGGAAAGGGAATGGAGGAGCGGTCGCCAGTGCTGGAGGAACTAAGCTTGGTGAAGGCTGCATCTTAGTTCCAGACGACATGGGCGACGAGATCACTGGTGTTTTAAGTGGTTTCGGGGTTAGAACGAGAAAGCTCAAGATATATGTGAGTGAAGAATATAGTTACCCATCTCCACTGAGCTGGAGAAGGAGGTCCTGAGTCGCTCTCTCAACAGCTTGCTCGCTACTGTGCATAGGGCTCTAACCACCTTTGCTTTTGTACCTTTCCGTTATTGGCTCCCTCACCCAGATTGTGTTGTCTTATAAGGTGACTGTGGCTATGTCTCCTAGGATTCGTTTGTGTCCTCTTAGGAGGTTTCGGTCGGAGCTTATGATTTCTACATTTCTTCCCATAAGGCGGTCCACGATGCGTCTTCCACAGTCGATATGGGTTCCTTCCATGATGATGGTGTTCTCTATTTCGGTGTTACGTATGGTGGTGTGGTCTCCTATGCTCGTGTAGGGTCTGATGTAGGTGTTGGTTCCTCGCGCGCGATGCTTGTGTGGGGTCCTATGTGTGTATTAGGTCCTACCTCGCAGTGATCACCGATGATGGTTGGTCCTCTGATGGTGGTTCTGCTGTGGATGACGGTTTCTGTGCCTATGGCTATGTTGTCTGTTATGGCGCCGCTTTCTCCAATCGTTCATTGGTTGTAGGGTGTCAGTTCTTGTAGCATGGGTTGGTTTGCTTCGAGGAGGACCTCGGCTTTCAGCACGTCTTAACTATCCTCTTTGTCTCGGGTTACTTTCTTCAGCTCCTTCGGTAAGAGGTGGCTCGCACGTAACAGCGCACTCACGAATTTCGATGCAATCCAGTAGAGTAATGAGGCATCTTGTTGTGATGAGGAATTGGATTAGAGGTGATCGTGTGAGATTGGAGTTCAGATCTAGCTTAGTCTTTCGTAGACGCTTTTTCTGGCCTCTACATGGGTGATGTAGATCGTCTCCTCGTCCTTATCGACATAGAAAATTATTCTATACTGGCCAATTCTAATTCTGAATGTCTTCTTGAAACCTTTTATCTTTTCAACATA